>ERZ827440.1047-NODE-1047-length-33389-cov-5.584718_pt1 | contig 33389 bp, 27 predicted proteins | sample MGYA00519774_ERZ827440 | MGnify/ENA primary metagenome ERZ827440 (study PRJEB31778, sample SAMEA3449302) | human gut metagenome | biome: human gut; feature: human-associated habitat; material: faeces | place: United Kingdom | collected 2010/2012 ... | reverse complement strand
TCCGCACATGTGCGGATGAATGTGGGAGGTGTTCGGATAAAGTCGATAATCAAGGCGAGGCAGAGACTTACTTTTTTCCTCGGCTTTTCTTGACGGCATCTCTTCTGTTGTAGTACCTTGTCTCCGTCTAAAAACGCGTGGACTTTTCTGGGCGCTAGCCACCTTTTTGCCACGCAACCGAGCAGTCGGTTGCGTGGCTTTTTTCGTCTTGGCAGCAGGTACCACATGCACCGCCAGAAGACCGCACGAGCCCACCTTCCGACTGCAGGGAACAGACGCACGAGACGTGCATCTGCAAGACAGCAGACGGAAGGGAGCCTAATGGCAGAAACAAACACAATCAAGCAACAAACCGCCGGGGCAGGAGCCACGGGCGCGGGACAGGCCAAGGCGGCGCTCCAGGTCTTTGCGGGCGGCGCCTGCTACGGCGCGATGGCCACGACCTACAAGCTCGCCTACGCCGCGGGCTTCACCTCGGCACAGGTGGTGGTGAGCCAGGCGTGGTTCGGCTGCCTCTTCTTCGCCCTCGCCACACTCGCGGGCCACGCGCTCGGGCACCGCTGGCAGCACGTGGGCTGGAAGCTCGCTCTTAAGCTCATGGGCCTGGGAGCCCTCACCTGCCTCACCTCAATCCTCTACTGCTACGCCATGAGCGTACTGCCCGCCCCGGTGGCGCTCACGCTCCTCTTCCAGTTCACGTGGCTGGGACTCGTGTGGCAGACCGTCATGACGCGCCGGCCGCCGAGGCCCCTCCAAGTAATCTCCGCCCTGGTCATCGTCTTCGGGACGGTGTTCGCCAGCGGCGTCTACAAGACCGGCATCACCGGGTACGACCCCGTGGCCCTGCTCTGCGCGCTGGGGGCGGCCGTGTCCTGCTCCCTCTTTGTCACCCTCTCCGGCAAGGTCGATGCCCCCTGCTCGTCCGAGCAGCGTGGCGTCATCGTGTGCGCGGGCTCCGTGGTCATGTCGCTCACGGTGTGCCCGGACTACGTCGTCTCGGGCGTCCTCGCCCAGGGCATCCTGCCCTTTGCCGTCATCGCTGGCTTCTTTGGCATGCTCTGCCCGGTCCTGCTCTTCGGCATGGGCTCTCCGCACCTGCCCGCGGGCCTCTCCACTGTCATGGCCGCCGCGGAACTCCCCGCCGGCCTGCTCATCGCCATGATCGTCCTCTGTGAGCCGCTCGGCGTCGTCGAGTGGCTGGGCGTCGCCATCATCCTCGCCGGCGTATGCCTGGCACAGGTTCCCTCCCTGGTCGGAGGCAGGACGGCACATCGCGCCGCCGCAGGACAAGCCGTCAGCTAGTCACCCCTTCACAGGCGGCCCGCGCGCATCAGGGAAAAGACCACGGGCCCGGCGCGTGAGGTCGCAAGGACGTTATTAAAGCGTCCCCCGCAGAGGTGGGGGCGCCAGAGAGAAGGAGGCACCATGCCATTTCCAAAAGGGTTCCTTTGGGGAGGAGCCACCGCCGCTAACCAATGCGAGGGAGGTTATGACGAGGACGGCCGCGGCCTTGCCAACGTCGACGTCATTCCACACGGGTCGGAGCGCAACGACGTAAGTCGCGGCCTGAGGCGCATGCTCGACTTCGAGCCCGGGTACTACTACCCGGCCCAGACGGGCATCGACTTCTACCACCGCTACCGCGAGGACATAGCCCTCTTCGCGGAGATGGGCTTTAAGGTCTTTCGTCTCTCCATCGCCTGGAGCCGCATCTTCCCCAATGGCGACGAGGAGGAGCCCAACGAGGCCGGGCTCGCCTTCTACGAGGACGTGTTCCGCTGCTGCCGCGAGCACGGGATCGAGCCCCTCGTGACCATCACGCACTTCGACTGCCCCATCCACTTCGTCAAGAAGTACGGCGCCTGGCGAAACCGCACCCTTATTGAGCTCTACAAGCGGCTCGTGACGGTGCTCTTCAACCGCTACCGCGGCCTCGTTCGCTGGTGGATCACGTTCAACGAGATGAACATGATCTTGCACCGTCCCTTCATGGGTGCCGGCATCGTCCTCGAGCCCGGGGAGAATGCCCGCGAGGCCGAGTACCGCGCCGCGCACAACGAGCTCGTGGCGAGCGCCTGGGCCACCAAGATCGCCCACGAGGTCGACCCGGAGAACAAGGTGGGCTGCATGCTCGCCGCGGGAAGCTACTACCCCTACTCCTGCCGCCCCGAGGACGTCCGCGCGGCGCAGGTCAAGAACCAGGAGGACCTCTTCTTCGTGGACGTGCAGGCACGCGGGCGCTACCCCGGCTACGCGCTCAAGATGCTCGAACGCGAGGGCATCGACGTGGGCATGACCGCCGAGGACGAGCGCATCCTTGCGGAGAACACCGTCGACTTCATCTCGTTTAGCTACTACTCCTCGCGCTGCACCGCGGGCGACCCCGATTCCGTGGGCGGCGTCGCCGAGGGCAACGCCTTCGCCGGCGTGGAGAACCCCTACGTGCGCACGAGCGACTGGGGCTGGGTCATCGACCCGCTGGGATTCCGCATCACGATCAACGACCTCTGGGACCGCTACCAAAAGCCGCTCTTTGTGGTGGAAAACGGCCTCGGCGCCTATGACGAGGCGCTTCCCGACGGCACGATCGAGGACGACTACCGCATCGCCTACCTGCGCGAGCACATCGAGGCCATGCGCGACGCCATCGAGCAGGACGGCGTCGAGATGCTCGGCTACACCACCTGGGGGCCGATCGACCTCGTGAGCGCGGGCTCCGGCGAGATGGAGAAGCGCTACGGCTTCATCTACGTGGACCGCGACAACCTGGGCAACGGCACGCTCGAGCGCAGGCGCAAGAAGAGCTTCTACTGGTACCAACAGGCCATCGCCACCAACGGAGGCGACCTGGGCCAGCCGCCCGGGCAATATCACTAAGGAGAAAATAATGGCAGAAAAATACGACGACCTGGCCAGATCCATACTCGAGAACGTAGGCGGCGCAGAGAACGTCGCCAGCGTCGCGCACTGCATCACGCGCGTGCGCTTCAAGCTCAAGGACGAGTCCCGCGCCAACACGGCCAAGATCGAGGCCCTCAAGGGCGTCATCCAGGTCATCCAGGCCAACGGCCAGTACCAGGTGGTCGTGGGTAACATCGTCGAGAACGTCTACGACGCGGTCCTGGAGGCCGGCAACTTCTCGAGCGGCGCAAGCGCCGACGACGAGCCCCAGGGCGAGAAGACCGTGACCTCCGTCATCATCGACCTCATCTCTGGCATCTTCCAGCCCATCCTGGGACCGCTTGCCGCCGCAGGCATCATGAAGGGACTGCTTGCCCTCATCACCTACTTCGTCCCGGCCTTTGCAAACGACGGCCTCTACACGCTGCTCTACACCGTGGCTGACGGCTTCTTCTACTTCCTTCCCGTCGCCCTGGCGTTCAGTGCCGCGCGCAAGTTCCGCATGAACGAGTTCACCGGCGTGGCAATCGGCGTGGCACTCCTCTACCCGACGATGGTCGCCCTGACCTCGGGCGAGGCGCTCGGCAGCGTCGACCTCGGCGTGGCCGGCACGTTCTCGTGGTACGCCACCGCCCTCGGGCTCCCCATCATCATGCCCGTGTCCGGCTACGTGAGCTCGGTGATCCCCGTCCTTCTCATGGTGTGGTTCGGCTCTATCATTGAGCGCTGGCTCAAGAGCTGGATGCCGGCTGCGCTCAAGATGTTCCTTGTCCCGCTCGCCACGATGACGGTCTCCATCGCCTTGGGCTACCTCATCATCGGCCCGGTGGCCACCCTCATCACCAACCTGCTGAGCGCGGCGTTCTCGTTCATCTTCCAGCTCCCCGTGGTTGGTTCCGTCCTGGGCAGCGCCCTGGTCGGCGGACTGTGGATGTGCCTCGTCATCTTTGGCTTCCACTGGAGCCTCATCCCCATCTCCATCATGAACCTGAACACCCTCGGCCACGACAGCGTGCTCGCCGCCACCATCGGCCACGGGTTCGCGCTCGGAGCGGTCATCTTTGCCATGTACCTCAAAAACAAGGACGAGCGCTTCCGCGGCATCGCCCTCCCCAACAAGCGCGCGTTCGTCGTGGCATGCCTGAGCTCCGCCGTGGGCGGCGCCATCGTGGGAATGACGGGCGCTCTCATGTACATCTCGGGCGGCCTCGGCGTCTTCAACCTGCTCAACTTCATCGACGGGACCCCTGGTGGCGCTGGGATCTCCCACATGATCTACGCGATCATCGCCGCACTCGTCTCTGCCGTTCTGGCCTTTGTTATCGAGTTCATCACCTACCGACCCAACGACGACGAGGAAGACGCCCGCTAGCTTGCGCCCCTTTTCGACCAGCTCTATGTAATTGAGGGCAGTTGAGGTGGGTGAAGTCCGAGGGCGGTCGTGCCCAACTCTCCCGTCCATAAAGAAGCCTCCCATTTCTAATGTCCAAGAAATGGGAGGCGGCCTAGTAGAGTTCCCTAGTATCTGCCTTACCGACATGTTTCGAGTCGAATATTCGGAACTGCTCTGTCCAAATGTCTCGATCTGTAACAGTTACTCAGCAAAACCGGGTCTTACTGTTACAGATCAAGACAAACCAAACCCGTCTGCCAGAAAATCTCAATCTGTAACAGTAATTCGGCAAAATCCGTCCCTCGTGTTACAGATTTAGACAAACGGGGCCCAACCCACCGGTATATCTAGATCTGTAACACCTATCCGCCCAAATCGGGTCTAGATGTTACAGATTGAGATTTTGTTTGAGAGGCCGAGAATTGGACCGAAAACACAGTCCCGCGATAACAAAAAAGCCCGCCGGCTAGGCCGACGAGCTGCAAGTTCTTGGTCGCGGGGGCAGGATTTGAACCTACGACCTCCGGGTTATGAGCCCGGCGAGCTACCAGACTGCTCCACCCCGCAATGTCTGGGCGCCTCATGTGCGCAAGAAAGAATATTACGCTGGAGTTCGGTAAACGGCAAGGAAAATCTCGTAGAGCATAATTCCTTCATATTTAAACCCCTCAGTACATATCATCGTAAACGAATCGCAGCCGAGCGCCGGCGGCGCGTATACAATGGTGCGCGTCCTTTTACGCCGACACCTGGAGTAGACATGCTGCTCGCTATCGATATGGGAAACACGCAGACGGCCATGGGCCTGTTTGACGAAGACGAGCTGGTTCAGTCGTGGCGTATGCCCACCGACCGCTCCTATACCGCCGACGAGATCCACGTGCGCCTGATGGGCTTCTTTAAGATGTACGGCCTCTCGCTCGGCGCGGTCGACGCGATCGCCTTTGCCGGCGTGGTGCCACAGCTCTCGCGCGAGTGGCACGCCGTGGCCGACCGCATCGCCGCGGACGCCATCGTCATTGGGCCGCAGACGGCGGCCGTGACCAAGCTGCGGGCGGCGCGCCCCCAGGCCGTTGGTGCCGACCGCATCGCCAACGCCGTCGCTGCCGAGACCTTCTACGGCGCCCCGGCGATCGTGGTGGACTTTGGCACCGCAACCAATATCGACGTCATCGACGAGGACGGCTATTACATTGGCGGAGCGATTGCGCCGGGCATCCGCATTTCGATGGACGCGCTCGCCGCCCGAGCCGCCAAGCTCGCCAGCGTTCCGCTCGAGGCGCCCGAGCATGCCATCGGCCGCGATACCGAGGAGTGCATCAAAGTCGGTGCCGTAACGGGCGCCGCCGCCATGGCCGAGGGCCTGGTCGCGCGCATGAAGCGCGAGCTGGGGCGCGAAGACGCCACCGTTATCGCCACGGGCGGCCTCGCCGGCATCGTCGCCGATTCGACCGATGCCTTCGACGTGGTCGACGGCCAACTCACCATCAAAGGCATCTGCGAAATCTACCGCCGCATGCAGGAGCTGGGGTAGGACGGGGACCTAAGTCGAGCACGAGCGGCGAACTAGGCGACGCATTGGTCCTATTCCTCAAAATCGAAAATTTTTTAGTTTTGAGGAATAGGACTTTCTGCTACGTCTCACCGCACAGCCACCTCGCCAGGTCCACGATCTGCACCCCATTGCGGTCCGTGGCCTCGTGATGCGTGCGGGCGAGAATCATCTTGGGGTACGCGTCGCCAATGCTCAGCAGTGGTGAAATCTCGCGTTCAAATGTCTTATCCGAGCTGATGTCGTCGCTCACCTGAATGTAGAGCTTCTCGCTTCGCTTGATTGCTACAAAGTCTATTTCCTTTTTATAGAGTACGCCGACGTATACCTCGTATCCGCGGCGCAGCAGCTCGATGGCCACCATGTTCTCGTACACGCGACCCCAGTCCATATCGCGTGTACCGAGCAGTGCGTATTTAAACGCATGGTCCGCCAGATAGTACTTCTCGCCGCTCTTAAGGTATTTTTTGCCACGAATGTCGTATCGACGAACTTTATAGAAGGCAAACGCATCGCACAGGTACCCCATGTACGTGCCGACGGTCTTGTTCGTAATCTTTAGCCCATCCGCATTTAATGCATCAGTAATGTTGCGTGCCGACGTAATGTTGGAAACGTTGTCCATCATGTAATCGGCAATGCGCAGCAGCGCCGATTCGTTTCTCACGTTATGCCGCTGCACGATATCTCTCACAATGAGCGTCTTAAAGACGTTGGAGAGATATTGATAGCGCTGCTCCTGCAGTGGATAAGGGTAAGAGCCAGACATGCCGCCGGTTCTCGCGTACCCATCGAAGTCGCGGTCGACCTCGCTCTCGTCGCCATAGAGACGATACTCCTCAAACGAGAATGGGAAAACCTCGATCTCGAAGGTGCGCCCCGTAAAGAGCGTTGACAGATCGCTCGACAGCAAAAAGGCGTTCGATCCGGTGATGAAGATGTCGTACTGCTCGGATGCGTGAAGGCTGTTGATCGCACGCTCAAAACCGTCGCACATCTGAACTTCATCGATAAGCAGAAAGTTATGCTTGCCGGCCACTCGATGCTCTTTTACATAGGTGAGCAACGCGTGATACTCGAGCAGGTTCTCGAACTCATCGAGGTTGTAGTTGATATGGATGACATTCGAATTGGACAGATTCGCCTCCACGTAATCGCGGAGGGCCTCGAGCAATTTTGACTTACCGCTACGGCGGATGCCCGTTATGACCTTGATGTCCGGCACGCCAATAAGGCTCGTCAACGTGTCCATATATGACGTTCTATTGATGAGTTTCATTGGGGCCTCCTCGCGGTCTTTTATCGCTATTCCTCAAAAACGAAAATTTTTCAGTTTTGAGGAATAGGCTCTGTAGCGAATATACCTCGCGAAAGGCCGAGCTGCCTTAATCCTATTCCTCAAAAACGAAAATTTTTCAGTTTTGAGGAATAAAGCGCTGGCAACCCATTCCCCAGACAAGCGAAAGCCCTCCCCGGTGCAAGCCGAGGAGGGCTCCGTTGTCATCGTTATCTTTGAGCGCGGGCGCCTCGCGTTACAGCCCGCGAATGCGCACGGCCTCGGGCGGAAACTCTTGCTCGCCGGTGTCGGTCTTAATGGTTGCGCGACCCCAGATGTCCAGGCCCGCAAACACGCCGACCGCAAGCGGCAGACCGTTGGGCGACACCGCCGCGACCTGACGACCCAGCAGCGGCACCATATCGAAGTACTCGCCCAGCACCGGGGCCAGCGGGCCGGCAGCGTCCTGCGGTGTGTTGGCGGCAACCGCCCAGGCGTCAACGCGGGTCAGCACGGCGGCGGCCAATGCCTCGACCAGCACCTCGTCAGCCACATCCACGCCAAGCTCGCCTAGCGCCGCACGCTCAACATCAACCGTCACCGCGGCAAACATGCCCGCAGCACCGGCACCACCGTTGACGGCGACGCGCGCGAGCGACGTCTCAAACGCAGGAGCGCCGCACACGATGTCACTCGGCCACCGGATGCCCACCTTGCCGGCAAGCCCCAGACCCGGCGTTGCGGCCGTGCCCGCGAGCGCGTCCATCATGCCCATTGCGGCCACAAACGGCAGGCCGTGGAAGGCGTGCATGTTCACATCGGGGCGCACGACCAGCGAAAACGCCGGCGATGCATCGCCCGCGCTCCACGCGCACCAGCCCGCGAACATGCCCTCGCGGCCCGCGTCACGCGCCGCGTCGAGCTCGGTACCGGCGGCAACAACATTCATCTCGATCATCTACATACGCCCCAATTCGCCCACGATATGGCCCACGCGATCCTCGGGCTCCTTGACCTCGACGCCGTTGTAGCGGAAGAACCGCGCCGGGTCGTGCATCAGGTCTTCGAGCGGCACCAGCACAAAGTCGCGCTCGCCAATGAGCGGATGCGGCAGGCGCAGCTTCTTGCCGCCGTGGGTCTCGCCGTCCATCCACAGCAGGTCCAAGTCGATGGTGCGCGGGCCGTTTACCTTGGCCTTTTTTGAGCGGTCTCGGCCCAGCTCGGCCTCAATCTTCATAAGCTCGTCGAGCAGCACCAGCGGCGCCAGCTCGGTCTTAATCTCGATGACGGCGTTGGCAAACGCGTCCTGGCGCGTCTCGTAGGCCGGCTCGCTCTCGTAGATGCGCGAGCAGTTGGACACGCAGGTGAGCGGGATCTCGGCAATCATGTCGCGCGCGGCGCGGATGTTGTCGCAGCGATGCCCCAGGTTGGAACCCACGGCCACAAACGCGCGACGCGGCTGCGGCTTGGCAACGGCCCAGTAACCGTTCAGGAACTGCGCAAAGCCCGCAACGTCATGCACGCGCACGATGTTGGCGCCGGCCTGGATGGCGCCCAGGCACACACCAAACGTGGCGGCATCGCGTGCGGCGGCCTCGGTCACGCCCGAGACGGCGCCCACAAAGCGCTTGCGCGACACGGCGCACATGAGCGGATAGCCCAGCGACGCCATCTTGGCGGTCTCGCGCTGGATGACGATGTCTTCGTTGGCCGTCTTGCCAAAGCCCGGGCCGGGATCGATGCAGATACGGTCGCGCGACACGCCGGCATGGATGAGCGTGCGGGCCTGGTCGGACAGAAAGCCCATGACGCGGCGCATGATGGGCGCAGAATCGGGCAGGGTAAAGCGGCGGAGCTGCGAGGTGGGCACATAGGCTTCCTCACGGCAGGCGCTGCGGCGCATCATGGCGGCCAGGTGGTCGCTAGGCTCTGGTGCGGCTTCGGTAGCTGCGGGCACGGCCTCGGGCGCAGCGGCGGCAGGGGCAGGAGCGGTCTGCTCGGCAGCCGGCGTCTCTGGATCGGACTCGGGCGCGGGCTCCGATTCGCCAAACGGCAGCGAGGGCTGTACCACACCGCCCGGAAGCTTGGCCTCAACCTTGGGCTCGCCCAACAGCTTGCCGCGACGGCGACGGGCCGGCTTCTCGGCCTCGCGCGCGGCCTCGGCAGCCGCTTCGCGTGCCTTCTCGGCAACAAACGCCGCAGCCGAGGTATCGAGCTGCACCGTCGCGTGCGTGCGTGCGGGTGCGGCGACCTCGCCGGCGTGCATTACGATGACGCCGCAGGTGCTCGTCTTAACGAACTCAACCATCTTGGGATCGGTGAAGCCCGTCACGTCGTTGACAATCGAAGCACCGCAGCGCACAGCCGCCTTGGCAACCGCCACATGACGCGTATCGATCGAGACGATGGCGCCCTCTTTGGCGAGCGCGCGCACGACGGGCAGCACGCGACGCGCTTCCTCGTCGGGGTTGACCGGGGTAAAGCCGGGGCGCGTGGACTCGCCGCCCACGTCGATGATGTCGGCGCCGGCATCGAGCATCGCCAGGCCGTACTCGATAGCGGCATCCTGGTCAAAGTGCTCACCGCCGTCGCTAAACGAATCGGGCGTCACGTTGAGGACGCCCATGATGCGCGGACGGTCAAAGCTGAGCTCGTACTTTCCGCACCGCCATGTCTTGCTGTCGTTCGCCATGAACATCCTCCTAAAATGCCCACGCCGCCGCGCTCGGGCGCTGGCGGCGGGGTCGCTTTGCAATCAGTCTTTCTATTGTATCCGCGCGCGCGGGCTAGAACGCAAACGCGGCCGCGATGTCGCAAGAAATCAGCAGGTCGGCATTTGCATCCTGATCGGTGGGCGCCAAATTGCAAATGGCCAGCGTATCGCCAGTAAAGTAACGTGTGAGGCCCGCCGCCGGATACACTACGAGCGAGGTTCCGCCCACGACGAGGGCGTCGGCTGCAGCGATGGCAGCAATGGCGCCGGTAAGCACACGCTCATCGAGCGGTTCTTCGTAGAGGACCACATCGGGCTTGATGCGACCGCCGCACGCAGGACACACGGGCACGCCCGCGGCATCCTCGTGCTCGCGCGAGCAAATCCATTCGGCGCTGTAGACCGCGCCGCACGTCTGGCAGATATTGCGGTGGACCGAGCCATGCAGCTCGAACACGCGCTGCGAGCCGGCCATCTGGTGCAGGCCGTCGATATTTTGCGTCACCACGGCGTCGAGCTTGCCGGCGCGCTCCAGCTCCGCCAGCTTGGCATGGCAGTGGTTGGGCTTGGCGTTAAGGGCGATCATCTTGGTCCGGTAGAAGTCGAAAAACTCCGCCGGATGCGCCTCGCAGAAGCTGTGCGAGAGCATAGTCTCGGGCGGATAGGAAAACCGCTGGTGATACAGACCGTCCACGCTGCGGAAATCGGGAATGCCGCTTGCCGTGGAAACGCCCGCGCCGCCAAAGAAGACCACGTGGCTATGGGTTTCGAACAGCTCCGCCAGCGCGGCGGAGGCCTGTTTGGGGTCCGATATTGCCTGCGTCATATATGTCCTCCGTCCGTGTCTCCGGGACGGCGGCGTTTGCACCATCACTCGCGGACTCCGCCCCGCCCCTGTTGCGCTAATCTTAAGCCTGCCAACCCCGTCGAAAGGACACCATGCCTCAGACTTACACTTTCGCCTCGTGGAACGTCAACGGCCTGCGCGCCGTGCTCAAAAAAGACCCGAGCTTTATCCAGATCGCACAGGAGCTCGATGTCGATATCCTGGCGCTGCAAGAAACCAAGCTGCAGGAGGGCCAGGTCGATATTGACCTGCCTGGCTATCACCAAACCTGGAGCTACGCCGAGCGCAAGGGCTACTCGGGCACCGCGGTCTTTAGCCGCCAGGAACCGCTGCGCGTGCTGCGCGCCGATGCGCTGCTGCCCTACGCCGGCGAGGGCGAGGCGGCCGAGCTCGTCGCCCAGGCCGCAACCGAGGGCCGCGTCTGCGCGCTCGAGTTCGACAAGTTTTGGTTTGTCGACGTCTACACGCCCAACGCGCAAAACGAGCTCGCCCGCATCGACGTGCGCATGGCCTGGGACGATACCTACCGCGGCTTTTTGAGCGCGCTTGAGCGCGAGACCGGCAAGCCCGTCGTAACCTGCGGCGACTTTAACGTAGCGCACGAGGAGATCGACCTTAAGAACCCCAAGTCCAACCGCGGCAACGCCGGCTTTTCGGATGAGGAGCGTGGCAAGTTCACCGAGCTGCTCGACGCCGGTTTTACCGACACCTGGCGCGCGGCCAATCCGGACGTCGAGGGCGTCTACAGCTGGTGGAGCTACCGCTTTAATGCCCGCAAGAACAACGCAGGCTGGCGCATCGACTACTTCCTGGTAAGCGACGCAATCGCCGGCAACGTACGCGACACCGGCATCCGCGGCGACATCTTCGGCAGCGACCACTGCCCCGTCACCCTCGCCCTGGAGCTCTAACCCCCAGATGATCCCCCGGGGACGGAGGAAAAGGGATCATTTTCACCTCGCGAGGGCATCCACGTGGCCCACTCGCCACGAAACTGGCTCATCTACTACGTTTAAGCCACCACCCTCAACCACAGCGAACAACGCAAAAAGAAAACCGCAGGTAGAGAGCCTGCGGTTTTTCATAAAACGCGGGTATGGTTGGAGGTATCGGGTTAAACGTAGTAGATGGGCTGGTTTCGTGGCGGGCATCCCCAGCGACCGCTTAGGGACGGGGAAACGGATCCTTTCGGCCCTCTGAGATCGGTGACGACAGCAATATATGCCGGCCATTTCAAAACTATGCCGGTTTACGGGGCTGAACCGCAAACCCCCCAGCCATACGCAATTCCGAAATAATAAAGCCGCAGGTAGATGGCTCGTCTATTTTCGAAAAATGCCGGTATGGTCGGTCTGCGTCAATCCGGCCCCGTAAACCGGCATAGTTTTGATATGGCACCAAGGCAGCATTGATTCCCGCCCCGGTGCAACCGCCACTACAGCCCGTACTTCACGACGACGCGGTTGATGCGGCGACACCAGGGCTTGTACAGAGCGGCCAAAAACACGCAGGTCGCGAGGCTATGCATGATGTCGAACGGCACCGCCGTAGCAAGACGCGCTGCGGCGCCTGCCCAGGTGAGCGGCTGCACAAAACCGATGATGTCATACGCGTTAATCACGACGCCATACAGCAGGCCCGACGCAAAGCCATACGCCAACAGCGCCGGCAATCGCACGGTTCCATCGGCGCGGTCAAACGCGCCCGCATGCGCCAGTGCGCCACCGATATAGCCCACCAGACCCCAGGCATACATCTGCCATGGCGTCCACATACCCTGTCCAAAAAAGAAATTACTGGTCAGCGCTGCCAACGCGCCGACCATAAAGCCGTTACGACGACTGAGCGTCGCCCCGGCGATAATGGCGATGGCGCTCACGGGTTTAAAGTCGGGAATGGGGCCAAACAGGATGCGCCCCGCCGCGGCCAGCGCCGCCAGCACCAGCGTGGGCATGATTTGGCGCAGGCCTGGACGTGATGTCTCATAGCCCGCAAAGAACAGTGCGAGCACGAGTGCCACAACAACCAGCATGGCAAGCGCCGCCTGCTCAATGCCCACCAGCAACGCCGCGGTCATCACTGCCGGCACCGCCAAGAGCAGCGGAATCTCCATTTTTGTGAGTAGGCGCGAGGCGCGATGATCCGTCATCCCATCACACCCTGTAGAACACGTTGTCGGCAAAGAAATCTGCCGGAGGCTCCATGCAGGCGATCTCGCCGTCGAACATCATGGCGACGTCGTCGGACACCTGCTCGGCAAAGCCTAAGTCGTGCGTGGCCATGATGACGGTACCGCCGGCATTCGCATGGTCACGCAGGGCGCGAGCGATGATGCGGCGGCTGGCCAAGTCCAAACCCTTGGTGGGCTCATCAAGCAGCAGCAGCTCCGGGCCAATCAACAGCAGCTTTGCCAACGCAAGCAGCTGGCGCTGACCGCCCGAAAGATCGTACGGGTGACGCGCCTCCAAGCCCGCTAGGCCCAGGCGCGCTGTCTGCTCCTGTACTGCGGCCTCGTCGTATCCGCAGGTCGAAGCCCATTCCATCAGCTCGTCGCGCACCGTTTCGGCGACCAGCAATGCCTTAGGATTCTGTGGCAGCAGTGCCGCCGAGGCCGTCCCACGCACCATGCGGCCACGCTGCAGCTTAGCCGTCTTGGCCAGCACCGAGAGCATCGTCGACTTGCCGCAGCCGTTTCCGCCCACGACCGCATGCACCGCGCCGGCTGAAAACGTCACATCGAGCCCGCGCAGCACCCAACCGCCCGCGCGATCGTAGCGAAACCAGCCTTCCGACAGGGTGGTAGCCGGCCCGCCGTGCATTTTTTGGAGTATTCTGCTTCCATCCGTGCGCGGGAAGGCTTCCGAGCCGTTTTCGAGCGACGTTTGCGCCACAAATTCGGACGATTTGTCCAATTCCGAACTTTTTTTCGCGCTCGATACGTCCCAGGTCGGCTCCAGAGAGCCTAAATTGTCCTCACGCCTGCTGAATACTCCGTTTTTTGCACATCGGATGGCACCCCACCCCAACACGTCATCGGAAAACAGCGATTCTCGGCGTCCCAAAGAAGCCATATCCGCCACCTCGCGCACGCGACCGCCCTCAATCCGGTACGCACGCGTCGCATACTCGAGCATCGGCCGCGGTTGATGCGTAGCCACAACAACCGTGCAGCCCAGCTCACGGTTCACGCGAAACAGCGCGTGCAGAAAATTCTTCTCCGCAACCGGATCAAGCTGAGACGTGGGCTCGTCGAGCAGCAGCACGCGCGGGCGCAGCGCCAAGACGGCGGCAAGCGACAGCAGCTGCTTGCGGCCACCCGAAAGCGTATCGGTATCGCGGTGAAGCCAATCTTCCAGCCCAAAGAAATAGCTGGTCTCGGCAACACGGCGGCGCATCTCGTCGCGCGACGCACCCAGATTCTCTAGCCCAAACGCCATCTCGTGCCACACGGTCTCGCACACAATCTGGTTCTCGGGATCCTGGAACACGTAGCCCACGCGCTCCGCAGACGCGCGCACGTCCATGTCGGCAACGTTCTCGCCCAGCACGCGCGCATCGCCAGTGCGCTCGCCCGCCGGAGCGATCTCGGGCTTGAGCAGCGACAGCAGCGTCGACTTACCCGATCCGGTACCGCCGACAAGCAGCGCAAATGCACCTTGAGGAACAGACCAGTCGAGCCCCTCGAGCACCGCAGCATCAGCCCCGGGGTAGGCGAAGCTCAGGCTCCGCACCTCAATCGCCGGCATATCCGGGCCGCACGCCGCGCCCGACACCGAGCCCCTATCCAACCGAGCCATCAGCCAAACCTCTTCTCATCGATCGCATGCAACACACAGGGCAGTACCATCCAGGCAGCGTACACAACATAGCCCAGCCACGGCGCGGGCACCGAAAGCTGCGGGTAAAACGAATACTGCGTTGTCGCGGTCCATGCCACTGCCACCGCGGCGGCACCAAACAGCGCGAGCTCGACCAGCGCGGCAACGTCGCTGCGTCCCAGTCGATACCGCGCGTACGTCGTACGGCGCGACGCAGCACCCCACCCGCGCGAGCGCATGGCATCCGCGCGCTCAAGCGAATCTTCCATGCCCCAGCCCATCAGCACGCTCGACGCCCGCAGGCGCGATCGCACGGGATCGGCGGGCGCACGCCCCGGCACATCGATCGCGTCCTGCACCGCCAGCACCGTGCGGCCGCGGCGCAAAAACTGCGGGATAAGCCGCATACACATCGAGATCATGAGCGCGAGCACCGGCGCGGCGTTGCCCAACAGTGCGAGCACCTTGTCGTATTCGAGCATCGACGCCGCCGCCTCAAACCACAGCACGCTCGCCACAAACAGCCCGCCCATGCACAGGCCGTAAACCATGCTCTCCAGATACACCGCGCGCATGCCAATACGAAACAGCTCCGTCGAGCCCGAGGCGCTAAACAGCGGATTGAGCACCGCGATGATCAAAATCACTGGCAGCTGCCAGCGAAGCGCCCCCAACGTGCGCGCAGCACCGCGCGTCGCAAACCCGTACGCCAACCCACCCGCAAGCGACAGCGCGATCAACACCGGTTGCATCGAGAACATGGTGAGCCCCAACGTCAGCACCATGTAGAGCGCCGGAACTGCCGGATGCGACATCGAAAATGCCCCCACGGGCTCGGCGCCCGAACCCTCTCGTATGTTGTCCATAGGCATCCCCGCCCTCCCGCCAAATCACCGACGCCGAAGCACTGCCGGCACCGCCCGCAAGCAGCGCAAACACCACACCAGCGGCCCAAACCTCAGCTGTCGCGCATCAATCGTTACGCGCTCATCATATGCCTGCGGTATCATATTGCGCCGTGTATCGTTTCCAAACACACGTCTCTATAACGTAACAGGAGATCACATGGACGCAACCGCAATTATCCTCGCCGCCGGCGAGGGCACCCGCATGAAGTCGAACCACTGCAAGGTTTCGCACAAGATCCTGGGCAAGCCCATGGTCCAGTGGATCGTCGACGCCACCATCAAGGCCGGCTGCAGCCGCGTCGTGGTCGTCATCGGCAGCCACGCCGACGAGATGCGCGCCCTTATCGATGGCGCCTACGCCAACAGCGCCACCAAGGTCGAGTGCGTCGAGCAGACCGAGCGCCTGGGCACCGGCCATGCCGTCAAGGTCGCGCTCGAGGCCTGCGGCATCGCGCAAGGCCCCGTCGTCGTGCTCAACGGCGATCTGCCGCTCATCACCGCCGACACCGTCGCCAAGTTCGCGCAGACCGTCGCCACCGGCGAGCTCGCCTGCACCGTCATGACCATGACCCCGCCCGATCCTTTTGGCTACGGCCGCATCAAGCTAGGCGCCGATGGCCAGATCGAGCGCATCATCGAGCAGAAGGACTGCACGCCCGAGCAGGCCGCCACGCTGCTGGAGTGCAACGCCGGCTGCTACGCCTTCGACGGCGCGCAGCTTGCCGCCCACATTAACGAGATCGGCAACGACAACGCGCAATCCGAGTACTACCTGCCCGACATGCTCGAAATCCTCAAGGGTCACGGCCAGGCAGTCTCCATCTTCCACTGCGACGACTACCGCGACGGCCTGGGCGTCAACAGCCGCATCCAGCTCGCGCAGCTCACCGCCATCGCGCGCGACCGCATCAACGAGCACTGGATGGCCGAGGGCGTTACCTTCATCGACCCCACGCAGGCCTGGATCGGCCCCGATGCCGTCATCGGCCGCGACACCGTCGTGTGGCCGCAGACGCATCTGATCGGCCACGTCACCGTGGGCGAAGAGTGCCAGCTCGGCCCCAACAGCCGCCTCACCGACACCACTGTCGGCAGCGGCTGCATCATCGATGAGACCATCGCCATCGAGGCCGTCATCGAGAACGGCGTTGACTGCGGCCCGCGTGCCTACCTGCGCCCGGGCACCCACATGCTCGACGGATCCAAGGCCGGCACGCACGTGGAGATCAAGAAGTCCACGATCGGCGAGGGTTCCAAGGTGCCCCACCTGTCCTATATCGGCGACACCACCATGGGCTCCGGCGTCAACGTGGGCGCTGGCTCCATCACCTGCAACTACGACGGCGTCCACAAGCACAAGACCGTCATCGGCAAGGATGCCTTCATCGGTTCCGACACCATGATGGTCGCGCCCGCCCAGATTGGCGACGGTGCGCTCGTGGCCGCCGGCTCCGTCATCACCGAGCCGGTTCCGGCCGACGCACTCGGTCTGGGCCGCGCCCGTCAGGTAAATATTGAGGGCTGGGCCGCCGATTATCGCCGCCGTCTGCACGAGGACGACGAGGCATAACGCTTTACCAAGCACAAAAGGAGCTGTTCCATGGGGACGGCTCCTTTTTCTATCGTGACCTGCGCGACCGGATGAGTGGTCGGTTCGTGTCCGTTGACGGTAAAGACGTTATCAAGACCCGATTAACCCCGTCGCGCGGTTACAATGCAAAAAGGCATCTATATGGCATTCGATGTATAAAGGAGAAGGGTAATGCCGATTAATGATCCCGAGAAGTCGGAGAATATGCGCAAGTCCATCCGCGTGTATTCCGGTTCCTCCAACCGTCCCCTCGCTCAGAAGATCGCTGAGTACCTTGGGGTCGAGCTTTCGGGCCTTACGCTAAAGCAGTTCGCCAACGGTGAGATTTACGCCCGCTACGACGAGACCGTCCGCGGCGCCGACGTCTTCCTGATTCAGTCCGTGGCCGGCGGCAACGTCAACGACATGCTCATGGAGCTGCTCATCGCCACCGACGCTGCCAAGCGCGCATCTGCCCGCTCCATCACCGCCGTTATCACCCACTACGGCTATGCCCGCCAGGACCGCAAGGCCGGCCCGCGCGAGCCCATCACCGCCCGCCTCGTCGCCAACCTGCTCGAGCGCGCCGGTGTCGACCGCATCATCACCCTCGACCTGCACCAGGGTCAAATCCAGGGCTTCTTTGATATCCCGGTTAACCACCTGTCCGCACTGCCGCTGTTTGGCCAGTACTACAACGACATGCACTTCGACACCGACAACCTGGTTGTCGTCTCCCCCGACGTGGGCCGCGCCAAGGCCGCCAAGAAGCTGTCCGACATGCTCGGCTGCGACCTGGCCATCGCCCACAAGGGCCGTCCGCGCCACAACGCCGCCGAGGTCATGGGCATCATCGGTGACATCAAGGGCAAGACCTGCGTCATCAACGACGACATGATCGACACCGCTGGCACCCTGTGCGCCAACGTCAAGGAGCTCAAGGCTATGGGCGCTGGCGATATCTACGTCTGCGCCACCCACGGTATCTTCTCCGGTCCGGCCATCGAGCGTCTGAACGACGCCCCGATCGTCGAGTGCCTCGTCACCGACGCCATTCCCGTCGAGGTCGGCGGCAAGATCAAGACCATCTCGGTCGCCGAGGAGTTCGCTCAGGCCATCTCCGCCGTTTACCACGAGGAGCCCGTCTCCACGCTCGTCGGCGGCGACTTCGCGCTGTAATCCAGCGTGCATCTCATCATCTTTGGTGTTTTTAAAGGGTCGGAAGCTCGCTTCCGACCCTTTTTCTACCCCTCGACAACCTTCCCTGGACAATTAGTTCAGATACGTATTTTTTTAAAGCTCCAAAGGCCGTTCTGAGCTCCCCGGCGAACGCCATACTGCCCAAAGCTCATCGCTTTCGAGTACGACCGCCGCATATTTACCCTCAAATCGCCCTAGAAAGCCCTTAGAAACGCCTCGAACGCCCGCCGTCTTAGACGTATCTGAACTAACTGTCCAGTAGCTATCGTCAACCTTCGCGGCAGAGCTCAATTTCCTGCAATCCCCTCAACCGATTCCACCGATTTCATAACACCCAGCCGTTCATGGCGCGCAGCGCCCCGCTGAGCGAAAAGAACGGTATGGCGGTCGCATTCTGCCGCCAACTTAGTACGTTATAGCTATGACGACCGTGATTTCACATCTCTCCGCCCTCCGCGCAATTCGTCGCGCACGACGGGCGTACTCTGCCCTACCCTGGGACTCCGTTGATAGCGAACAGCAAGCACAGGCCTTGGCTGGCTGCATTCCCAACAATGACGCGATAGACTTTGGCGCACTTTCGATACTCGACGCCTGGAATGAAGATGATTCCGAACTGCTCGATCTTCTCGTTTCAAACGAAGACAACAGGCGCCCCGACAAGCGACTTCTTCAGCATATTCTCTCCACTCCTCTTCCTGAAGGTGCAATTATGCACGTCGAGGCCGACATCTACGCAACGTCTCCTGCCATGACAGCCATGCTTTGTTCCAAAAATGAATCAGTCGCCAAAACCTTGATGCTCCTTATGGAGCTGCTCGGAACCTACTCACTTCCGCCCGAGGCAACTTACCCCATCGCCTACGACGACACGTGGCCCAAGGCCAACAGCTTCGAAGCGATGGACGACCTCGATTGCCAGGGCGACCAACCGACACCCGAAAAGCCAGCCGAAACACGCTACGAACAGGCACACTATAGATGCGAACCCGCTACAACCATCGAAGAACTCGAGGCAGTCGCACGGTTTGCCAAAAGTAGTTCCTACGCCTCGTTTCGTACGGCTGTCAAACTCGCCCGGGCCGGATCCGCATCCCCAGCGGAATCATTGATGTTCGCCGTCCTGGGCGCGCCCATGCGCTTTGGCGGATTCGGGTGTTGCAGTTTGCCCATGGGAGGCCTGCTGCTCAACTATCGTGTCGATTTCGACACCCTTGCGGTCAACATGTCCTCGGGCATCCCCTACGCCATCTGCGACTTATATTGCCCGGCCGCCGGAATCGACAACGAATACAACGGAATTGGACATGAGCTTCAAAACGCCCGCATCCACGATGGCAGTCGCAACAATGGCCTTAAAGCCATGGGTATCCACGTCCTGGTTATCAATCGTGACCAAATGAAGGACCTTGTTGCACTCGAAGCCTTCGCCCAGACGATGCATCGACTTGCGGGGGTTCGATTCCGCTACCGCATCAAGGGTTATCGCAAGCGTCAGGCTGCCTGGCTCAACGCCCTGCGGGCCGGAATCGGCCTCGCGCCGGTCTAAAAGACTTTTACCCAGTGTTACCTAGCATGGCTGGACAGTTAGTTCAGATTTGTATAAAAAGACGGCTAATATCGAGGTAGTTTGCCGCCATCCCGGCGCCAGTCACCTCATTTGAAGACTCGAAAGATCTGAAATAGCGCAAAATGTGCTCCCCAAAGCGCCGTGGCAGTTCCACGGTCCCAATTTTGACAGTCAAAGACCTCTTGGTTTATACAAATCTGAACTAACTGTCCACCCCGGCTTCTGACGACTGCCCAAACGCCCTCATACAGCCTCAATCACCCGCCATTTGACAGCAGCAACGGGGTCGCTCACCATAGCAGGCGACAAATCAACGAAAGGATGAACATGGCAGCTGCACAGCCGCTTAAGATTCGCATGGTTGCCGGACTTGGCAACCCTGGCGAGGAATATGCCGAGACCCGTCACAACGCTGGTTTCAAAGCAATCGACGAGCTGGCCCGTCAGGCCGGCGTCACGTACTGGAAAAACCAAGCAGGCGCCGAGATCGCGCTCATCAACATCAACGATCCCGAGGAAGAGGGCGGCAAGCGCCAGATTGTACTGGTCAAGCCGCAGTCGTACATGAACACCTCGGGCGGGCCCATCTCCAAACTCTGCCGCGAGTACAAGATCAAGGCCGAGGAGCTGCTCGTCATCCACGACGAGCTCGATATTCCCGCCGGCGACGTGCGTGTTAAGGTGGGCGGCGGCCATGCCGGTCACAACGGCCTGCGTTCCATCATCGATAAGATGGGCAGCCGCGACTTCAGCCGCATCCGCACCGGCATCGGCAACCCTCCCGGCAAGATGGCCGTCGCCGACTACGTGCTTAAGCAGCTGCGCGCCCGCGAGGCCGAGGATTTCCAGGACACCTGCGCCCGCGCGGCCGACGCCGCCGGCCTGGCGATTGTGCACGGCGTAGTCTATGCTCGCGACCATGTCAACGGCGCCGCCTCCGCCAACGGCAAGCACTAAAACCTACTATTTAGGGACAGGGTTATTTTGGCAGGTTTTATCTACGGAAACGCCATGACAGCCGCGCCGTAATAAACCCTGTGCCGCCATACATATGCAGCGCCCCAAAGGGGGCCGGCCTCATCACAACCCGAGGCCGGCCCCTTTGCCGTTTTGCCTGATAAGGCTGACCAAAATAAACCTGCCCCTATTTGGTAGGCCAAAGTGGATAAACCCTGCTCCCACCTGCCAAAGACACACGTAAGCGACATGTCCATGAGGGTATAATTTGCACCGTATGTCTGCACAACGCCTGTGCGCGTACGGTTTTATTCGGGTTACCGTCCATTTCCGTGGAGGCACGGTTCGGCAGCCCTAACAAGAGAGGGGTTCTATGTATAAGATCCTGGAGAAGACGCAGTTCTCGGAGAAGGTGTTCAAGTTCCGCATCGAGGCGCCTGCAATCGCCAAGCATGCGCACGCTGGACAGTTCCTCATGGTTCGCGCCAACGAGACGGGCGAGCGCGTCCCGTTTACCCTGGCCGGCTGGAACGGTGACGAGGGCTGGGTCGAGTTCATCTTCATGGTGATCGGCAAGACCACCGAGATGCTTTCCACCTACGAGGCCGGCGAGTCGCTGCGCGACGTCGTGGGCCCGCTGGGCGTTCCCACCGAGATGGCCGAGGGCCCCTGCGCTGTCATTGGCGGCGGCGTCGGCCTGGCAATTGCCTTCCCGGTCGCCAAGCACCTGGTCGAGACCGGCCACGAGGTGCACGCCATCATGGGCGCCCGCACCAAGGACCTCCTGCTCATGGAGGACCAGTTCCGCGAGCTCCTCGACGAGGACCACATCCACATCACCACTGACGACGGCTCCTACGGCGAGCAGGGCGTTGTCACCGCTCCGCTGGAGCGCCTGCTGCAGGACAAGGCCGTGAGCCAGGTCTTCTGCGTCGGCCCCGTTCCGATGATGAAGTTCTCGACCCTCACCGCCCAGAAGTACGACACCCCCATCACCGCGTCGCTCAACCCCATCATGGTTGACGGCACCGGTATGTGCGGCTGCTGCCGCGTCGAGGTGGGCGGCGTGACCAAGTTCGCTTGCGTCGACGGCCCCGACTTCGATGCCACCCTGGTCGACTGGGATGACCTTCGTGCCCGCCAGGCCGCTTACCGTTCCGAAGAGGGCGAGTCCCTCAAGGCCTATGAGGAAAAGAGCTGCGCATGCCACTAGTTAACGGTCGTTTCGTTGCCGATATGAAGTCGCCCCGCACCCCCGATAACGAGGAGCCGGCTGCCGAGCGCGCCTGCGACTTCCGCCCCGTCGACAAGGGCTTCACCGAGGAGATGGCGCTGGCCGAGGCCGAGCGCTGCCTCAACTGCAAGAAGCCGTTCTGTGTTGAGGGCTGCCCCGTCAACATCAACATCCCCCGCTTTATCGAACAGATCCGCGAGAAGGACTTCGGCGGCGCTCTCGATACCATCCGCGAGGACTCCATGCTTCCCGCCATCTGCGGCCGCGTCTGCCCGCAGGAGAACCAGTGCGAGGGCAAGTGCATCCGTGGCAAGAAGTCCGAGCCCGTGGCCATCGGCCAGCTCGAGCGCTTCCTGGGTGACCGCCCCGAGCTCGCCTCCACGCCCAAGATGGCCCCCAAGAACGGCAAGAAGGTTGCCGTCGTCGGCTCCGGCCCGTCCGGCATCACCTGCGCCGGCGAGCTCGCCCGCAACGGCTTTGACGTCACCGTCTTCGAGGCATTCTTCACCGGCGGCGGCGTGCTGGTCTACGGCATCCCCGAGTTCCGTCTGCCCAAGGCGGTCGTCAAGCGCGAGATCGACGGCCTGGAGGACATGGGCGTCAAGTTTGAGTACAACTCCGTCGTGGGCAACATGGCCACGGCCGAGGAGCTGTTCGAGCAGGGCTTCGACGCCATCTACGTGGCGACCGGCGCTGGCCTGCCCAAGTTCCTCAACGTCCCCGGCGAGAACCTGCCCAACGTCTTCTTCGCGAACGAGTACCTCACCCGCGTGAACCTGATGAAGGCCAACAAGTTCCCCGAGTACGACACCCCCACCAAGCACGGCAAGAACGTCGTCGTCTTTGGTGGCGGCAACGTGGCTATGGACGCCGTCCGTACCGCCAAGCGTCTGGGCGCCGAGCACGCCATCATCGCCTACCGTCGTACCGAGGACGAGATGCCCTGCCGTCGCGCCGAGCTGCACCATGCCAAGGCCGAGGGCGTCGAGGTTCTGCCGCTCGTCTCCCCGCTCGAGTTTGTCGCTGGCGAGGACGGCTCCGTGTGCGCCGTCAAGGTCCAGAAGATGGAGCTCGGCGAGCCCGACGAGTCCGGTCGTCGTCGCCCGGTGCCCATCGAGGGCGCCATCGAGGAGATTCCCTGCGACGTCGCGATCTCGGCTATCGGCACCAACGCCAACCCCTTCGCAAAGAAGATCGGCGGCAAGATGGAGCTCAACAAGTGGGGCTACATCGTCGCTGACGAGGAGACCGGCCAGACCACCGATCCCCGCATCTGGGCCGGCGGCGACATCGTCACCGGTGCCGCTACGGTCATTCTGGCGATGGGCGCCGGCAAGAAGGCCGCCGCTTCCATCACCAAGAGCTTGCTGGGCGAGTAATCACCTACAGCGCTAGCCATCAAACGGCAAAGTCCCCGTCGAGCACACGCCCGGCGGGGACTTTTTCTATGCCGGCCGCCCAAACCACCACAAAGGGGACAGGCACTTTTGTGGTGGTTTGGGACTTGCTTGCTCGTTTTGTCTCAATCTGTAACACCTGGAGCCCGTTGAGCCTTGTAGTTGTTACAGATCGAGATATTGTGCCAGCCGCCCCCGCTTTGTCTCAATCTGTAACAGTTAGAAGTCAAATTCCCCGCTTGGTGTTACAGATCGAGACATTAGATTGGCGGCCATTCGGTTCATCTCAATCTGTAACATCTAGAGGCGTTTTGGGCAGTTTGGTGTTACAGATTGAGATTTTGCTGAGGCCGAGAACGAGAGCCGTCACCCAGCTCTAACGTTTGCGGCGCTTTGTCGCGGCGAGGCCGGCGGCGGCGGCGGTTGCGCCGGCGATGCCTAGGGCGGCGACCGTCATCGCGGTGGTATCCCCCGTGGTAGCCAGGACAGCATCGCTCTTCTTGGCCTGCGTGGTTTTCTCAACCGTCTTGGTCGTGGCGGTTGTCGTGGCCGACTTGGCCGCGGGTTTGGTCTCGGGCTTCACTTCGGGCTTGGTCTCGGGCTTAACCTCAGGCTGCGGTGTCGGCTTGGGATCCGGCGTAGGCTGCGGATCGGGAGTCGGCGTGGCTTCAAGCGTAAAGGTCAGATCGGTGTTGAGCCACAGGGTGTAAATCCAGCCGCTGTCCTCATCGGATACGCTATCCGCGACCTGGTAGCCGCACTCCTGGCCGTTGATCACCAGCTTGGTGTTGGGCGTAAAGTAGAAGCCGCGCGCCGACTTAAGGTAGATGCCGTAGCGATAGGTCACGCCAGGCTTAAAGGCGTCGATGTGGTTCGTGATGTTCTGATCCCAGAACTCCTGAGAGTTCACTTCGCTGCCATCGCTACCCGTCCAGTACTCACACTGAGGAAGGAAGTTGGAGCCCGTCGGAACATTCGCCGTAAAGACCGGCTTATCGCCTGCCTTGAAGGTGGTCGTGGCGCCGTTGATCTCGATAACGTCGATGGCCCGCCATTCGTCGATCGGCTGCTCGCACAGCATATTGTCAGCGTTTGGCGCGAAGACGCCGTTGACGGTCTTGATGTGGTGCGTCCAATGGCCGTTGACGTACATCATGCAGTCATTGCCCACGGTATTGTCGCCCTTGAGCCTCAGCTCGACGGAATACATGTAGAACTTGCCCTCTTCGAAGTGTTCGATCCTCCTCGCGCCCGTCGGATACTTGGCGGGGTCGGAATACCAGAAGGCAACGGGCGTGAGCTCCGCGGGGTCGCTGCCATCCATCTCCTCCCAGCACTCGTAGGCGATCTCGTACTTGTCGGCGTCAGCAGCGGGAATCGTCGCGGTCGCGCGGGGCGCCTCGCCGGGCGCGTAGTTGGTCTTCACGTCGTTGACGTTCAGGTTATGGAGGGCTTCGTTTTCTGACGCAACGAGCGTAATTTCGCTATTGATGGCGTAGCGGAGGTAATAATCGTACCTGGTTTCGTTGAGGATAGTCGAGCTGCCTTCATAGTCAGTTCCGGTATACTCCAGTGCCGAGCCAATATAGAGAGCCTCATTGCGCGTGAGTCGATACGAGCCGCCTGCCGCGCCACCCGTAAAGGTCAGCGTCAGCCTCATGTGATTGCCAACGGGTTCGAAGCGAGCCGTCACGTCGGACATGGACGCATCCTGAACTTCGACCAGAGTGCCCGAAGCGGCATCGGCCCTGTAGTACTTAACCTCGACAACTTCGCTCGCAAGCGCTTCTGGAATGCCACCCTCAACATCGGGAAAATCATGGGTATACGACTGGCCCTTTTCGAGCGTGATGTTGTCCGAAAGCTCGCAGTTCGTATAATGATCGACCACGGTCGTATTGACCCTAACGCCGCCCCCGCCTGTCACATCGGTCACGCCACAGGGCATGATGGCGTTGCTCGCCGGCATGGCGGCGTTGTCGTCGCCAGAAGCGTTTTGCCCAGCGAGCGCAGCACCGCTAGGCTCATTGGCGGCATCGGCTGGGATTGTCTGCTGAGGCTCAACGGTGGCTTGCGCCGCCGGAGCAGCATCGGTTGCAGGCGCGGTCGAAGCAGCTGGCGCGGTCGTTGCAGCCGTATCCTCCGCAACCGTCGGCGTCACCGGAGCCGCGGCAACCTCATCCGTCCCAGCGGCGGGATCGGCGCATTCCGTCGCCAGCGCCACGCTCGGCAGCAGCAACTGACCGACCATAAGCGCACACGCGCCGGCGCAAGCTATTTTGGCACCCACACAACGCCAGGTACCGTGAACCAGCGAGCAGGTGGACTCACGTTGAGCTTGCTTGTCAAAGTGGCTTACGTTCATAACGGCCTCCTTGGTCGTAGGGACATACCACCACAAAGGTGCCTGTCCCCTTTGTGGTGGTCCTGTACCACCAAGATGTGCCAAATGACTCCATATGCCTAGGTTCGTAGATGTGAACCTAGGCCTCTACCTGCGGTTTAATTCAATATGATTTCGCCATCGCCACACTCGTCCCGGGAACGCTACAATCGAGGACACGATTATTCGTCCACCCAAAGGACCGTCCTTGAACCTGAGCAGGCCTAAAATCAACGCGCTTCTGGCACTCGCGCTCTTCACCTTCGCCTTCCTTGCCGCCGAGTTTCGTTTCGACGTCAACGTCGGGCTGCTCGCCGGTGCCGAACGCGTTGTAATCGCACAGGGCTTTATTCTGGGTGCGAGCGTGCTCGGCTTTATCGGATATGCACCACTGCTCGGTCTCGCCCAACGCAAAGGCCAGCCCCAGGCAGTTGTCAGCGCCGCCGTTCCCATCGCCATCCTGGGATTGACCCAGATCCAGTCCCCCACGGGTTCGCTTGCCCTCGAGATTCTGGGCTGCCTCGCATTCCTCGGACTCGGCCTGCTGGGCGCCGCTGCGCACCACGCCTTTTCACTGGCGTTTCAAGACGATCCCAAGCTCGCCACCGGTGCGGGAGCAGCCTATGCCGCGGGCATCCTGATGCAGTTCGCCGTCAACCTGCTCAATTGCGGCGGTATCGCAGAGCTCATCGTCCTTGGCGCAGCGACTATCGCCATATCCGCCCTCAGCGTCGTTCCCCAAAAAGCTGCCGAGAGCTCCAGCCCCGCCATCAATCCCTTTGCTGAGTCCTCTCATGCCCTCGCCAAGCAGGCATGCTGGAGCATCGCGCTCGTCATGATTCTTGCCTGTCTGTTCTCCACCCTCGACAACGTGGTCACACTCTCCAACGCCCACGGCACCATTGCCGTGCAGACTTGGCCGCGCCTCTTTTTGGCGGCAAGCGGCCTTGCCGCCGGTCTTATCTTTGACCTTGCCGAGCGCCGCTACATGGGACTTGTCATGCTCGGCATCGCCGTGCTCTCGACCATTTCCATCCTGGCCGTGGAGGCCGGCGCCGATCCCAACCTAGGCCTTGTCGTCTTTTACCTGAGCTCGGGCTTTTTCGTCACGTTCTTTACCGCCACCTTTACACAGCTGGCACCGCACATGCATGCGCCCGCCCTTTGGGCTGGCATGGGCCGCGCCGCCAACAATGTATGCGCTTTCACCACATCGGGCATCTCGCTTGCTCTCGTGACCTCGGATAACGTTGCCCTCATTATGATCGGTGCGCTCGTTTTGCTCGTCGCCGCCTGCGCGGCGTTTGTAGCCGCGGGCCTGTTCCGCCTGCCCCAAACCGAGCGGGAGCGCGAGCGCGAGCAGCTGGCAGAAGAAGCACTCGCCGCCCCCACCATCGAGGAGCAACGCCAGGCCTTCATCGCCAACCACGCTCTCACCCCGCGCGAAGTCGACGTGCTCATAGCCGTGACCCAGGATGAACGCCCGCTCAAGCAGGTTGCCGAGGAACTCGGTATCTCGATGCGCATGGTACAGCGCCACCTGAGCTCCATCTACCAAAAGACCGACACGCAGACGCGCGCCGGTCTCACCAAGGCCTTCCCCTCGGCCTAAAACAAAAACCACCACAAAGGTGCTGTCCCCTTTGTGGTGGTTTTGGTCGGTTAGTCTTCGAGCTGCGCCACTTTGTAGCGGTAGGCAGCGGCGATGACGTCCTTGCAGCCTTCGCGGCCCAGCTTGGCGCGGTTGACGACGATGTCTTTACCGCTCGTCATCTTCCACTTTCCGGCACTGTAGCGCTTATAGAACGCCTCGCGCGCCTTCTGCTGCTGCTTGACCAGCTTGGCGCCCTTCTTTTTGTTGAGACCGCGCTTCTTGCGCACGATCTCGACGCGGTCCTCAAAGGGAGCGGTCACCAATACGGCAATGTGGTTGGGGTTGTTACGCAGCAGGTAATCGGACAGGCGGCCTTCGATAATGCAGCTCTCGGTCTCACCCAGATCCAAAATCACCTGGCTCATCTTTTGGAACAACTTGTCCGAGTACGAGCGGGCGTCGTAGCGGTCGGGCAGAAATGCCATGTTCTCCACGGCCAGGCGCTCGTCATAGGCGGCCATCTTATCGAGCGACTCGCCCGCACGCAGCGACGCGCGCACCAGCAGTTCGTTGTCATACAGAGGAATCCCCAACTCGTTGGCGAGGATACGGCCAATCTCGTGGCCCTCGGCGCCAAAGTCGCGCGCGATGGTAATGACCACGGGGCTCTTTTTGTTCTCCAGATCGCTCATCGCGATTCCTTTCTAACAAATGAGAAATAGGCGATTCCTGATTCTCATTTTGTCACTTACGACCGTCCTGGTTTCCCAAGTGCGGCAGATTGCCCCGAAAGAGGAGCGCCGCGTACTAAATGTACGCAAGCGACGATTGAGGGGCAAGATGCCGTGCTTGGGGAAGCAGGACTACGCTGCCACAATACGGCGTTGATATGCTCGGACCAGCAGCGAGATACCAAAGTTGAGCACAAAGTACATCGCAAACACCAGGCCGTAGAGCATAAGCACCTGCGACAGGTCGATCGCATGGGCCATCACGACATTTGCCGTGTACATGAGCTCGGCCACGTTAATACCCGAAAGATACGAGCTGTCCTTAATGACGGTCGTGCACTGGCTAAACAGCGCTGGGATGATCGTCTTAAACGTCTGCGGCAGAATGATGTAGCGCATGGTGGCAAAGAAGCCAAAGCCCTGGCTCTGCGCTGCCTCAAACTGGCCGCGCGGAATCGAGTTGAGGCCGCCGCGCACAATCTCGGCCATAACAGCGCTGGTAAACAGCGTAAAGGCGATGGTCGAAATCACAATGTCCAAACCCTGCACTGTAAAGTAGATAAACAGGATCCACAGCAGGTTCGGCGTGCAACGGAACAGCTCGATATAGGCGCTCACCAAAATACGGAACGGGCGGGGCGCATAGCTCTTAACGAGCGCCAACACCGTGCCAAAGATGAGCGAGAAAAAGATCGACAGCGCCGAGATCTCGATGGTCTTAACAAAGCCGCCCCAAATGTAGAGCAGGTTGGTCGCGTTGAAGATTTCCATGCGCTAGGCCTCCTCTACATTGTCGAGCCCCAGCTCGGCCAGGCTCACGCCGCGCGGACGCTCCTTGGAGCGGCGCTCGAGCCACTGCACCAGCATGGCGAGCGGAAAGCAGATGATGAAGTACATAAGGCAGCAGACGATATATCCCTGCAGGTAACCGTACAGACTCACAAAGTTGTCGGAACGGTACATAAGGTCGCCGCCGGCCACAAGCGCCAGCACCGACGTGTTCTTGACCAGGTTAAGCGCCTGGTTACATAGCGGCGGCAAGATGATCTTGAATGTCTGGGGCAGCACGATGTACCAGTACGCCTGTGCACGGGTGAAGCCCTGGCTCTGGGCCGCCTCCATCTGACCGCGCGGAACTGCCTCGATACCAGTGCGGATGACCTCCGAAATGTAGGCCGCGTGATACAGGCCCACACCCAGGAAGCCCAGCACGAACGGCGCGATGCGCACCGGCTGGTCGGCACCGGTTATGGCCTGCAAAAACTGCGGACCGGCCATGTACATAAAGAGCACCTGCACGGGCAACGGGGTGTTCTGGTAAAACTCCACGTACACGCGGCTTATGGCGCGCAGCACGCGCGAACGAGTGGTAGAGAATACGCCCAGCAGCGTGCCCAGCACCAGCGACAACAGCAGACCGGCAACGACCACCTGCAGCGTCACGCCAAAGCCCTCCCAGAAGGGCCCCATGTTTTGAAATGTCGTCGACCAACGGTCGGCGTCAAATAATCCTTCGAGCATTTGATTCCTTCCTTGGACGATGCGCCTATACAAGACCCCAGGTTTTGACCTCTTGGTCGAGCCAGCCGTCGGCCAGGCGATCGCAAATCACCTGATCGACCACGGCCGAAAGGTCGCAGCCCTTCTTGGTCGCCACGCCGTAGCCCTGCTCGCCAAACTTGACCTCGGGCTGCAACAGCTCAACGGTCTCATTCATGTAACCGGCCAGCGTGGAGCGGTCCATGGCAAAGACGTCGATATTGCCGGCGTCGAGCGAACTCTTGATGATGGGGTAGCCGCTAAAGGCCCTAAACTCGGGCTTGCAGCTAAAGCCGTTGTCCTCGATCATCTGCTCGATCAGGCTCTGCGTGGTGGCACCCTGGCTCACGCCAATAACCTTGCCGTCCAGGTCCTCAATCGAGGTAAAGCCCGAACGCTTCTTGACCATGAGTCCCACGTAGTCGGTGCGGTACGGCGTCGAAAAATCCCAGCTCTTCTTGCGCTCGTCGGTGATGGTGTAGGTCGCCGCGACCACGTCGAGCTGGCCGTTATCGATCAGTGGGCCGCGCGTCTTGGGCGTTACGTCGGTAAACTCGACAAGCTCCTGGGCGCGGGCCTCCTTGTAGCTCACGCCGAAGACGGCAGCGGCGATCTGGTAGCACAAATCGACTTCCATGCCCTCAAAGCGGCCCTTGGCGGTGTCGTAATAGCCGTAGCCGGGAACATCCTTCTTAACGCCGGCATTCAGATGGCCACGCGACTTAATGGCCGCAAGCTTGGACCCCTTGTCGGAGCCCTCGCCACTGGTGGAGTTGCCACAACCGGTAAGCGCGGTCCCCGTCAACGCGAGCATGCCGGCGCCCGCCAGCTGTAAAAAGTGACGGCGCGACACGGCCGCCCTCGTCATATCCGTCATGTCCATCACCGCGCCTAGTGCAGAATCTTGGACAGGAACTCGCGGCAGCGCGGGTTCTCGGGGTTATCGAAGAAGTGCTCGGGCGTGCCCTCCTCCAAAATGCGGCCGTCCTCCATAAAGATGACGCGGTCGGCCACCTGGCGTGCAAAGCCCATCTCGTGCGTCACGCAGATCATGGTGATATCTTCCTGCGCAAGCTCGATCATAACGTCCAGAACCTCCTGGACCATCTCGGGGTCGAGCGCCGAGGTCGGCTCGTCAAACAGGATGATGGGCTGCTTGGTGCACAGAGCACGGGCGATGGCGATGCGCTGCTGCTGGCCGCCCGAGAGATTCTGCGGATACTCGCCAGCCTTATGCGCCATGCCGACGCGCTTGAGCGCGGCGATGGCGATCTCGGTCGCCTCCTCCTTGCTCTTCTTTTGCAGCTTGATGGGTGCGAGCGTCAGGTTGCCCAGCACCGTCATGTTGGGATACAGGTTGAACTGCTGAAACACCATGGAGCTGTACTTGCGAGCCATCTCCAGGTGATTCTTTTTGGTGAGCGGCGTACCGTCGATGACGACCTCGCCCGACGTGGGCTCCTCCAGATAATCGACGCAACGGATGAGCGTCGACTTACCCGAGCCGGAAGGCCCGATCATTACGAGCTTCTCGCCGCGCTTGACGGTGAGATTGATATCTTTGAGCACATGCAGGTCGCCAAAGTACTTGTTGAGATGCTTGATCTCGATCATGTCTGCCATGAATGTCCCTTCCCTGCGTTTACACGAGTTGAACTATTGTACGGAAAGAATCACGTTTCCGCAGCCCACACTACATTCCCGTAAAGAACCCGCAACCTTCCACCTAGTCATTGGGGACAGACTTAAATGAGTACCTGCTCATTGGGCACTCATTTAAGCCTGTCCCCAATGAGTGCCCAGCCCAGCAAAAAGGGGCGCGACCATGACGGCCACGCCCCCCTAAACATCAACTATGTACCGCTCGGCCCCTACGCGAGTTTGGCGCCGACGATCTTTGCCGCGGCAGGCTTATCGAAGTTGCCGCCGGTGGCCTTGCCGAGTGCTCCCATGACCTGGCCCATCTGCTTCTTGGACGTGGCACCCAGCTCGGCGATAACCTGCTCGATCAGAGTCTCGAGCTCCTCGCCCGAAACCTGCGCGGGCAGCAGGCTCTCCAGAATCTTGACCTGCTCGGTCAGGTTGTCGGTACGCTCCTGGTCGGTACCGGCCTTAATGGACATCTCCAGCGTCTCGCTCGTCTGCTTAATCAGACGCTTGATCATGCTGTTGACGTCTTCCTCGGTCACGTCGCGGCGCTCGTTAACCTCGATATTCTTCACCTCGGCCTTGACCTGGCGAATGATAGACAGGCGAACCTTGTCCTTGGCCTTCATGGCCGCAATCATTTCCTTCTGCAGCTCTTCGTTGGTCATCTGCAAATCCTCCTCAATAGTGTGGGTGGCATTCGAGCGAGCACCGTCCCATGATTACTTGGTCGTCGACGAATTGTCGGTCGAGCTCTTGGTGACGCCCTTCAGGCTGACGTTGTACGGCACGTCCTTGGGCATGGGGTTGACGGTAATGTCGGCGTCCTTCTTGTACTGCTCCAGCCACTCGCTGTATGCAGTACTGGCCGCCTGCGTCTTCACCACGTTGGAGACGTACTTCTTGATGTCCTTGGGCACCTGCTTGATATCATCGACCTGGCTATCGACATGGAAGTAGTCGGTGCACTTGATGACATGGTAACCGTACGTCGACTCGACCACGTCGCTCACATCGCCCTTGTTGAGCCCCTCGAGCGCCGTCTGGTAGCTGTCGACGAAGGTAGTGAGCTTATCCCAACCCACATCGCCCTTCTTCTCCTTGGAGCCGGTGTCGTCGGAATATTGCTCTACGGCGTCCTCAAAGCTCAGCTCGCCGGAGTTGATTTTGTCCAGGCACTCCTGTGCCTTGGCCTTGGCGGCGGCCTTGTCCTCGTCGGATGCGTCGGAATCAACCTTGATCAGGATATTCGACGAGCGGCGGGCATCGTTGTAGTTAGACAGGTTCTCGTTGATGTAATCGACAATCTCGCTGTCCTTGGGCTTGCTGGTGGGCGCCACGGCATCCTTGAGCTTTTGTTGTGCCAAGCTCTCCTTGAGCGAATCCTTGTAGGTGTCCTCGGTATAGCCGTAGGTCTTAAGGGTCTTCTTAAAGGCCTTGGCACCGCCCGCGCTCTTGCACGCGTCCTTCCATGCCCTCTCGACCTCCTCGTCCGATACCGTCACGCCGTTTTCCTTCTGCGCCTGCTGAAGCAGAATCTGCTGCGTGTAGGAGTCGATAAGCTGCTTGCGGTACTTCTTGGGCGTCAGGTCGTTGTCGACCAGATACTGCGCCCAGTCCTTGTCCTTGGTGTAACCGTAGGATGTGCGCATGCTCATGATCTGCTTGGTCACGGTGTCCTCGGTGAGGTTGGTGCCGTTGATGGTGGCGGCGACGCCGCCGGTAAGCTCGTAGCTCGAGGTATCCTCTGCCTGCGACATGAGACCGGAGCATGCCATGGCCGAGACGGAAAGCAGCATTGCCAGCACGCCGATAACCACCAGGACGATCTTGACGGTCTTAGACACGTACGTCTTGCGCTGCTTCTTACGAGAGCTGGAGGCAGTGCGAGCCTGCTGCTCGGGCGTCGGCGCGGCCTCGGAGTTCTTTTTCTTATTTGCCATAGTTGGCCTTTCGCATAACGAATCGAACAAACGCCATTGTGTCACAACGCAGCCCCCGCGGCACGCTTGGTGCATTGGGGACAGGTTAATCTGCACCATTTTGGTGCAAAGGGGACAGATGCGGCACTTGGCACTTGGGGACTGTCCCTTACTGCCGGCAGAGACGATATGAGCAGGACATAAAAACATTGAGAGCCCCTGCTGCATGAAAGACCG
>ERZ827440.1046-NODE-1046-length-33411-cov-3.349502_pt1 | contig 33411 bp, 31 predicted proteins | sample MGYA00519774_ERZ827440 | MGnify/ENA primary metagenome ERZ827440 (study PRJEB31778, sample SAMEA3449302) | human gut metagenome | biome: human gut; feature: human-associated habitat; material: faeces | place: United Kingdom | collected 2010/2012 ... | reverse complement strand
GGGCGCAAAGCTTGTAAACGCAAAAGGCGAGGTGTTCGTTCATCCCCTTGAAACCCGTGATGTTGCGGCGGCTTCCATAATAAGGGAGTGCAAGGACAGGAATTTGGGGGTTAAAACCTCATTGGAAGATGCGGTGTGGCTTGACACCCCCATGATTGATATTTTAGGGGGCGAGGGCACGATTGAGAAAAGAATCCCCGCAATGCTCAGAATGTTTCTTAACTGCGGTATCGACATAAGGCGTGAGCCGATTCTCGTGTACCCAACCCTTCACTACCAAAACGGTGGGCTCGACATAGGAGAGGACGCTTCGGTTTTAGGTGTTCCAAACCTCTTTGCCGCAGGCGAGGTGGCAGGCGGCATACACGGCAAAAACAGGCTTATGGGAAATTCGCTTCTCGACATTATCGTGTTCGGGCGAATTGCAGGTGAAAGTGCCGCAAAAGCCGCAGAAAACAGCGAAAGTGCAGAGCTTACGCTGTCACACATTGAAAAATTCAATCGGGAGCTTGCGGCGGCAGGGATTTCTTCATCCGAACTCACTCCAAGGCTACTTCCCGACTACACAAGAAAGGATAAAGAAGCATGATTACACTTACAGCTATTACAGATTTATTCGAGGCACTCACTATTTTCTGCTTTGGTCTTTCATGGCCGATTTCAATAAGAAAATCAATTATTTCCCGTACCGCAAAGGGCAAAAGCCTTTTCTTTGAGGTTTTTCTGCTCATAGGCTACGCCTTCGGTATCGCAAGAAAATTCATTCAGATGAGTTTTCTTTACGGCTCGGGATTTCTTTTCTATCTGAGCTTTTTCTTCTATGTGCTTAACTTCATCGAGATTTCAATAGATGTGGCACTCTATTTCAGAAACAAAAAGCTTGACGAAATTGCGGATTCAAAAAATTAATTCGAGGTGTTTATTTTGAATACAAGGTTTGAAGAGCTTAAAAATAAGCTTTGCGGTAAATCCGTTGCACTTCTCGGTGCAGGGGTGAGCAACCGTCCGCTTATTCCTCTTTTTGCGTCCTGGGGAGCCGAGGTAGTTGTTCGTGACAAAAACGAAAATTTGGACAAAGAGGCACTTTCGGGCGGCTATCCCGTTAAGTTTATTTTGGGCGAAGGGTATCTAACGGGGCTTTGCGAGGACTACATTTTCCGCTCCCCGGGGATGAGGTTTGACCTTCCCGAAATAAAAAATGCGGTATCGGGGGGCTCGGTTCTGACATCCGAAATGGAATGTTTTTTTGACTGCTTTGAAGGAAAAATCATAGGCGTTACCGGAAGTGACGGCAAAACCACCACCACAACCCTTATCTACAAGCTTTTAACCCATGCCGGCCACAACTGTTTTTTGGGCGGCAACATCGGTGCGCCACTTCTTAACCGTGTAGAAAACATGACGAAGGACGATATTTGCGTTGTCGAGCTTTCCTCCTTCCAGCTTCACACCATGAAAAAAAGTCCGGATATTGCGGTGATTACCAATCTTTCGCCAAATCACCTTGATGTTCATAAGTCCTATGAGGAATATATTGATGCAAAGGCGAACATACTTTTATACATGGGCGAGGGCGGAATTGCCGTCCTTAACGCAGGAAACGAGGACTCCTTTGCTTTAAGTAAACTTGTGCGGGGGCAGATGAGGTCATTTTCTGCAAAAACCGACGCTCTTTTGCACATAAAGGACGGATTTATTTACTACGGGGACGAAAAATATCTTGATACGAAAGACATTCTGCTCCCCGGACTTCACAACATCGAAAACTACATGGCGGCAATCGGTGCGGTGCATGACCTTATTTCAAAGGAGGACGCAGAAGCCGTTGCCAAAACCTTCGGCGGCGTGGAGCACAGGCTGGAGCTTGTGCGTACCTTAGGGGGCGTTAAATACTACAACAGCTCCATTGATTCAAGCCCCAAACGCACTGCGGCGGCTCTTTCCACCTTTAATCAGAAGGTTATTCTGCTCGCAGGCGGCAAGGACAAGGGCATTTCCTACGATGAAATCGGCATTGAAATAAAAAAGCACGTTAAAAAGCTTCTGCTTATCGGAAAAACCGCCGATGCAATAGAACGCTCCGCCCGGGCTGTAGGGTGCGACATACCTATTTTCAGGTGCGAAACCTACCCCGAGCTTGTGGAAAAAGCAAGGGCGGAGGCAAATGCGGGGGACATCGTTATACTCTCTCCGGCAAGCACCAGCTTTGATATGTTCAAAAACTTCGAGGAGCGTGGAAACACCTTCAAGGAATTGGTAAACAACTTAAAAGAGGACTGATTTTATGCTTTCTGAGCTTTGTAAAACAGCATTTCCGTCAGGGGGCGTCAACCCTTTTGAGCCTGTATTTTCCGGGCTGTTCGATTCGGTTCGGCGTGACGAATTTCAAAATATAATCGCCGTAAAGCGTGGCACAAGCGGCAAAAAAATTCTGATCGACGCCCATGCCGACGAAATTGCGCTCATGGTTTCGGGCTTCACGGCAGGCGGCGCACTGAAATTCCAGACGCTAGGGGGAATCGACCAAAGAATCCTCCCCGGGAGCGAGGTTATCGTTCACGGGCGGCGTGATATTTACGGGATTATCGGCGCAAAGCCTCCCCATGTTCTTTCGGAGGATGAAAGAGAAAAGGCGGTTTCGCTTTCGGATCTTACGATTGATGTGGGGCTTAAAAACCCCGAGGAGGTCATTTCCATTGGGGATTTTGTAACCTTTCGTCCGAATTTTACGGAAATGGAAGGGGGATTCGTTATGTCAAAATCCCTTGACAACCGTGCCGGACTTTATGCTGCAATTTCGGCGGTGGAGAAGTTAAAGAACTGCCCCCACGACGTAATTTTGCTTGCATCATCCGGCGAGGAGCTTGGGTGCGTGGGTGCACGAGGGGCCGACATAAACCCCGACATGGCTATCGTTTTGGATGTGACATTCGGGCAAAGCGAAAACGAAAAGTCCGACCACAGCTTTCCGCTTGGCTCGGGTGCGGCTCTTTGCACAGGCCCGAACATCTGCAAAAGGCTGTTTGACGGCATTGTAAATATTGCAAATCGTGAGAATATACCATTTGAAATCGAGGTCGAGGGCGGTGACGCAGGCACGAACGCCGGCGTTATTCAGCTTAGGAATTCCGGAGTTGCAACCGCCATGATTTCAATTCCCATTAGATATATGCACACGCCCTTTGAGGTGGCAAAAAGGTCGGACATCGAATTTTGCGCAACTCTTTTGGCAAGGGTTTTAGAGGAAGGGGGCGGCATACTTTGATTAAGGAATTAACCGCTCTTTGCGGCGTTTCGGGAAACGAGGGCGAGGTTGCGGATTTTATAAAATCACAAATCTCGGGCTTTGAAGTTACGCAGGATATTCTCGGGAACATCATTGCCGTGAAGTGTGGCGGAGGCAACAAAAAGGTTATGCTCTGCGCCCACATGGACGAGGTCGGCTTTATCGTGAGCGGCATTACACCGGACGGCTTCATTAAATTCCGCACCGTCGGCGGCTTTGACGAAAGGCTTCTTCCCGGGCTTCCGGTTTTGGTGGGAGATAAAAAATACCCCGGCGTTATCGGCTCAAAGCCCGTTCATCTTACAAAAAAAGCCGAAAGAGATGCGCCGATAGACGAGGCTGACCTTTTTATAGACATCGGCGTTTCGGCGGAAAAATATGTTAAAAAAGGCGACTATGTTGCCCTCGACAGTAAATTTACGGAGTTCGGGGACGGGCTTTTCAAGGCAAAGGCAATAGACGACCGAGCCGGCTGCTGTGCCCTTCTGGAGCTTATTGCGGAGGATAAATCCTACCCCTTTGACCTGTATGTTTGCTTTTCGGTGCAGGAGGAGGTGGGGCTTCGGGGCGCAAAGGTTCTGGCGCAAAGAATTAAGCCCGACATCGCTGTGGCGGTCGAAACAACCACCTGCTGTGACCTCGGCGACAAGCCCCACATTACAGAGCTTGGCCGTGGGCCTGCGGTTTCGGTTTTGGACGGTGCGTCCTACTCACTTCCTGAGCTTCGGGAGCTTACATTCGACATTTCAAGGAAAACGGGCATACCCCTACAGCTTAAAACCCTCGCTTCGGGCGGAAACGATGCAGGTGCATTTCAGCGTGTGGGGGCGAAATCCTTCGTTATCTCCCTTCCCACCCGTTACATTCACTCGGGTGTGTCGGCGGCATCTTGGGAAGATTATGTTAACTATAAACGCCTTATAAAGGCTTTTGCGGAAAGGGCAGGTGAAATCAATGCTTTATGAGCTTGGAAAATGCTTTGCGCCCTCGGGAAGCGAGGGGGAAGCGGCTTCTTTACTAAAATCCCGTATGGACGGGAAAACAGACAATTTGGGCTCGTATATCTGCGGTGAGGGCAAAATCGCTATAGTTTCGGCACTTGACGAGCAAGGCTTTTTTGTGTCGGATGCGGCGGAAAGGGTGAAAATCTGCCCCATGGGGAGCGTTTCCCCCGAATGGCTTATAAACCGCAAGGTAAGGCTGTCGGGCGGAAATATCGGCTTTGTTTCTTATGACGGCGAGCTTTCCTCGTTAAAATCCTCAGACCTTTATATTGAGTGCGGCGGCGCTTTAGTCGGCGAGGTGGGCTGTATCGAGCAGGAGCCTGTTTTGGGCGAGGATTTTATTATCACAAAAGCTCCGCTCAGGGTTGCATCGGTTGGTACGGCTCTTAAGCTTTCGGACCTAAAAAATGTGAAGTTTATGTTCACTTCGATGTACCATATCGGCAAAAAAGGGCTTAACGCCGCACTTTTTCGGAATGAATGTGATACGGCGATTGTGATTGACACGGTAGACGCAGACGGCAAGGACATTAAGCTTGGGGGCGGGCCGGTAATAAAAATGATGGACGGCTCTTATACTGCGGATTTTAGACTCAGGGAGTTTGCAAATTCCCACGATTGCCAAAAAACCGTTGTGAAAACTCCGGAAATCCGAAGCGAGAACAGCGCATCCTTTGGCTGTCTTACGGCTTATATTTCCGTTCCCGTAAAGAAAATCGGCGGACTTGTGGGCAGGATTTCCCTCGGCGACATCGAAAAAACCGCTGATTTTATAAGGGAATTTATCAAAACTCTTTACTAAATGTCGGTTTTGTGATAAAATAATACCAGATGATAAAAATTGGAGGACTTTCTATGAACGATAAAAAGCTTATGCTCGGCAATGCCGCTATCGCAAGAGGGCTTTACGAGGCAGGCGTTAAGGTGGTTTCCTCGTACCCCGGCACACCGAGCACAGAGGTGACCGAGGAGGTCGCAAAATACGATGAGGTCTACGCAGAATGGGCTCCCAACGAAAAGGTTGCGGTTGAGGTGGCTTTGGGTGCGTCAGTCGGCGGCGCAAGGGCTTTTGCCGCCATGAAGCATGTGGGGCTTAACGTTGCGGCTGACCCGTTCTACATTTCTTCTTATGTGGGCGTAAACGGCGGTCTTGTAATCCTGGTTGCCGATGACCCCGGTATGCACAGCTCCCAAAACGAGCAGGACAGCCGTCACCACGCTATGGCGGCGAAGGTTCCAATGCTCGAGCCTTCCGATTCGGCTGAATGTAAGGACTTTATAATTAAGGCTTACGAAATAAGCGAAAGGTTTGATACTTCGGTTATCGTGCGGCTTTCAACAAGGGTTGCTCACTCCCAAAGCCTTGTCACCTTGGGGGAAAGACAGGAAGTCGGAGTTCGTGATTACAACAAGAATTTTGCAAAATATACAATGATGCCCGCTCCTGCAAGGGCAAGGCACATCGAGGTCGAAAAGCACATCGCCGCCCTCACAAAAGAGGCGGAAAGCTCCGACCTTAACAGGGTGGAAATGCACGACAGGAAAATCGGCGTTATCACATCGGGCATATCCTATCTCTACGCTAAAGAGGCTCTCGGTGAGGGGGCGTCCTACCTTAAGCTCGGCATGGTTTATCCGCTCCCCGAAAAGCTTATACTCGATTTTGCCGCATCGGTTGACGAGGTGTATGTGGTGGAGGAGCTTGACGGAATTATCGAAAAGCACTGCAAGGCTTTGGGTGTTAAATGCCACGGAAAGGACAAATTCTCGCTTCTTGGGGAGCTGTCGGCGGACATAGTGAAGGAAAAAATCCTCGGGATTGCACCAAAATCCACGGCAAAGGCGGAGGATATTCCGATTCGTCCTCCGGTTCTATGCCCGGGCTGTCCGCACAGGGGTACATATTATGTGCTTAACAAGCTTAAAATGAATGTTTGCGGTGACATAGGATGCTACACCTTAGGCGCACTTGCTCCGCTTTCGGCGATGGACTGCTGCTTCTGCATGGGCGCAAGCATCTCCTCTCAGCACGGCTTTGAAAAGGCAAGGGGTACGGAATTTACAAAGCATTCCGTTGCCGTTATCGGCGACTCGACCTTTCTGCATTCGGGAATAACGAGCCTTATGGATGTTGTGTACAACAAGGGTGCGTCCACCGTACTTATACTGGATAACTCAATTACAGGCATGACGGGGCATCAGCAAAACCCCATAACAGGGCACACGCTTAAGGGCGAGGAAACAAAAATCGTGGACCTTGAAATGCTGTGCCACGCCCTCGGCGTTGACAGAGTCAGGGTTGAGGACCCGTTCGACCTTGAAGGGCTTGAGGCGGCAATAAAGGAAGAAACCGCAATAGAGGAGCCTTCCGTTATTATTGTTCAGCGTCCCTGCGCCCTCCTTAAATATGTGAAGTTTGACGGGCCGCTGCACATTGACCCCGACAAGTGCAAAAAGTGCGGAATGTGCATGAAAATCGGCTGTCCTGCAATAATAAAGGGCGAGGACGGGCTTAGCATTGATCCTTCCCTTTGCAACGGCTGTGGGCTTTGCACCAAAATCTGCAAATTCGGCTCAATCGAAAAGGGGGCGCTTTAATATGGTAAAGTCTATCATGATTGTTGGCGTGGGCGGTCAGGGAACTCTCCTCGCCAGCAGAATTATCGGTAATGTTGCAATCGCATCGGGCTTTGATGTAAAGGTGTCCGAGGTGCACGGAATGAGCCAAAGAGGCGGCAGCGTGGTGACCTATGTCCGCTACGGTGAGGGCGTTGCTTCGCCTATTATCGGGATTGGCGGCGCGGATACGATTCTTGCATTCGAGGAGCTGGAGGCTCTGAGGTACGCTTCCCACCTTAAAGAGGGGGGAAGGCTTATCGTGAACACTCAAAACATCGCTCCCATGCCCGTAATTACGGGGCAGGCGAAGTACCCGGCAGGGATTTTGGAAAAGCTTTCGGCTATGCCGCTGTCGGTTACATCCGTTGATGCTCTTTCCCTTGCCGCCAAGGCAGGAAGCACAAAGGCGGTTAACGTGGTGCTTATCGGCGTGCTTGCAAAATCCTCGGAAATCCCGAAGGAAACATGGATAAAAGCAATCGAGGATACGGTTCCGGAAAAATTTTTGGAGCTTAACAAAAATGCCTTCGAGGAAGGCTATAATTTAGGGTGACAGCATGAATTTTTATGAAAATTTAGGTATATCGGAGGACACCGTAAGGTTATTCCGAAAAGCCAAGGAAAATGCGGCGGACGCATTTATTAAAATCGAGGAAACCGCCGCAAAAAACGCCGCAAAGGTGCTTTGCGCCTTCCGCAAAAACGGCGTGAGTGAGGCACATTTCGCCCCCAGTACGGGCTACGGCTATGACGATTTGGGTAGGGACACCCTGGAGAAAATCTATGCGGATATTTTCGGCTGTGAGGACGCTATCGTCCGCCACACGATTACCTGCGGAACTCACGCTCTTGCGCTTTGTATGTTCGGGGTTCTGCGAACGGGCGACACACTCCTTTGCGCTACGGGAAAGCCCTACGACACATTGGAGGAAAGCATCTCAGGCGAAGGTGTTGGCTCGCTTAAGGAGTTTGGAATAGGCTGTAAATTCGTGGAGCTTCTGCCAGGCGGCACTCCCGATTTTTCCGCAATAAAAGAAAACTTAACCGATGATGTAAAGGCGGTCTGGATTCAAAAGTCCAAGGGCTATGAGTGGCGTAGCTCCCTTTCAAACGCCGTTATCGGGGAGATTGCAAGGGTTGTTAAGGCCAAAAGCCCTAATTGCGTTGTGATTGTCGACAACTGCTACGGCGAATTTGTGGAAACCACCGAGCCGACCGAGCACGGCGTTGACCTCTGCGCAGGCTCTCTTATTAAAAACCTCGGCGGCGGTGTTGTTAAGTCAGGGGGCTATGTTGCAGGTCGGGGCGACCTTATTGAAAAGGCTTCCTACAGGCTCACTTCCCCCGGGATTGGAAAGCACGTCGGTGCGTCCTTGGGGCATACATGGGATATGTATTACGGGCTTTTCACCGCTCCGCACGTGGTTTCACAGTGCTTAAAGTCTGCGGTGCTGTGCGCTTCGGTTCTGGAGGCTTTGGGCTATGAGGTGCACCCGAGGGCAAATGACGAGCGGTTCTGCATCATACAGGCGGCTAAATTTTTGCAGCCCGAAAAGCTCATCGCATTCATTCAAGGCATCCAGACAGGCTCGCCGGTCGACTCTCAATTCCTGCCTCAGCCGGCTCCCATGCCAGGCTACAAGCACGATGTAATCATGGCGGCGGGAACCTTCGTTTCCGGCTCAACGTGCGAGCTTAGTGCGGACGCTCCCATTAAGCCTCCCTATGTTGGGTATGTTCAAGGGGGCATCAACCTTGAATCCGCAGAGCTCGGGCTCATGCTCGCAATAGAAAACCTTAAAAAACTTTGATTTTTTTTCAAAAAGTACTTGCTTTTTTGTGGCAGATGTGCTATAATGGGTAAGTACCTGAGGCCCCATCGTATAATGGTTCAGTACGCTGCCCTCTCACGGCAGTAATAGGGGTTCGAATCCCCTTGGGGTCATAAAAGTAAGAAGCGTAATTTTCATGCAGAGTTACGCTTCTTTTTTTATTGCCTAAAACAGGAAAACAAATTCACTCCGAAGATTTTCTCTTAAAAATAATACACCGCCCTTGACCTGAAAAGCCAAAAGCGGTGTATTAAGAAGCACTCTTAAAATGTACAAAACTATTGCTGAACGGTAGCAACCTCACAATCATTCAATGGAATTAGTTTAGTCATACTATCCCAACAAATAATTTTTACAATATAGTTATCTTCTTTTGCTTTTATATTTTCAAAAGTGTAACCTATATCTTTGTTAGGTGCTAATTTTTTAAGCCCTACCAATCTGTTATCATAGTACAAAGCTATAAATACAATGCCCGATTTTTCAACAAGTTTATCTACCATTGTAGCATTAACCACAACTGTATCGTTGGTATAAACGGCACTTGTAATGTCTATATTCTTTATCCATTTTACATAAATGGTAGTATCTTTGTAAAATACATCTTCTACGGCAAGTGATGTTTCCAATGTGTTATCCTTATATAGACCACCAAAGGTATAGCTTTCTTTTTCGGGGAGTTTTTCCAGTGGCACAGCATTACCCTTAACGACACGGATTATGTCTATAATATTATCATTACTATCAGCAAGTGTAACAGCACAAGTATTCTCAGTAAATTTTGCAGTCAAATTCACTTCCTCTGCCACCTGAAAACGATATGCCGTTTCTTTTGATACAAGCTCTGTTCCATTATACCAGCCTAAAAATTCTTCATTCTCAAAAGGCTCTGCGTTTACTTGCACATATTCGCCCTTATAATAACTTCCTCCGTTACTTGCAACTCCATTCCCCTCAACAACTGTGTTAATTTCAATAGGTTCAGCATTTTCTATGACTTCCGCTTCGCTGACCTCAACAGATGTTGATTCAAGTAGATATATGGCATTTTCTGTTGTTGCAAGATTTTCTATTGTGCCTGTTAAAGTATCGTCTTTGCTAACGGTCATATTATTATAATTTATTACCTTTGTTTTACCCGTGCTTACATTCTGCTCCTGAACAGTATATGTAACCTCACCCTCGTCAGTCGCAAGAACTTCTACACGATATTCTTCGTCCTGAGGTAAATATATTACTTTCTGTCCGTTATCATCAACATACGCAATTATTGTACTACCGTCAATTTGCTGCGGTACATTACCGTATATAGCTGCAACAAGATTAGAGTTACTGTCGTACACTTCTACATCAACAGGACAATTTACATAAAGTGTTCTCAATCGTACATCCGCAAAATCTTCTTCGCCTTCAATAGCATCAAGCCAAGCCATACAAAGTTCCGGATAATGAGCTTGTCCAAAATTACTGCAATTTTTGAGTATAGTTACAAAATCATCTACACCCAAGCTCACAATAAGATCTATGATAACATCTGTTTTGTCACTATCCATGGTTATCCCTACATCATCAAAAGCAGCAAATAAACTTTCTCTGACTATATATCTATAGGGTACTAATGAAACTGCATATCCTGTAAGTATCTTTGCTCCACATCTCCTCGAAAACTCATATAAAAGAGAATTTATAAATTTATCGCCGTTATCTCCACCAATCAAATTTGCACCCAAATAGACAAACGCTTCTTCGTAGTTCGCTTTATAGTTTGATGGATTTCCAATAGATTTAGCTAACTTGTCAACTATTTGTTCCAAATAAACTCCCTGTGCATTTTCCAAAGAATATTTATACGTTATGGTGCTTAAATATGTATATTTTGAAAAGTTATCTATTTTGTACGGTTTTTTATCATCGTTTGAAATATCAGCTTTATTATTTCCGATATATTCATCATATAGCTCTATCATTTTTTTACGAAGATCAAAATAGTCGCTGTGTGTTTGTGCTGCCGGAAGATATAAAGTTCTTCCGTATCTGTCATATCCCCATTCACGCATAGCAACCATAGGAACAGGATCATGCTGATTAACAATGCTATAAATATTGTTATATAAACCGCTGTCGTTTTCGGGATATAGCACACCTGCCGGAGTTTCAAAGCAATATGCAAAAATATCACTTATTTTTACAGAAACATTATCGGATAATCTTTCGGGATATTCATCAAAATAGGCTGCTGTTAAGTTCGCTGTTGCCGCCGCACGGCTAAATCCTGTAATAAGAATTTTTACATTTCCTGTGATTTCATTAGATGCTATATAGTCCTGAATAAATTGTATCGCATAATTGCGGGCAGTTTCAAATCCCTTATGGTGTTTATCGTTACCGACAGTAAAGTTACCGCCCCATTCCGCTTCGTAACCGCCGCCACGAACAGCTAACGCAATTAAAGTATAATTGCCTGCATCATATTTGATTTTTTTGCTACCTGCAATTAAACCAATTCCGTTTGTACTCGGTTTTTCTTCATAATCCGCATTCCATTGAATATCCTTAAACTTACAAGTGTCAAGTAAATTCATAGCATTTATATATTGTTTCGTATAATCCTTATCGTTTCCGCTACCGGTTTTATTTGCAAAAGCAGATAATGCAAGACGCATAGAAAATTTTGCTAAATCGTGATTGTATTTATATGAGTTTTCTGCAAAGAAATTGTCGTCATAACTAAACTCGGCATTGCGTTTCTTTCCCGATGCAAAATTAAATGTACCGGTTATACTTGATGGAGGGAGGTATTCAATAACTTCGGAATATTCATAGTTATAATGTATAGTCGCATCTGTCAACCAATTATTGCCGTTGTCAATGCTGATTTTCCCCCACTGTTGCTCTGTACCTGTATAATACACATCTGTTAAACTGCTACAACCAGAAAACGCATAATTTCCAATACTTGTAACACTGTCCGGGATTGTTACGCTTGTTAAACTGCTACACTTATAAAATGCATACTCTCCAATACTTGTAACACCATCTCCGATTACAATTTTTGTTATATTATTTTTAGAAGAATACCACGGAGATGAAATGTAATAATCTGTCATAGTTCCTTGACCACTAATAGTAAGTGTGCCGTCATCATCTAAAGTCCATATTAAATTATTACCGCAAGTGCCGCTTGATGCCGCAGAAACAGTTATGGGAATAGCTATCAGCATACTGCTTATTATAGACAACACAATAAATAAACTTATAATTTTTTTCATAATTGAATCCCTCCATAATTTAAAAAGTGCATAACCCTAATCTGCAGAGTTATGCACCGAAAAACATACAAGCTCTGACATTAGGTTGCTACACCGTATTTACTACTTCGACATAAAGTTTGGATTGTCAGAGTGTACGCTTTTACCTGAATAGCGTACACCTTGTGATAATATAATATACTTAACCCATTATAATGAGTATAATGTAACATATCTATTGTATCACAATTTTTCAAACTTTGCAATGGTTTTACTGAAATTAATCCAATATCCCTAAATTTTGTGCAAACTAAATAAGAGATAGAATTCCATAGTCAGTGAGTACGCGTTCTGCTTTTTGCACAAAGATTGTTTTACCAAAGTTTATATATTCACATTGACACTTACACCGTTTTCAAAGAACACTTCTTACATTTTGTCATCGACATTTCCATTTTTTCAATAATACACCGCCTTTGACATGAAAAGCCAAAAGCGGTGCGCTGTTTTTTCGATCTGTAAAGCTTCCCGAAAAATTCATTTTTGTCCCGAGCCGTTACAGCCGGGGCAAAGCGTCTTGCCGTTTATAACCTCGGGCGGAATATCCAAATCGTAAAACACTCCGTCATCACTGCTCGTTATTCTTCAAGCAGCCAATTCGGGATTTTTTCAGTTATAACTTGTAGAATATTGCATAAAAAAGGCGGAGAACAAACTCTCCGCCTCAAAAATTTAGTGATACTTTGGTAAATAGTCCCCATGCGCTTCGATTAAATCGTCGCAAAGGCTGACGATGTCGTCAATAGAAAGCTCCGCAGCCGTATGAGGATCGAGCATTGCCGCCTGGTAAATATGCTCACGCTTGCCCGTCAGCGCCGCCTCGATTGTGAGGTTCTGCACATTGATATTGGTCATGTTAAGTGCCGCACACTGGGGCGGAAGCGCACCCACATATGTCGGCGTTATGCCGCTTGCGTCCACAAGACAGGGCACCTCAACGCACGCATTTTCGGGAAGATTGGTGATAAACCCGTGATTTAACACATTTCCCCCGATTTTATAGGGCTTATTCTCCACGATTGCGCTCATTATCTTTGCCGCATACTCGTTCGACAGCTCATGCCGAAGTTCATGGTTTTCCTTGAGGCTGTCAACCGTTTTCTGCAGTTTTTCAATCTGGTCAATGCACCGCCTGGGGTACTCGTCAAGCGGAATGTTGTACCGCTCGATAAGCTCGGGGTACCTCGACTTTATGAAAAGCGGATTGTACTCCGCATTGTGCTCGCTCGACTCCGTTACATAATAGCCGAAGCGGTTTATGTACTCGATTCTCACCATATCGCTGTGCTTTTCGCTGTTCCTCGTTTTCGCGCGGCGCCTTATTTCAGGGTACAAATCCTCGCCGTGCCGCCTGATTTCAAGCAGCCATGCCATATGGTTTATGCCGGCAATTTTCCACTCTATATCGTCGGTCGGCATATCAAGAAGCTTTAATATCTGCCCGGCACAGGATTGCACGCTGTGGCAAAGCCCCACGCTCTTAATTTCGCTTGCACGCTGCATCGCACCCGTGATTATCGCCATGGGGTTTGTGTAGTTGAGAAAGTACGCATCAGGACAAACCTCCTCCATATCGGCAAGAAAATCAAGCACCACAGGGACGGTTCTAAGCCCCCTGAATATGCCGCCGATTCCGAGCGTGTCACCGATTGTCTGGCGAAGTCCGTACTTTTTCGGGATTTCAAAATCTATCACCGTACAAGGCTCGTAGCCGCCTATCTGAACCGCATTTATTACAAAGCTTGCGCCACGAAGTGCCTCTTTTCTGTCTGAATAGGAAACGATTTTCGCTCTGCCTGCGTTGCAGTTTTCGTTGATAGCGTCAAGTATCAGCTTTGAGTCCGCCATTCTCTTTTCGTCAATGTCAAAAAGAGCAAATTCCGCCTCGCAAAGGGACGGCGTGAGAAGCGAGTCACCGATTACATTTTTCGCAAATACGGTACTGCCTGCTCCGATAAATGTGATTTTAAGCATGGTCTTTCCCTCCGAAAATTTATATTATACCCGAATTATAGCACGGTTTTATATAAAAATACATGATTATATATTGCAAAAGTATGTCAATTTGTGATATAATTTGAGTATGACATAACAAGGAGCGATTTGCAATGAGCGAAAGGGAAAAAACAAGAATTTTCAGCCACACAAAGATACTTTTCTGCGGCTTTGAGGACTGCGAGCCTTTGCACTCTTACGGGCCTGCGGTGAGGGATTATTTCATTATTCACTTCGTCCACGAGGGGAAGGGGAGCTTTTTTTGCGGCGAAAAATCCTACACTTTATCGGGCGGCGACTGCTTTCTGATTACCCCCGGGGAAATTACCTCTTACCGTGCCGACAGGCTTAATCCCTGGAAATATTCCTGGGTGGCTTTTTTGGGTGAGGATATTGAAAAGGCTCTATGTAAGGCAGGGCTAAGCCCCGCATCCCCCGTCAGGCGTTCGTTGCCTTCCGAGTGCGATATGTGCTTTTGTGAGATGCGGAAAAACCTTTACGGCAACGAATGTGCTCTGCTTTCCAATATGTACCGCTTTCTTTCCCTTCTCACCGAAAACAGCTCCTCCAAAACCTTGCAAGGCGAGTATGTAAAGTGCGCCGCAGAGTACATGAAGTATAACCTTCACAGCGGCATCGGCGTTTCGGATGCCGCCGCCTTTGTGGGGATTGACCGCTCCTATCTTTCAAGGCTTTTTTCCGCAGAGCTTGGGGTTTCTCCGTCAGAGTACCTCTTTAAGCTTCGCATGGAGGAGGCAGACAGGCTCATTCGCTCCCCACGGCTTTCTATGTCGGACATCGCCGCTTCGGTTGGATATTCCGACCAGTTCGTATTTTCAAAGGCGTTTTCCCGTTACTTCGGCGTGCCCCCTAAAACGCGCCGGCTCGGTCTAAAATCGTGATAATTCGGAGCATATCGTAGGTAAGATCCAGCCCTCCGCTCCCTTTAAGGTACCCCTTATCCATGAGCTTTTGCACAGAGGGCCTTGCCCAGGCGGGCATATTTTCGTCCATATAGTTATACTTAAATGTGTTTATGCGGTCAAGCTTTCCTTGCATTTGTGCGATTTTTTCGCTCAATTCCTCGTATTGCGTCATGTTAAGCCCTCCTATAATTTCGTTTTTTACGGCAGCTCTGAAGTCCTCCATGGTCTTGCCGAATTTCTTAAAATACCCTATCGGGTCGGTGTGGTCCGTTTCGCCCCACCTTAATGATACATCGCTATGGGAAAGCAGTGTGTCCTTCGTGACCTCCCACCCAAAATACGAAAATATCGAGGCGATGACCAAAGCCGCATTGTCCCACACCTTAATAAATTCCTCTGTGGATTCCGCATGGCAAAGCTCAATCCCGATGTATCGCCTGTTGGCTGTTTGCCCTGCGTGCCACGCAATTTCGGTGTAGGGGACGGTCTGAATATACTCGTTCCAATCCACGAAGCCGTGCGCAGAAGCATCTCGATTTCCTGTGTTGAAAAAATTAAATTCGTCACGAGCCGTCGCCCCGGGCGTTGCGGTTTCGTGCACCACAACTCCCATTGGGTTGAGCCTCGCTCCCGAGCGGTTATACCTTAAAAATTCAACCTTTTTTGTCATCGTTATTTCCACCTCTTTTTATCAGCACATCAAACGCTTCCTTCACGCCCTTTGGCAGCTTTATCCCCATAAGCCCGGCGTTTTCCACCACCGAAATCGCTTCGTTCGCAATGAAGCCCACCACCGCCGCGGTTTTAATGTAGCTTATCCCGAGCGCAACATCAATCCTGTGGGCGCAAAGCACTATCAGCCAGGTGATCACCTTTTTGCACAGTCCTCGCCACGCAACTTTGCTGTCGATTGCGCCTTTTTCGCTCTTTTCGGAGCTTTTGAATATCCCCGCAACGCACAGCCCCATTATGAAATCCACCGCCATGAGCACCGCAAGAAGCGTCATATCTCCGCTCCAAGCCCCGAACATCCACGACATCGCCCCTCCGGCTATGCCGAGCGTTACGCAGAAGATATTTTTAACTTCGCTCATCTCCCTCCGCCTCCCTGATTTCATTATATTCCGCTTCCGTAATTTCGTGAAATTCCTCGGGGGAGCGGTTTTTGGCAAGATAAATCGTTCTGCCGTAAACCTTCCCGTCCGTTAAGATTATGCCTTCGTCGGCACATTAAACCGTTGCCGAAACTGTTTGTGTTTTCATAAATTTTCCTCCTATATTAATACAATGCTAAAGTCCAGCCGTACTGCTCAACATCCGCCACAAGCCAGTCCCAATATCCGCTGTCTATATGCTCGTACTCCAACACCTTATCCCGTATATCGGACTTGAAGGTTACCGTCCTATCCACATCGGAGGGCTCCTGGTCCAGATGAGCCTTCACATTATAAAACGAATCCGGCGTAAGCGGACAGTCCTTAAAATCAAGTGAATACTTTATCGTGCCTTCAAAATTTATGTTTTGCAAGGCTCGACAGTTGTAAAAGGTATAATTGCCGTAGCCGGTGCAGCTATCGGGCAAAATTATCTTTTCAATCGTTTGAAGGAGAGAGCTTCCCGAAAAGGTGGATGCCAGTGCCTGCGCCCCCCGAGCCTGCGAAAAATCAAGCTCGGGAAGCTCGGTAAACTTCGTGCCGACAAACATATACCTCGGCCCGTAAGTGCTCCCCGAATTGTGAAATGTCAGAGAAACCCCGCAGTTATTCAGTACCGTTTTCAGGCTTCCGGTAATCCTTGAGTAGGAAAACATATTCGCACTATCATGAAGATTAACCGTTATGTCGTATTTTGGCTTGAAGGTTACATTGTTCCAGCCTTCCCGGGCAAATGCGAATTCGTATATGGTGCGGTTGCCGCTGCTCTGATAATTGTCCCAAAATGTATCGTACACCTCGTGCCGTCCCTGTTCGTAGCCGGCTCCTCCGCCGTCGCTGTAGCCACGCTCGTAGCTCTCGCTTTGAACCTCGGTGATTTTATTCTCAAAATCCTGCGGATTTATCGCATCGTCTATGTACAAGATTTCTCGGAATTTGTCCGCCAGCCCTTTAAGAAAATCCCCCAAATTGTTGTTTTTAGCCATTTTTTACACCCCCGTATTAAGCGTCGAAACGATGAGATTGTCAACCTCCGGCTTTGTGTAGGCGTCCTTGAGCTTCTCGTAGAGCGCATCAAGCTTTGCGCCCGTTGCCAAAAGACTGTCGATATTGCTTGCCTCGGCTCTCGCAAGGGTGCTTTCGTTGTTCGGGGGCAAAACCGAGAAAACCACTTCCTTTGCGGTCAAAACCGAGTCGCCGTCCGACACCGCAAGCCTTACGGTGATAAAGCCTTCGTCGGCATACATTGAGTTTATAAGCCGTACCGAAATTTTGTTGCCCGATCGGCTGTAATCTGCGCTGTACTGCCCGTTTTCCTGGCAAATCGCCATTGCGGTGAGGTTATCTGTAGGCTCGCCCATGTCAATCGTAATGTTGTAGCAGCTATTGTCACCCGAAACAAGCACACCTCCTGTTACAGAAAATGCACCGTCCCTTTTTAGTAATATTTCCTTCAAATTTCATCCTTCCTTTCACAGTCGCTCAATGATTTTTTCGTACGCTCCGGGCTGAGCGTCCCCGAAAACAACCCTACAGCTATAGGCGTCCTCCCAAATATCGGTTACCGATGTGATGTTAAATTCCTGATTTAAGTCCCACTCCGGCTTTTCTATTTTAACCCTTCCTCCCGGGAACAGCGAGTGCCTTAGGGAAGGGTTTATTTTGGCTTCAAAGCTGTCGGAAACCCTCCGGTTTGCCTTCGCTTTTTTAAGCTCGTACCCGGGAACCTCGTCAAATCTGCCGATGTAAAGCACCCGTCGATCGCACCCTTCAGGCGGATTGAGGGTGGGATATTTTTGGTAAATATAGCCCTCGCCGCTATGTAGGGAATACCCAAAAACATTGCGCTCGTTGTCAACCGAGTAGGTGTAGCTCTCCTCGCTCATTTGTCCGCCGCCCCCGATTAATGTAATGCCGCAGTCACGGTAGTTTTGGGCGGAAACATTCACCGCACCGTCCGAAACGGTCACAAAAAATGTCTTTTTTGCGTCATTTGCAATGGTGCTCATCGTTGAAAGACAGCTCTCGGAAAGGCTTGCGCTAAAGGAAAGCGAGCTGTCCTCCGCCTCGTAGGAATAGGTGACGGGCTTTCCGAAAAAGTAGTTTTCGGGGTCCACACAGCCGTATCTTGCGGCACTGCACACAAGGTAGCAGGCGCCGTTATTGGTTGAATAGGTAAGGGATGAGCCGTCAATGGATGGGTATCTCCACGAAAAAATGCATGACAGCATCTTCCCGATTACAACCGTTTCATGCTCCTTTTTCGTGATGTAAAGGCATACGCCGTAGGCTTCCGTCACCTCTGCCGATATTTTCACAACGCACCCGCACGGAACGCTTATGCATTTTCCAAAATGTATCTCAAACTCCCCTGCGCCTGCGGATTTATTCTCCCACCGAAGGGATGTGTACTCCGCTGTGACTAAAATCGGGGACAGGTCCAAATTTGACATAAATGATATAATCGGTCTATTCATCCGCCGCCACCTCAATGCTTAAAAATTTTGGATTATACCAAAGCGTACCTTCGGCGTTAAGCACATAAAGCGTGTTCTGACCCGGCTTTAGGTAAATTGTGTCAAACCGCTCAAAGCTGTGATAATCGGAAAAAGCACGTGTGTCCGTTATGTCCGAGCTTACATAATATGTGGTTTCCGTATCCCTCGAGCAGAGCTTATAGCCCTCGTAAATGTTCACTCCGTCCTCCCACACCGCCTTTGAAAACAGCCCCGATGTGTTTGTTGCCTCCGTAGGCTTTATTTCCGCCGACAGGGGACAGGGAATGTCGCCGTTATTTAGGAGCGAAAGCTTCTGATAATTGTACACACCGCTCTCATAAAGCCTTCCTCCATGATTGAAAAAGGGGACGGTGCGATTATTGTGCAATTTATAAAAGCAAGGGTCGAACAAACGAAGCTGAACCGTGTAAATCGCAGGCATATTTTCGTATGGACGCTCACGCTTTGCAGTACCCTTTGCGTATGCCTTAAACTGCCACCGCCCGTTTACGGTGCAGGTGATAGGCGAAAGCGGAGAAAGAGTTCTTGAAATAAGGCGCTTTGAAATTCTCCTCGCCTCAAATTTAATCGTAACATCACGCACGCTGTGGTTTATGCCGCAAAGTCCCTCGCCCATAACCCCGCCGATTTTATATGTGCAAAAATCCGAGGAAATATCGCCAAAATCGGGCATTTCCACAAGGCAAGCCGTATCGGAGCGTGAGGAAATTGTGAAGTAATAGCCGTTTTCGTTTTGAAGTATTATGTTCATATGCCCACCCCCGATAGCTTGAGTGCGGAAACAATTTCCCGTGACGCATCCGCCGGGGAGAGGTTGTTTCCGTATATTGTCTGGTTGATTTCTACTCCGGTTCCCTTAAAATACCCTTGCTCGGAAAGCTCTGAAAGCACCTGCTTCAGTGCATCCGCAAGCCCCGAAACATTGAAAATTTCGCCTGCGAAGGCGGCGGCGTCCGAATATAATCCGTTCATTTTTGCGATGTATTCGCCCTCGTCACCATGCAGCCCGAGAGCCTCCAAAAATGCGCCTCCACGCTCGATTCCGCCCGAAAGATATTCGCTTAAAACCCCCTCCTGTGCGCCGAGAGCTTTAAGATAATCGTACCCTTTTGCAAAGTCCGAAAGGGCGGTAGTGTCAACCTCTGACAGCATGAAAAATCTGTCCGTCGTGTTGCCGTTTTCGTCCTTGACCGTCACATTTTTAAGTAGGCTTTGCGAGCTTTCGCCATAAAGACCGTTTGCGAATTTTGCCGCTCCTTCCAAGGCTTTTTCGTAGGCTGAAACAGCGTTTTTCGCCGCAAGCTCACCGATTTTATCGGTCATTTCCTGCCATTTTTCGGTTCCCGCTTTGAGGTATCCGTCACGAAGCTCCCCCAGCTTTTCGTAGTAGGTTTCGGACGAGATAAGGCCTATGGAATACATTGAGCCGAGCCGTTCGAGATTACGGTCAAACTGCTTTTCTCTTTCCTTATTTTGGTATTCGTTTATCTTATTTGTGTACTCCCACCAAAGCTCCGAGCCCTTCTGAAGGTAGGTATTACGCAATATTTTAATCTGCTCGTAAAACTCAGCAACCGTCATTTTTCCGGCGGAAAGCGTTGCCTCAAGCTCCGAAACGGCTCCCTCCATTGCGGTAGAATAATCGGGGTAGGGAGCACGGTCTGAAAACTTCACGCCGCTGTGGTCAAAAGGGTCGACAGGGTTTATCGCCGTCTTTTTTCTGCTCATTTCATTACCTCCCAGATTGAGTTTGCAAATTCCGAATCCGTCATTGCCCCGGGCAAGTTAAACCGCCTTCTAAGCTCGGGATTTGCCGCCCCGTCCGACCTTATCGCAAGGATTTGAGCGAATGTGCAGTCGGACAGCTCGCAAAGAAGCGGCGCAAATGCGTGCCAATGCATTTTTTCCTTTGAAAGGTCGATTCCGTAGCATTTTCTGAAGCCCGAGTAAATCACCCGACCGTCAAAATCGGGGCTGTAAACCGCCGCCTTGCCGCCACTGCCGTACTGCGGAAAGCCTTGGTTGTAAAAGGCGATCGCCGCCCCGAAAGCCGCCCCGAGCGGGGCGACCTTTTTTTCGTAGCACAGCGAAAGCACGTTCGCCGCCTTCCTCTCGGGACACATTTCGGATTTAAGTATCTCGCCGATTTTCAGCCAGACACGAAAGTCTGTGGCAATCGGAACATCGTCCCCACAAACACACACGGTCGTGGGCAAAGCTCCGAAAAGCACGTTGTTATACGGTTTCATTTGCCGTAAAGGTGCAGATGTTGTCGGAAATTTCGGCAGTGCCGACAACCATTTCGCCCTTCACCATGAGCTTGCCGGTGTAGGAATACACCTCGCCCTCGCCCCCTTCGGAGGAGGGAATCACCGCAAAATCACGCTTTATTGCAGGGTATCCGCCGCCGCCGGGGGCGGTGAGGTCAACTATGATTATCGACCTTATGCAGTCCTGCCCGGTAAGCTCCCCGTCGGTGATTTTCACGATGTCGTCATGCACGCTGTTGCCGGTGAAACGGTCAAAAGCGTAGGAAATCTCGGGCGCATAGCCCACAACATCGGTCTGCTCGTAGGGCTCGTCCACATATCTGCGCTTGTAGGTTTTGGGGTTTTTGCTGACCGAAAGGGCGGTAAACCCCTGCATTTTTGTAAAAACTTCATCGCTGCCCGATTTCACCCCGTAGAAGGCGAGCTTGTCGCAGCGTTTGTTGAAAATTCCGTTCATATTAAAATCCTTTCTTATGGTTTTAGATAGTACAGCCCGAAAACCGCCTGGTACCGAGCCGAGCTGTTTTTTCCGTCAACGCTGTAGCGAGCGGAGGACGCCGAAAGCTTCACGGGAGAGAGGTTTTGGGGCATCGGAGGGAGAGAGTCTGAAACCTCCTCCGCCCAGGAGCAAACATTTTCCATGATTTCGCATCCGCCCGGCTCCGAGGAATCGAACCACGGAAGCCTTAGCGACAGTATGAACTCATATTTCATGAGCTTTGCCCCGTCCGTGTAGGTCTTAACAATCTTCGGAACCGCCACAGCTTCTATTGCCGCCTCGCTCGGACTGTCTGAAAGATAGTCAAATGCGATTGGCAATGTGTCAATATGGGGACAGGTCAAAAACAGTTCTCTTACATATTCGGCAATCGTCATGAGCACACCACCTTTGTGTGAGAAATGAACCTCGAGCCGATGTTATTTTGAGATACCGACCTCACCGAAAGCGTTGTGTCGCAAAGGTTTTCGGTGATTTTAAGGGCAACCCTGTCCCCGACTGAAATGGGAAGACCGCACCTCGATGAAAATCTGAGAACGACATTTGAATTAGGCACAAAGCCCTTTTGCGATATGTTTGAGTTTGCCGAAAGCCTCACCGAATATCTTTTCGCTTGATACACTTTGGGGACGAAGCTGATTTTGCGTCCTTCCACCGTTTTGTGAAACACCGTAACATTCAGCTTGTTCATTTTCAGCACCCCCTGTAAAAAAGCGAGAAGGGTAAAAACTGCGCCGCGGCGGCTAAAATTTCGGAGCTTGAGCCTTTGTAATTTGCAGAAAATCCGTCCGAGCTTTCGGAAGCAAGCCCCGTTCTGCCGTCAGTTTCAAAAAGAAGCTCCGCAACAGCGCAGGTGGCAAGGTAAGTATTTTCGTCCCCTTCCTCGCACCGACCTAATGTGAGCATTCTCACTCGCTCCGCCGCGCGGTGAGCAAAATATGAAAACTCCTCCTCGGGGATTTTGTCCCCGAAGAAGCTTTCTCGGTAGAATTTATAGTCAGGCATGGTTATTCACCGGACTTTGTCGACACATAAATTCCGCCCGCCTTGTTTTCGTAAACATCGTTGATGCCGTAAATTCTGTAGCCGAATTTGTAGGCGTCGGCGGTCTGGTTTTCGGACGGGTTGATCACCTTCGGCTCGGCGTGCTTTGTGTACTGGAGCACAGCGTCCTTCTGGATAATCATGAAATTGATGTCCGCAGCTCCTGCGTCCTTTTCGTAGCCGCCGCCGTTTTCGCCCTCTGCCGTGCCGCCAATGAGCTTAACTGCGGTGTAAAATCTGCTTTGCGGAACGGTAATCACGCCTGCGAAGGAATTGAGGATTTCCTTGGATTTTGTGGTGTCGAGAGCCTCGATTTTGTCAAAAAGCGTGGGTGTTATAAAGAGGTATCTGCCGTCTTCGGAAACCTCGGATTCATCAAGGCTTGCCTTGGCTGTGCGGATTGATGCAAGCACAGAATCGCCGTCGGTGAGAGCTTCGGAAACCGTCTTGGCAGAAGGGTTTGAAGCGTATGAAGCAAATCTAACGGCGTCAACTTCGGGCACAACTTTGGTTCTAATAAATTCGCCGGCAAGCTTTCCGAACGCAACGCCTGCGGTTTCCTCGTCGTCCATTGCGTCGACGGAGAACATTCTGCCACGCTCGTAGTTAAATTCGACGGTTTCGTTAGTGAGCGTCACATCGCCGTCGACATAGCCGTTTGCACGGTCGTAGTCCGCAAGCCCGGAAAGGCTCATCTTGGGAATCACGATTTCGTGAGCGTTTGCGCCCTCTCTGAACAGCTCGCTGTCGCTTTCGAGAACCGATGATTTCGCAGCTTCCTTGTAAACCTCATCCAGAACCGATACATAGGATGTGAATTTTGAAATATTGTTTGCCATAAATTTAATCTCCTTTTTAATATAAAATTGTTGATTTTCAGGGTTTTATTTGATTCCTGCACCGTAGGCGAAGGGGCTTAATCCATCAGTCCGACCTTCCGTCGGAGCTGAAAAATACGGAGCCTTATCTTGATTAAACAGCCAACCGTGGGTTTTCTTTGCCTTTTCGATTGCGCCTTCAATGTCGGGGCAATCGCCGATGAGCAGTCTTAAAAGCTCCTCGTCACGCACTCCGTGGGCTTTCACCGCCGCCGAAATACGCAAATCCCGTACTTCCTTTGAAAGCTCTGCGAAAAGCTCGTCCTCGGAACGGCCGATTTCCGATAACACAGCCTCGCAAGCCTCCTCACTAAGCCCCAGCCCGATTAAAAATTCCTTTTCCAAATAGGGTAGCTCCTTTCTTTGTGTACACAATGGGGACGGAGGTAATATTAACACATTTTCGTCCCCGGCAAAGGCTTTCCCCTTTGCCTGTTTATATTATATCATAACGAATCGGAGAAAACTTGCGGTCTTTTGGGCGGTATTGACAAAACAGCCGACAGATGCTATAATATATATGAAGCAATTTTTGACGAAAAGGATGAAAAAGATGAAAAAAAGGCTGATTTTACTTATAGCCGCAATGACGGTTATGTTTTCAATATTTAATATTTGCCCCGTTTCGGCGGCAAATCCTTATGTCAAGGTGGTGCTCGGGGAGCGGCAGAAGGAGCTTCCCAAATCCGCCATGATTGTAGACGGCAGAACGCTTGTCCCCCTTCGGGGAGTGTTCGAGGCGATGGGTGCGGATGTCGACTTTAGGCAGCCTGATACCATTGTGATAAGGCGTGGGCAGATGACGCTCAATATGCAAATCGGGACGCCGAAAATTTCAATCGGCGGCATCGAAATTTCCATTGATGTGCCCTCCCGCCTCATTGACGGGGCGACCTATGTTCCGCTTCGTGCGGTGACGGAAACGCTCGGCGCGGATGTCGACTGGGTGGAGGAATTAAGGACGGTTATTATCACCGAGAGCGGAAACGAAAAGTGTGAGGATCCCGAAATTATACTGTATTCCGAGCATGGCGACAGCGTTTTTGTGCCGATTTCAAAGGCGGCAGATTACTTAAATTACGGGTGGTTCCTTGAAAAACAGGTGACGATGTATTCACTGGACGGCAGAACTATTGAGGTTTCGGAGTCCGAGGTTTCTGAAAATAAGACGGTCGGCTGGTACACCTCGCCCCCGGTTCGGCTCTATTCCTATGACGGGCGTTACACCTTCTGCTCCGAGGAGGATGTTGCGGAAAATGAGGCGGTCGGCTGGTTCACATATGACGGATTTTTGCAGAATACGGAGAGCTTTTTAAGTCGCAATATCCGCAACGGAACCTACTATGACGGGTATAAATATATAGAAAATATTGTAAAAAATTTCGATGATGCTGGGCTTGACAAGACAAAAATCGAGGACATGAGAATTGATTATATGAACGATTGGCGTGACGAGATTGACGCCACGATTGCCATTGTGGAGTCCGAGGTTGTGACCAACTACGAGGGGCGCAAGCAGGCGAATATCACGCTTATGAACCTCAGCAAAAACCCCGTTAATTCATTCGAGCTGAAGTTTTCGTGCAGGGACGCAAACGGCGCTCTCACAACGGATTCCGACAAGCATGACGGCACGATCACCGGCTGGAGCAAGAAGGCAAACATCCCCGGCTACTCCAAAAAAAGCTTTGGGTGGGTGCTTGCAAATAACTCAAAAACGGTGTTCGTTTCCGACTTTGAGCTTTCAAATGTAAATGAATAAATGCCAATAAAAAAAGGAGCTGAACCTTAGGCGGTTCGGCTCTTTTTGCGTTTGCAGATTTTGATTTATTAACGGCGGTCGGTGCAGTTTAATTCATCCACCAATTAAGACCATGGATTTTTTGGCTTTCAGAATGCGGCGGACGGATGCTTCAATGTCGGATTTTGGTATCTCGCCGTTTTCCACCGCCGAAAGAATGCTTTGGTGTGCTTCGCCCAAATTTTGCGGCATCAGGAGCATATCGCACCCGGCTAAAACCGCCCGATATGCCGCTGCGGCGGAAGAATACTCGTTTGTAATTGATTTCATGGAGAGCGAATCGGTGATTACAAGGCCTGAAAACCCAAGCTCGCCACGAAGCCACTTTTCCACAACCTCGCCCGAAAGGCAGGAAGGAACTTCAATTCCGCAGGATACGGGGCAAGCGTTGGAAACCATAACAAACTGCGCTCCGGAATTTATGCCGGCTTTGAAGGGCAGAAAGTTGTTTTTCCGCATAAAATCAAGGCTTTCGGGGATTTCCGCCCTCCCTTCATGGGTGTCCGCATCGGCACCGCCTATCCCGGGAAAATGCTTTAATACAGAGGCAACTCCGCTGTCATTTAAGCCCTTTACAAAGCCTTCAACGAAGGGGGAGGCACCATCGGATGTTACAGAAAATGCTCTGTCCCCAATTTGCGACTTTTCATTTGATTTAGCATCGGCAACAGGGGCAAAATCCAAATTAAAGCCCAAGGAACTTATGCTTTCACCGATTTTTTTGCCGCTTATATACGCATTTTCGGGGTTTCCCGTACTTCCGATTTCAGCGGCGGAGGGGGCTTTTTCAACACCCATTTTCGGGTTTGAAGCAATCCTCGAAACCGAACCGCCCTCCTCGTCAACCCCTATAAATAACGGGATTTTGCTTGCATTTTGCAGTGCCGAGGTGAAATTTTTCACCTGATCGGGGTCAGTAATATTGTCCGAAAACATAATAATTCCGCCGACAGGGCAGTCTGAAAGCTTCGATGCGGCATTGTCTGCGGTTTTTGCGACCTTCTCGCCCGACAGCGCCTCGGGAGTGACGAACATCATCTGATAAATCATGTCCGAAAGGCTCATCGAGGCGATGATGTCCTCAATTTCCGAATCCGCTTTTTGGCTCTCCACATAGGTTTTTGCGTCCTCGTAGTTACTTTTAAAGCTCTCCAAATCCTCCTCGGCAGGGCTTTGCTCGCTCTTTTTCTTCTCGGCTTGCTTTGGAACACGCTTTATTTCGTTCACTCCGTTTTCCGTACCGTCCGTAATTTTATCAAGATTTATCGAAACCTCTTTGCCGAAATCATCATCATTAGACCTAATTATGTTAACCGCCTGCGCCGCCGCGGCACAAATCAAAACCGTCGAAATCACGAAGACGCAAAGGAAAACCGCCTTGCGCCCCGTGTCTTTTTTTATGTAATTTATAAAGCGGATAAATCCGTCCTTCAAGCTTTTTTTCACGAGCCTCACCTCATTAAATATTATATCAAAGGTTTTCGGCTCTGTCAATAAGCCTTGAAAAAAGAAAATGTTTTTTTGTATTTTTGTGTAAATAAATAATTATTTATTAAATTACATATTGTTAAAATTAATCTTTTTCTTTTAAAATCTTATTTATAGGCACGCTCTGTCACCACCGTAACTTAAGCGTTGTCATGAGGGCAGAAGCCTTTTGTCACCACCCCCCTGACAGGAGTGTTTCGGGGCTTTAAAATTGTGGATAACTTTGTGGATAGAGTGTGGATAACTTAAATCAGCAATGCAAAACACCGCAAGTTTTTTGCGAAAGATTATGCTATAATAGATATAGTGAAAAGTTTGGGAGTGGTGATTTTGGACAGAAATTTTATAAAGGTTCATAACGATTTTATACGCAGTCGGCTCCTTCGCCCGAGCGAGAAGATAGTGTTTATGTGCATAAAATCATATGCCTACTCGGGGGAGTGCTTTCCCTCGCTTAAAACCCTTGCAAACGATGCGGGGCTTTGTGTAAGAACGGTTCAGAGGTGCATAAAGACTTTGGCTGAAAAGGGATTTTTAACCGTTGAGAGAAGGAAAACCGAGAGCGGAGGCAACACCACAAACCTTTACAGACTTAATAAGGAAAGGGATGAATCGGACGGCGGCGATAGCATGAGCTTTCAGGGAACGGACGAGGTTTTAAGGCTCATCGGAGTTGTCGACACCGAGAAATATAAGGACATTTACCGCCGAGTCGGAGAGCTCGGGCGGAAAGTGAATAAAGAGAGGTTGGTAACATGACAGGCTTTGAGGAAAAAATCCGAGAGCTTTCTAAACTTACGGTTACGGACGAGGAATATCTGTCCGAAGCAAAGGAGTACGGTCTTAAATCGGCAGACCTTGAAACCCTTTGTGCCATAAGGCTTTTTAAGCGTGCATTGCAAAACGGGGACATATCTGCTATAAAGGAAATAAAAGCCGCATCCGAAAGCAAATCCACAGACGAGGAGCTTCAAATTCCTGCCCGACTTATGGCGGAAACCTTCCTTCGGGTGTATAGGATGATACATAACGGGGACGGAGGTGATTTTGTACTTTACGGCGGACGAGGTAGCGGAAAATCTTCATTTATAAGCCTTTGCATAATCGAGCTTTTGGTGAATAATCCCACGCTTCACGCCTGCGTTTTCCGAAAAATCAAGGACACAATCCGAGACAGCGTGTATTCCCAAATTCTGTGGGCAATCGGGGAGCTTAAAATTGCCGACCGTTTCGAGTGCCGCACATCGCCGCTTGAAATCGAGTACCTTCCCACGGGGCAGAAAATCTACTTCCGAGGGGCGGACAAGCCCGAGAAAATCAAGTCGATTAAGCCTCCGTTCGGTGCAATCGGACTGCTTTGGTTCGAGGAATTGGACCAGTTTTCGGGGCTTGAGGAAATCCGCTCCATAAAGCAGTCAACCTTGCGAGGGGGCGACAGGGCGTATGTTTTTCAGTCCTTCAATCCGCCCCGTTCGGTGCGCTCGTGGGTGAACGAATATGTAGCCGCTGAATCCTCTGCGGTCCTCCACAAAAGCAGTTATCTCGACATTCCGCCCGAGTGGCTTGGAGCACGCTTTATAGAGGACGCAGAAAGCTTAAAGCTTGAAAATCCCGAGGCTTACCGCCACGAATACCTCGGTGAGGCGGTGGGATGCGGCGGAAATGTGTTTCAGAATGTTGAAATCAGGCGCATTTCAGAGCAGGAAATTGCAAAGTTTGACCGCATTCTCTACGGAATCGACTGGGGCTGGTACCCCGACCCAACACGGCTTGAGGCCTGCTATTTCAGCCTCGGCGAGCTGTATATTTTCGGCGAAATAGGCGGAAACCGCCTCACAAACGACCGGCTCGACCTTATGATGACGGACTTCGGAATTGAAAAGACCGACCTCATCATTGCCGACAGCGGCGGAGAAGGCCCGAAAACCATTGCGGACTTTCGCGCGAGGGGCTATTATATGCGTGGCGCAAGGAAGGGAAGGGGCTCGGTGGAACATTCCATGAAGTGGCTGTCATCGCTCAAAAAAATCGTGATTGACCCCGTTCGTGCACCCGAGGCGGCGAAGGAATTTACAAGGTATGAGTACGAAAAAGCCCCCGACGGAAGCTTCATTTCGGGCTACCCCGACCGTGACAATCACTCGATTGACGCTGTTCGATACGCAACGGAACGCTTAAGAAAACCAAACGCTATAATTTAGGAGGAGTAATTATGTTTTTGACAAGATTCAGAAAAAAGGCGGCAGAGGAAAAGGACATCAGCCGAGTTACAAAGTGGAAGGAAATGTACGAAGGAAGGAGCGAGACGGGGGTGACGAGCCTCAACCTTGCGGCGGCGATTTGCTCGGAGCTTGCAAGGCTTGTGACGATTGAAATGAAGCCGAAAGTCACAGGAGGAGAGGTCGCAGAGCGAGCACTGATGCGGTTTATGCCGAAAATCAGGGAGAAATGCGAGCTTGCCTGCGCTCTTGGCGGAGGGATGTTAAGACCGTATTTTAAGGGCAAGGAAATCTACATAGAATTTATCCCTGCCGACCGTTTTGTGATAACCGATTTTGACGATGAGGGTGTAGCCCGGGGTGCGATTTTTACCGACCGTTTCAAGGAAGGCGACAAATATTATACCCGTCTTGAGGAGCATAAAATCACGCCCGAGGGGTATGTTGTGACGAACCGAGCATACAGCTCAAGAAGTGCTTCGGGGGACTTCGGAAGCCCCGTAAAGCTATCGGAGGTACCCCGTTGGAGCGAGCTTTCGGAAAGGACTGTGATACAGAATTTGCACCGTCCCCTTTTTGTGTATTTTAAGATGCCCTTTGCGGATAACAAAAATGCCGAGTCCCGCTTAGGTGTGTCGGTTTTCGACAGAGCAATGGGGCTTATTCGTGAGGCGGACAGGCAGTTTTCAAGGCTTTTGTGGGAATTTGAGGGCGGTGAGCTTGCGATTGATGCAAGCATTGATGCGCTCCGCTTTAACGAGCGTGGAATTGCCGAAGCTCCGAAGCTTTCAAAGAGGCTTTTCAGAGGGCTTGGGATTGACGCAGGGGATCGTGATTTGTACTCGGTTTTCTCGCCCGAGCTTCGTGACAGCTCCATAATCAACGGGCTAAACGAAATTCTCATGCGCATCGAGGACGCTTGCGGACTTGCAAGGGGATCGTTTTCAAATGTGAACTGCGAGGCAAAGACGGCAACGGAAATAAAAATCCTCAATCAGCGTTCCTACTCCACCGTTTGCGACATTCAAAGAAGCCTCAAAAATGCGCTTTCGGATGTGCTTTCGGTTTGTGCTTTGCTTGCAAGGCTTTACGGGCTTGAAAATGAGGGCGAGCCTGAGCTTTCCATAGAGTTTGACGATAGCATTGTGTGCGACAGGCAGACGGAATTTTCGGAAAAGCTTCAGCTTGTGGGTGCTGAAATCATGACGAAAGAGGAGTTTCGGAAGTGGTATTTTAATTAAGGAACAGAAGTTATTTTATAAAAAGTTTACAAATCGGTTAAGAAGAAAATACTTGTATTTACAAATGTAAAAAATGATGATAAAATAATGTTTGGCAAGACTTCTTAACGGTGTTTTCACCGGCGGTTATGTCACTCTCCGAAAGGAGGTGGCTTTTATGAAAAAATACATACTGAGATTTATAGTGTTTATTATAAGTACTATTATTTTCATAAATGTTTTTTCTTTAAAAGTAAAGTAACCGCCTCTACTGCCTTATGATGCGGTTACTTTAACGCAATCTTTTGGCATAACCGTTTGAAGTCTTGCCATTTTCTATATTATAACGAAATTTTCGCCCTTTGTCAAGGGGTTGGGAATAAATTTTACGGCAATTTCCTCACTCAAACAGCTCCTTGAGCTTTTCGAGGAAGGATTTATTCTGCTTGTAGCAGTTTCCGCTGACCTCTTTGTCGAATTCCCGAAGCAAATCCTTTTGTCTTTGCGAGAGGTTTTTGGGCACCTCAACCTTGACCTTCACCTGCATATCGCCTCTGCCGAGCCCACGAAGGGAAGGGATACCCTTGCCCTTGATTTTAAATACCGAGTCGGTCTGAGTGCCTTCGGGGATGTGGTATTTGACATAGCCGTCGATAGTGGGAATGTCGATGTCGCACCCCAAAGTTGCCTGGACGAAGGTAATCGGGATTTCGCAAAGCACGGTGGTGCCGTTTCGCCTGAAAAAGTCGTGCTTTTTGATTTTAACCGTAACGAAAAGGTCGCCAGCCGGGCCGCCGAGAGCACCACGGTCGCCCGCTTCCCTTATGGAAACTGACTCTCCCTCGTTTATGCCCGCAGGAAAGTCGACCGTAACGGTAGCCTTTCTTCTGACTCTGCCCTTGCCGCTGCACTTTGGGCACGGGTTTTTGATAATTGTACCCTTGCCGCCGCAAGAAGGGCAGGTGCGCTGTGTAACCATGTTCCCGAGAGGTGTTCTTTGGGTTTGCCTAATCTGGCCCGAGCCGTGGCAGGTGGGACAGGTTTCGGGGGACGAACCCTTTTGACAGCCCGAGCCGCCGCAGTCATCGCACTGCTCCACACGAAGCACCGTTACATCCTTTTTACAGCCGAAAGCCGCCTCTTTAAAGGAAAGCTCCACAACCTGCTGAATATCGTTTCCTCGCCTGGGGCCGTTTGACGCACGCCTTCCGCCGCCGCCGAAGCCGCCGCTGCGGGGCGGTTTCGGTTTTTCCCGGGTACCGTGGGAGCCGGGCCGGGGCCGTCCGTCCGGCCCTGCCGGATACCACAGACCGCTGACGAACACATAGTGGGTGCCGAAGCCGCCCCGATATCCGTCGGAGGCCGCCGCCACCCTGACGATGAGGAACACCACCACCAGCAGGATCACCAGCCCCACCAGACCCAGGCCGTCGTCCTGGTAATCCGGGTCATATCCCGGGTCGTACCCCGGGTCGTTGTCCTGGGGCAGGTTGTCCCGGCTGCCCTCCTGGGCCAGCTGGGCGGGCCAGCTGTCGTACCGGACGGTAAAGTCCAGCTGCTGGCCGTGGTCCAGATCCGTCAGGACCGCCGCATGGTCCCCGCCGGTATTTCCCAGGGAGTCCACGCCGTCCACCCCCGCCGGATCGTGCCAGGTCAGGGTCATCTGCCCCACCCGGGCCTCGTTGAACCAGCCGGGGGTATAGACATACTCCACGGAGCCGTCGGCCCCCAGGGTGTACATATACTCCTGGATCCAGCTGTAGGAGAACCGGAAGGTCTCCCCGTCGTCATAGTCCCGGTTGAAGTAGACATACATATAGCTGTTGTCGAAGCTCAGGCGGTCGATGTTGTCCGTCAGGGCCTGCTCCTGGCGGATGCTGCCGTTGGGCACGCCGATCTTCACCCAGCTCACCGGCCCCTCCGCCAGCACCGTCCACTCCAAGGTCACCTGGATCCGCAGGCTGCCGTCCTCGGTGTTGGGGGTCACGTCCACGGCATAGGACTCGATGCGGTCCAGGTCCTGGGCGAAGGCCGTATGTACCGGCCCCAGGGCCAGCACCAGGCACAGGCACAGCAGCGCCCGGCACAGAATTTTACGCATGGTCAGCAGCCCCCTTCCTGCCGCAGCTGGCAGATATGCTCCATTTTGGCGCTTTCCGCCCGGATGCGGCGGCATGGCTCGCCGTCCCAGATACCGCTCCAGTCATCGGTCAGCAGGTTCCCCAGGCCCGGCCCCTCCAGCCAGCTCTGGCAGGGCAGCACCGTGCCGTCCGGGGCCAGAGCCATGTTGGACAGGCACGCCCCGCAGCTGGGGATCAGGTGCAGGCCCATGTCCCGGAGGGTCTCCTCCGGCAGCCAGCCGGGGCTGGTGAAGTCCAGCTCCATGCTCAGCTCCTCCAGCACGGAGACGGCACCTTGCAGCACGGCGGTGAGCTCCTGCTCCGTCAGGCGGGTAGCGCGGCTCTCCGCGCCCTCGGCGCTGCCGGAGGGGATCAGGCCGGAGCAGGTGGCGTAGCGCACGCCCAGAGACGCGGCAAAGCGCAGCGTGGCGGCATAGTCCGTGTTCAGGCTGCACAGCGGCGTGTTCACGGAGACGATCAGCCCCGCCGCCACGGCGTTCCGGATGCCCTGCACGGTCTTGTCGAAGCCGTCGACCCCCACCAGTGCGTTGTGAATGGCCGGGTCGGCGCTGTAAAGCGTGACCTGTACGCTGTCCAGACTGGCGTCGTACAGCTTGGCGCACAGCTCCGGCGTCAGCAGGCGGCCGTTGGTGTTCAGCCGGGTGACGAACCACTGGGCCGCCTCCACCAGCTCCGGCAGGTCCGGCCGCAGGGTGGGCTCCCCGCCGGTGAAGGTCACCTGGGGGATGTTGGCCCGGCGCAGCTTCTCTAAAAGCTCCCGCCACTGGTCCGTGGTCAGCTCCGGCGTTTCCCCCAGGGTCTGCCCGGCGGCGAAGCAGTGCAGGCACTTCTGGTTGCAGTGCCACCGGCCCTCCCGGGTCATGGCGCTGATCATCAGGTCCATCCGGTGGGGGGCGGACATCCGCCCGGCGTATTCGCCCAGGGAGAGGGCTCCCACCTCCGCCGGAGGCTCCTGCCCCCGGGCGATGGCCACGATGCTGCGGAGCATTAGCTCCAGGTCCCCCAGCAGAACGGCTTTCCCGGTGCCGGGATAGGTGCGGCGGGTGGCCTTCACCGCCGCCGAAAGCATGGACTGCCAGTCCTGCTCTCCGATCTCCCGGCCGCTCCAGGGCTCCAGCTGGTCCATGAAATTGGCCAGCAGGATGGCCCAGCTCAGGTTCAGGGGCACCAGCTGCGCCCCGTTCAGCAGCAGAAGAAACGGGTCGGCG
>ERZ827440.1036-NODE-1036-length-33652-cov-4.644343_pt1 | contig 33652 bp, 45 predicted proteins | sample MGYA00519774_ERZ827440 | MGnify/ENA primary metagenome ERZ827440 (study PRJEB31778, sample SAMEA3449302) | human gut metagenome | biome: human gut; feature: human-associated habitat; material: faeces | place: United Kingdom | collected 2010/2012 ... | reverse complement strand
TATCGTCAAGGACGGTTTGCAAGCCGTTAAACCATGCGTTGAAATCCGCCGCCGCCTGTGTTTCAAAGTCCGCCATGTGTTGCTCGAACGCGTTGTATTGCGTGTCGCCCTGCAATTTCAGCGAATTCATATACGAAACAAGTGTGTTGTACTCCGCCGCCGAAAGGGATTGATATTCAGCGAACCACGCTTGAAGCTGTGCGTTAAAAACCGCCGTGTCGATCTGCTGAACGACTGCGGCAACAACGCCGCAAAGCGACGTGTTCAAGCGCTGATCCGTGATCTTGCTTTGCGTGATTGCTGTTACGCCCGCGCCCACGTAGATGTCCGCCAGCGCAAGCTCGTAAATGTCCGCGTCCCTCTGCAATGCGGGCGCGGTAGGGGACGCGCTGAACGAAGAAGATTTGACCTTCACCGACATAACGCGGTTTGTCAAATCCCAGCGCACGACAACGCGATCAATGCGGTTCAACTGTCCGTCCGCCGTGTCAAGCTCGACGGCAAGATCGCCCGTGTTGAAGTAGAAGTAACCGTTGATCCACGCTTTGCCCGTTTTAACGTTCAGCTTCATTCCGTCGTTTGCAACGACTTGAAGCCCCGTCGAAGGGACGGGGAAAACGCCGTTCCCGATGAACGAAGCAAAGTATTCCGCCCAATCCTCCGCCTTGTACGTGCGATCGTGCGAAACGCTGTTGAAGAAACTTGATTTTTCCATGCTGTGAAGCCCTCCTTTATTTCGTAATCTGCCGAATTTGTGTCAGAAGCGCGGGCAAGCTCTCGCCGAAGGTAATATCTATTTCTTCGCCGCTGGTTTCGTAGGTTTCCGCAATCTCCGTTATGCGAACGTCAATGCGGACGTTCCAGCGCTTATTGATACACGTTACCCGATCGCCTAAATCGTAATCCGTGCCGTACTTCAAATTCGCGTTCGTGTTGATCTTCGATCCGAAAGCAAGCGTTTCCGCGTATTGCTCCAGCTCTTCAACGCCGCGCGCGGAAAGAAGCGCTAAATACTGCGCCGTTGTAAGCGTTACGGTCTGCCCGCTCTCGTTTTCGTATTCCTGCACGATGTCCGTTGCATTGATGAAAACTTCGTCGCGGGAAAGCCCCGCCGCGCTTCCTCCGACTTCCGCAACCTTCCGCGTTACGCCTTCTTTTTCCTCTCCGCCGATGTAAGCCGTTGTTTTAAGGTTTTCAACGCTGTTCGTGTATTCCTGTTCCACGATGTTGTCAAATTCCTGTGAAAAGATACAAGGCGCGTTTCCTGCGGCATTTCCCGCCGTAAGGTCGCGCCCTTTGTAAACGGAAAAGGTGTGCTTTCCCGTCCGTGCGTTTGTTGTAACCCGAATACCCAGCTTCGCCGCCTTCGCCGCCGTTTCCGCCGCAAGCTGGGCGTTCACGTACTGTTCGGAAGTATAGTCGATCTGCCCGCTTCCGGTGTCTGCGTCGGTCGTGGATATGCTTAAATTCGGGATATTGCGCGCCGCTCCTGCGTTCGTGCAAGTCTGCTTCACAATGGCGTATAGAATGTTCTGTGTCGTGTCCTTCGTGATGATCTGCGTTGTCAAAATGCGCTTGCCGATCCACGAAAGCAGGAACTTTCCTTGAACCTCTATTTCCTCCATGCCCTGTGAATTTTTCGTAATGTGAATATAGCGGATTTCCGCCGCTTCTTTCCCGCCGCGCTTGATGATGATATTTTCCTTCACCAGCAAGCGGGCGTGATCCTCCGTGAAGGGAACAAGCAACTTGAATTCGCCGCAACTCCAATAACGCCGCGTCCATATCAAGGACGAAATCTTTTCGACGATCCCTTGAAGTGTCATATCACGGCTATAAACGTATAATTCCACCGCGCTACACCCCCAAATACAAGTTATTGTGATAGATCGAAACTTCGAGATTTTCGGCGTTCGCGTCCGCTGAATAACGGAAGAGATTGTCGCCCACGGCGATCTGCAAATACGAACTATCAACGTCGAGATGGCGGAACGCGTCTGTAATCGTGCCGCCACGGTTCAGCTTCACGGCTTTTTCACCGTAGCCCGTGGAAACGGTTAAAACGTCGCCCGCTACAAGCGAAATATTCAGCTTGATAAACTCCCGTGTATCGACGTTCAGCAATACGGGATTTGTAACCGCGCCGATCGCGCGGAACTCGATCCGGATACCGCTTTTCACGTCGCCGGAATTGTAGACGTTCACAATCAGCGACGGCTGGCGATAGCCGATTTCCCACCCGTCGTAAAGCTCCAGCCCGTCCGGAACTGGAAATTCAAAGCCGCCGATCCACGTTGCTATGTCCTCGCGTGTTTCCGTTTCCTCTCTCCAAAACGGATTAAGGCAAGACAAACTAACCGTGAATTGCTCGAAGATCGGCTTTCGCTTGAAGATCGGCGCGTCGTCGATCTTGCACCCGATCACCCGCCGGAAGTCGCCGAAAACATACGTCAACGTTGCTTCGTACTGCGGATTTAATATGCGGTTCAGTTTCCGGCGTAGGTTCTGCGCCGCTTGCTTGTCCCGCTCCTTGATGTAACCCACGATGTCAATATCGCGGCTTTCGATCCGATAGCCCAAGTATGTGTCGCCGTCCTGCCCCATGCTGTTGGTGCTGTAAATAGCGTTCCGCACGTCGGAAAGTCCGGTAACGTCCTTGAAGTTTACGTGATACGAAGAAGCGGGGGAAAACTCTATGCTTTCCCCGCGCTCGTTCGTGTAAATCAATTTTTCTTGCGTCCTCATGCCATAACCTCCCGCGCGATCTGCCGGAACTGCCGCGCCGCCTGTCTTTGCTGTTCGGCGTAGCTCGTTTCGTTTGCATAGATGTTTTGCACGACTTCAACGGAAGGCGTACTGCCGCCGCGCTTGTCGCGCCCCTCTTCGGAACGGAATTCGGGAACGGCGTTCGATGTTTCACGGCGGATCGTGCTTTCAACGTCGCGCATTTCGCGGGCGAAGCCTTCGCCCAAGCCCTGCGCCATGTACGAACCGATACGGGCAAAAACCTTCGACGGGGAATTGATTTGCATTTCTGCTTCAACTGCCGCCACGATCTCTCTCATCATTGACCGCACTTTGCTTTCCAGCCAGCCGGACATATTTTGAAAGCCCCGCCAAATGCCGCGCACCATCTCTTCGCCCGCCGCCGTGAACTCCGATACGTAAGAGCGAAGGGCGGTAATAATGGGCTGAATGATTTGTGCAACCTTGCCCGTGATCTGCGGGATACCCGCGATCATGCCTTGCGCTATGCTCTTGTCGATGTTCGTTCCTTCGGTTACGAACTTTTGATGTTGCGCCGTGAATGCGGTAATAATGCTTTGTACGATCTGCGGGATTTTCTGCGTGATCTGCACGATCGCCGTTACCATTCCGGAAGCTATGTTCTTGTCGAAGTCCTGTCCGGCTTGATTGAAACGCTGTGCTTGCGCCGTCAATCCGGTAATAACCCGCTCGACGATCGCGTTCACCGCTCCGGACAATCCTTCAATGTTCGCAATAATACCGTTGTTCACGGCGTTTACTGCTTCCGCCGCCGTCAGCGCGCCCGCGCCGCCCATTGCGGCGGTCATATCGCCTTCAACGCCGCCCATGTTGTCGGTGAAGCCTACGCCCACGCCGTCCGCCATATTGCCGCCGATTTCGGCGAATACCGTTGACGGGGAATGAATGCCGAAGAAGTCCTTGATACCCGAAACAAGGGACGAAGCCCAGCCGGATACCTTTTCCCACAACCACGAAGCCGCGCCGCTGATACCTTCCCACAAGCCGTGAAGAAGGTTTGCGCCCGCGTTTATCATTTCGCCGCCCAGCGACGCGAACGCTTGCACAATGCCGGAAACAATCTGCGGAACTGCCTTCACAATTTCAACTATGATCGTCGGCAAATTCTGAATGAGCGCCACAAAAAGCTGAACGCCCGCCATAATGATTTGGTCGATATTCCCGATCAGCGCGTTTACAATACTGCTGATTATCTGCGGGATCGCTTGAACGATCGTCACGATGATTTCCGGCAACGCCTGTATGAGCGCGACAAGAAGATCAATTCCCGCTTGAATGATAAGCGGTATATTCTCCGTAAGTGCCGTTATAATCCCGTCTATGATCTGTGGGATCGCTTCTACGATTGCGGCTATAATTTCCGGAAGGGCGGTAACAAGCGCCGTCAGAAGGTCGATACCCGCTTGAATGATCTGCGGGATCGCCGATAGCAACCCGTCGATAAGGCTTGAAATTACTTGCGGAAGCGCGGCAACAATAACCGGTATCGCGTTTATAATTCCTTGCGCCAGCCCTGTTATAAGCTGTAATGCTGCGTCGATCAGCAACGGGATATTGTCGATCAGCGTTTGCACGATTTTCATTATAACGTCAACGGCGGTCGGAACAAGCGTCGGAAGGGCTTTTGCAATTCCCGTCGCAAGCTCCAAAATTAACTGCGCCGCCGCTTCAACAAGCAACGGCAAGTTTTCAATCAGCGTGTCAACAACCGTCATAACCGCCTCAACGATAACGGGGATCAACTCCGGAATAAGCGATAGAAGCGTTGACAATATCGACTTGAATAGATCGACAACCGCCGTTAATATCGTCGGAAGCAGTTTGCCGACATTCTCCGCAACGCCGTTTAATAGCGTCGGAAGTGCCTTCACGATGTTTTGCACAACTGGCGTTATATTGTCGATTACGTATCCTAAATATTCCGCTACGTCGTCAACCAGCTTTTGAATATCCGCGTCCGCGTTGCCAAGCCCCGTAATAAGGTTTGACCATGCGGCGGAAAGCGAATTCATAGAGCCTTGAATTGTTTTCGTCGCTTCCTCCGCCGTTGTTCCTGTCACGCCCATTTGATCCTGTATTTCGTGAATAGCAAGGATCATTTGGTCGAAGGAAACATTATCAAGGCTTGTGATCTTCTCTTCAAGAATGCCGCTGTCATTGATAAGCCGGATCATTTCGGATTGCGTACCGCCGTAACCCAGCTTTAAGTTATCCAGCATTGTGTAATTCTGCTTCGCGAAGCCTTGATACGCGTTTTGAATGGCGGAAATGTCTGTCCCCATCTTGTTTGCGTTGTCCGACATATCCGTAATAGCAAGATCGGCAAGTTTCGCCGCCTTTTCAGTATCGCCGCCCAAGCCGGATACAAGCGCGGCGGAAAAGCTCGTTACGGTTTCCATGTAGTCGTTTGCCGAAAGTCCCGCCGTTCGGAAGGCGTTGTCAGCGTTTGAAAGCGTCGTTTCCTGCGCGGAAATAAGTTTGTCATATTCTGCGCGGGCTTCGTCAACGCTCTTCCCGACGCTTTTTGCGTATTCCTCCAGCGATTTTCCGCCCGCTCCGAATAGTGTTTCAACGCCGCCGACAAGCTGTTCATAATCTCCAAAACTTTCAACAACCGCCGTTCCCAGCTTGTATGCAACCGCGCCAGCGGCGGCGGCAATCGTAGCAAGCCCCACGGCGAATGCTTTTGCGCCTGTCGCAACTGCGCTTCCGACGCTCTCCCAGCTTATTTTTGATTTCTTCAAGCTGTCGTCGATCTTGTCAATTTGGTTCTTTGTGCTTTTCATTTCTGCGGTACATTCGTTCAAACTCCGCTTCAATTCAAGCGCTTCGTCGGAATTCTCGCCGTATTCAACCGTTGCCGATCTGTACGCCTTTTCCAACGCTTCAACCTTTTTTTGCTGTTCTGCGAATACCTGTTTCAGAACTTCTTGTTTTGCTTTCAGCGCTTGCGCGCTATCTCCGTTGTTCTCATACTCCGCCGAAACAACCTTCATTTCGGAAGCAAGAAGCCCTAATTGTTTATCCACGTTCGCGGCTTCTGCGGCGAATTGCTCCGACGCTGGCGTGGTCTTGTTCAAACTCGCGGTTATTCCGTCAATCTCCGCTTGTGTTTTAACCATTTCCGCCTTCGTGTTGTTTAGGTTTGTTTGCATTTTCTGAAAAGCCGTGCTTGTCGGATCAACGCCCGCCGCGCGCATTTTCTCCAATGCCGCTTCCGCCGCCGCCGCTTTTTTCGCCTGTTCGTCAAGCGACTTTTGCAAAACCTCCTGCTTCTTTGTCAGCGCTTCCGTACTGTCCGCATTTCCGGCGAATTCCGCCGTAATCAGTTTCATTTCTGAACCGATTTCGCGTAGGGAAGAATTTATTGCTTTGCAAGCGTTTCTATACTCTCTTTCGCCAGTAAGGTCGATTGATGTTTTGATCTGCTCTTCTTTCGCCATTTATATCCCCCCTAACACGTCGTCGATGTCAACTTCCTTCGGATCGGGCTTAAAACGATCCGGATTGAATTCACGATGGATTTTGAAAAGCGTCAAAATTTTATACGGTGTCATGCGCCATACTTCGGCTTCGCTCCAGCGAAGAAGCGTTACGCCGATATAAAGAAGGCGGGCAAGGTCGATTATTCCTTGCCCGCTGTTGCGTTTTTTTCGATGTCCTCTTCGTCGTCCTCTTCGTCCCTTTCGGGCGGTTCGGTCGTTCCGGTATTGCCAAGTGTGAACGACTTAAAGATCGCCGTTTTCACTTCGGCAAAATTGCCCGTATGAATGAGCTTGCCCACCTGTTTTTCGGTAAGCGGTTCTTCGTCGTCCGCCGCGCCCTCATTCAAAAGCACGGTCAGAAGCCAGCGAAGATTTTTAATGCTGTCCTTGCCGGAAAGCACGGTATCAAGGCGATCGAAGCCGCCGAATTTGTCTTGCATTTCGTCGATCGCGTTCAGACTGAAAAGAAGGTGTCTTTCCTTGTCCAGCATGATCGGGAAACGTCCGTCTTTAATTGCGCTCATAGCAGAATAAGGCGGGAAGCCTTTTCAGACTTCCCGCCGTTCCTCCTTTCGATATTCGATTAACTGCCCGCGTTGTTAGGCTCACGAACGGAAGTGAACCAAGCCGTCGCCACGCTGTTCGTAGGCTCTGCGACGTGTTCAGCCTTCCACAATCCGTCGGAACGCTTGATAAACTGTCCGACGATCTCCGGCGTAGTAAATTCGATACTGTCGCCCTTCGTGGTGTAGTTTTCATCGGGGATCGCGAATTTGACCTTGTAAAGCCAAATGTACTTGTACGTTCCGCCCGCTTTCTTCGCGCGGAAGCCGATTGCGAAATACGGCGCTTCGTCTGTGTCTGCACCGTAGACAACCTTGTCCGCGTCCTGCTTCTGCCCAAGCAGGGCGGCAAAGTCAGCCGGAAGAAGATCGTTCACGTTCAGCGTAATTTCTCCGGAAACGAATTCTTTTACAACTTCGTCCGCGCCGTCGTCGGCATAAAGGATCGCTTCGGCTACTTCCACGGAAAGCTCCGCCGAAATCGCCTTCGCCATACGTACTGGCGTTCCATATTCCTCCGCGCCGTCCGTGCCGATCGTAATAGGCGCGCGATAGAGATCGCGCAATCCGATTGTTGCCATTTGTCATACCTCCATATACTTGATTTGCACGGTAATATGATAATACCCCGCGTCTTGCTCGAACGTTTCTGCGTCTATCGTCCAGCCGTAGAAATCCGCCGCTTTTAGCGCCGCTTTCATTTGCTGGAGAATTGCGAAATAGTCCGTCTTTGAATAAATGTGAATTTGATACGTGTATTCCTGCGCGTCCTCTTCATCATCTGAAAAGAACGTGTCGCGTCCCACGACAAGCTGATAGACGATAAAGCAATCCGCCCTCCCGCCGTATTTCAGACGTTCGACGGGAACGCCCAGCTTGTCAAGCAACGCTTTCAAAATGCTGTCAACGTTCATTTTGCTTTCCCTCCCATACGCGGCGCATAGCTGATATTGCGTTGCCCGCCGCGCTTTCGTTCGCTGTCGTGAACCACGGACGCGCTGGCATATTAGAACGCCCGTAATTCAGCACGAAGCCTTTTTCTGCATTGCGTACACCGTGCCGATCTTTTCCCGTCGGCGCAATCTCGATGTATTTTCCGCCGTTACGCTCCTTTACTGCCGATACCTTGATCGAAGCAGTTAACGCGCCCGTGCTTCTGCCCGTGCTGTTTAGTTTTGACGTTTCTGCTTGAAACGCGCCTTTCATCACTTCGCCGCCAGCTTCTAACATTTCCGGAACTGCCGCCACCGCGATCGCTTCTTGCCGAAGCAAGGCTTCTTGTACGTCGTCAAGCCCCGTTATGGTGAATTTAGCCATCGCCGCCGCCCCCTTCCGCTTCCGGAAGATCAACCAACGTCAATTCTGTAAATTCCCCGTTGCCGTGTAAATACGTTCTGTGTACGCGGTATCGCTTCCCGCTCGAAACGGGATATTCCACGATCTGCTGTTCCTCATACTCGAAGGAATGAACGTCAAACTTCAACGTCGCTTTGTACCCTGCGTTCTGCGCTTCGTAAAACTCTGTGTGTCCTACGGATTTTTTGTCGGCGAAAACCGTTGTCGCAGTTTCTGTACGGGCGACGGGGAAGCCGTGTTCGTTCGTGCGCGGCGAAGGATCAGACAGCGCGATCAAGGTTATTTGTTCGCCCCATCTCATTCCGTCGCCACCTCGCCTTCGATATAATCCGCCGCCAGCGATAGCGCGCATTTCAAATAGTCGTATGCGTTGCGGTAGCGCTCCGCGTCGTCATTGAAGCCGAATTCCGCCTTTGCATAAAGCACAACCGCCCGATCAAGAAGGGGATCGCCCAGCGTTTTACTGGACGATCCCGCTTCCGCCGGAATGTTGATACCGACAAGGCGAAGATCGGCAATCGCCGCGTTTATGAGATCGGAAACTTCGCCGTCAAGCGCCGTCCCGCTCAACCGCAACGCCAGCTTTACCTTGTCAAGCATTTATCAGCCCTCCCGCTTTAGGCGGTCGCCTTGACCAGCTTCACGATGGCTTCGCCGATAGCGGGCGCGCAATCGAAGATCGCGATACCGCTATATTTGTAGCTGTTCGTGTCGATGTCGTATGCGCTCTTTACGCCGATATTTTCAGCAAGGTTCGCGCAAACCTTCTTGAAGTCGCCCAAGAAGGCTTCGTGATCCGCGACGTAATCGGACAGAAGAACGGGATAGCCGTACACGAAGTACGCGTTGTTCTGAACGGTTACAATGTGGTTCTTGCTGTTGTCCTGCAACGGCATAAAGTCGGTGAACAAGGTTTTCTTGTTCATAACGAACTTGCCGTTACGGTCATAGCCGGAAGGCAGAAGCCCGATCAGCGTCTGGACGTTTGCGGCGGAAAGTGCGCCCGTCTTTGTAACGGTAACGCTGTTTGTCGCGTCCCAAGTGTTCGCCTTGTCAATGCCCTTCGGCTGGGAAGAACCCGTGCCGTTGATAAGCAAATCTTCGACTTTGCGGGCGATAGCTTCCGCCAGCATATCGACGATCCAGCTTTCAAACGCGGAAATGCTCATAGTCATTACCGTATCGGAAATCTGAACCAGCTTGACGATTTCATAGCCGGAAAGGGAAACGGTGGTCAGCGTGTCAGCGGCGGCGGTAATGCTTGCGTTCTCGGTGTGGATCGCGGCGGCGTTGTTCGTGCCTTCGATCGCGAACTTTACAGCGCCCTTGACGTGCAGAAGTGTAACTTCGTTCAGCATGGGCGCAAGTTTCTTCACCTTGCTAATGATCTCGTTTGCGGTCTGCGTCGGGATAACCTCTGCGCCCGCTCCGCTGGCGTTGCTGAATGCGCGCTTCTCTGCGTCGTTCAGCGGAAGGCGGCGAAGATTTTTCAGCCACGCGGAACGATATTCGGGCGTACCGAAGGGATCGTCGGGCGTGTTGTTCTCGCCGTTGTTCTGCTGGAAGGAACGGGAAACAATGCCCGCACCCTTCGCGATATTGTCAAGAATGCCGTTGCGCTTCTCTGCGGCGGCAATCAGTCCAGCGCGCTCTTCGGTAAGCTGTGCGGTTTCCTGCTCCAGCGCGTTGATTTCCTCGGCGGTCATGCTCTCGCCACGGGCTTCAATGTCCTGCTTGATAGCCGCAAGACGGGCTTCAATCTCTTTAATTCTCATTGTGTTAAACCTCCATCATAAGTTTGATTTTTAGGATTTGTGCCTTCCGCGCTAACGTCTCCCGCTTCTCTGCTTCGATCACTCCGTCGAAGTAGGAACGCGCGGAAATATCGGTATCGGCGTTCGCCGGATAACTCACGGCGGAAACGTCGTAAACCTTCTTGATCTTCAAGATCGTTCTTGTGTGCGTGTCTTTGTTATATGCGTCCTCGGATACCGTGAACGCCCACGACATTTTGCAAATTAAGCCCGCGTCAATGCTTGCATATAGGCGCTTTGCTTCTTCCGTAAGGCTCAAATTTGCCGCAATAAACAAGCCGCTTTCCTGCGGCTCTAAAAGCAGGGAAGGCGGCTTGTTCTTTGCCATCTTGTTTCGGGCGAAAACCATACCCGAATGATCGAATTGCATAATAACGTCGGATAAGTCCGCGCCGACAAGCGCGTTCCGGTCGATCACTTCGCAATATTTGATCCCGCCGTATTCGTACATAACATACGGTTTATCAAACGTTGTCGCGAAGCCTTCAACGTAAAAATCGGTGTCAAACCTCTTTTCCGTCGTCCCCTGCGGGATCATCAACGGCTGGAACATTTGTCGGTACTCCCGTTCCTTCACCACCGGCATTTGGTGTAACCTCCTTTCCCAATTCTGAAACTTCCGTGTATTCCTTGCGGATATAATATTTCTCGCCGCCCTCAACGTGTGGTATGCTCCATACGTCCATAACTCCGTTGCGGTTCAGCAAGCCACGGTCAAATAACTGTGTGCTGATATTCAGCTTCGTTTGATTACTTGCATATTGTAAGCGATTTGCGGTAAACGTGATCGCGTTCCCGAAGGACAATTCCCGCGCCGTGTACGTCATATTCGACATAACAAGCGAAAGCTGGATTGCGAAAGGCTCGATCTTTCCTTCGTAATACGCGTTCCATTCGTCCTCTGTATATTTATTTTGCAGAATGCCCGCATTCGTGCCGAAGTAGTTAAACACATTTTCGTTGATCTGCGCCATCTGCGCGGCGTTGACCGTGAACGGCTTGCTTTCAATCGGCTTCACGTCTGCAAACTTCGCGTCGTAGATCACCATTCCCGACTGATTTTCCGCTGTAAGGTTATCCGCCGTGAAGCGTTTTCGCTCCTTCGTGATGTCCTCCGGCTTCAACATATTTGCAACCTTCGCCAAGAAACGAATAGAAGCCGAATTTTTAACGCCGTTGATAATTCCTTGATTTTGTGTATGGATCAACTGCATTGTAGGGCGAAGCGCGGCGTTACTCTCGCCGAAGAAATCGTCGGTATACTGAAACTGTGTCATAACGCCGACGCGTTCAAACTCGATCGCCGCTTTCTGCCCGCTCCCGAACGTATAACGCAAAAACGGCGCGCCGTTGTACTCGACAACTTCGCACCGTTGAGGAAGCAGGGGATAATACCCGATCAGCCCGCCAAATTCATCTTCGATCGGAACAATGAAACAAGTATTATTCACCGAAAGGATCGTCGCGATCCTGTAAATGAACTTCGATGTATCCATGAACGGATTAGGCTTGAACTGCAACGTCCGTTCAAGGTTCTTTTGCGCCGTGCCGCTGATCTCCGGTTTCAGCTTTGAAGCGAAGGACGCGAACGAATGTATCGCCGCGCGCGTAAGCTCCATTTCGTAAATACTTTCCGGCGCGTTGCTGAAAACGGGCGTGTACCCGTTTAGCATTTTGAAATAGCCTTCCGCCTTCAAGTCGGCTTTCGGCTTCCGGAAGATAGTTTCAAAAACTCCCATGTTTTTATCACCCCGCATTTTTGAGCATTTCGCCGATTTCGTTATAATATTTCTGCCGCACGGTCAGCGCGTCGATCACGGAAACGAAGCCGTCAATTCGCGCCCGCTGTTCGATCTTCACGGGACGGAACTTTCGCGTTTCCATGTTGTGCTTCAATGCGACGTTGAGGAAGTGCGCTTTCAACAAGTTATTTTCGGCAATCTTGAAATTGCCGTCCTTGATAACGCCTTCAAACTCACGGATCACGGGCGCAAGGTTTTCACCCTGCCATACGTCGTCCGTCTGCCAGCCCGCGTTCTTCAAGTCGTCGATCAGATATTGCGCGGAATAGCGGTCGTACCCGATCTTCAAGATATATATTCCGTACTGATCCCGAAGCATAGAAAACCATTCGTAAACGTCGTGATAATCGACGTGGTTTTCGCCGGATAGCTTGACGATCCCTTGCTTTACGAATATGTCATACGGTACACCGTCGATCGCTTGCGCCGTTTCAAGGCGGTTTGCGGGCATAAAGAATTGTGCGAAGGCATATAGAATGCCGTCCCGCTCGATCACGACGGAAGCGGCGGTCAAGTCCGTTGTTTGCGAAAGGTCTATGCCGCCCACGGCGTAACTGTCCTTGAAATCCTCCAGCTTCGCGTGAATTCCTGCGCCGTCAACGACGACGTAATCAAGCCACGCGACGGAAGAATTCTGCTTGATATTGCAATACTTCGTAAGGAATTCAGTCCGCTTCGACATACTCATTTCGGCGACGGCGATTTCCTCTTTGAAGAAGTCCGGCGAAACGGAAACGCCCATATTCGGATTTGCTTTTTTAAGCTCTTCAAGGTCGTTCCATTTCTCTACGTCGTCGATCATGTAAAGCAGGGGAAGAAGGCGGCGTTCCTTGCTTCCGCCCTTCAAAAACGCGGTCGATCTCTTCATCAATTCGTCGAAGATACCGTCGTTTTCGTAACCCGCCGTTGAGATCGAAAGGATCATCGGCTGGCGGCGCGCGCCAAGCGCGGATTTCATAACTTCGTACTGCTTCAAGCCGCCGTCGCCGCGCCACGACGCGACTTCATCGTTCACGACTAAATGCGGATTGAAGCCGTCGGATTTCTTCGCATTGAACGCAAGCGGCTTGATCGCGGTATTGCTTTCTTCGATGTAAATATCGGAACGGCGCTTCTTCGATAGGTCGGAAAGCTCCGGTTCTTTTTTAATCATCTGATAGAAATTATCGTAAACGATGTTCGCTTGCTCCAGCTTCGGCGCAAGGCAATATATTTTCGCGCCGTATTCGCCGTCAAGATACGCCATGTACGCAATGACGGCGGACGCAAAAAGCGTTTTGCCGTTCTTGCGCCCGATCACAATAAACACTTCACGAAAGACGCGCGTTCCGTCCTCTTCGACGATCCCGAACATAACAGAAACGGCGGCTTTCTGCCACAACTCCAGCTTCAAAAGGTCTGTGCGCCCTTCGCAATGATGGCAAAAGTTTTCGATGAACCGAATTGCCTTGTTTGCCTTCTTCGCGTTGAAGGTGAAAAGCCCTTCTTGAAGCCCCTTCACGATGTATTCATACAGAAGGCGAACCCACTTGCCGACGGTTATATTTCCGGAAGAAATGCCGTCGTAATACTCGTAAATGTAATTTGAAAAGGGCATTTTTATTCGTCCCGTAACGCCTGTAAACGGCTTTCCTTTTTCTTCTCCGGCGGTACAAGATCGCAAAGCTGTTTGATAATTGCGGCGTGATTTTTTGTCATGGCGATATGTGTTTTCACCGCGTCGCTTTGCTTCGTCCCGCTCTGATTTGCGCCGTTTTGGTATTCGACGGTGTAGCCCTCTTCGTTGATGATCTCTTGCAATTCTTCAAGGGATACCGCCATGAACGCCGCGTTCTTGATAAGGCTTTCGACGGTCTGCAACTTGTTTTTATCCAAGTCTTTGAAAATGCGCTTCAAGCGGGAAAACTCCCGCTTGATCTTTTCTTCTTTCGTCAAGTCCTTCTTTGTCGCCATAAATATCACCCCCTTTTCCGGTCAACCCACACCCCCTTAAACGCGTACACCCGTTATGCGCGCGCCTGCGGAGTATTTTTAATCTCCCGCCCTCGGTGTCGAACCCTCCCTAAATTTTGAGCGAATAGGGGGGGATATGAGGTTTCCCGCTTCGTCGAATGCGTACCGTTTTTTCTTGTCGTTCCGGTGGTGTTCTTTGTTGTGGCAATCTTGACAAAGCGCTTCGAGATTATCCCACGAAAGCGCTATGTATGGATCGTTGATATTCTGCTTCGTCAAGTATGTTTTGTGATGTGCGATCTTTGCGGTTACTGGATCGTCCGGCGTTGAACAACGTTCGCACAAGTAGCCCTTCGACTTCAAGAAGCTGTCACGGCATGAACGCCAAGCGTCCGAATTGTAAAACCTTTCCGCCCACGGCTTCATGCGGTTATCCTCCTTCCTGTGGAAAAGTCTGTGCAAAAGAGTAAAAGAAAAAGCCTTCCGTGCATTCACACAAAAGGCTTTATCCCGCGCTATTCAATTCGCAATAATTCAGCGTAATTATTATATCACGCGTAAGCGTCGCGGACAAGGTGCATTGTTTGGTCGCGTTTTGGTCATTTGTCAACGGCTTTCCGGTATGTCGCCGCCGATACCGCCGCCGGAATGCCGAATACGCATACCGCCATATCGTTGACAATCTTGTTCCGCCAGCGGCGCGCCGTCTTTATCTCTTTGAGAATGCCCGCGTCGGAAAGCTCTTCCGCGATCTCTTCCCACGTCGCCGTTCCGCCCTCTCGCGGATCGCCGTTGATGTCCTCGCCGAAATAGTAAAGCCGGATCACAACGAATTCTTTATGCCCCTCGAAAAGAGAAATAGCGCGTGTCAAGCTGTCAAAGCCGGATTTCGTTTCTTTGAACTGCTTTTGTTTTTCCTCTCGCATTTCCTCGACGATCTCCGCTTCCGTCTTGCGCTGAATAAAGCCCTTCGCCTGTGGTGTCGTTGAAAACGTCTTTCGTCCCGCGTGATACTCAACTTCGCAATACGCTTCTTCATCGGCCACAAGCGCCTCCAGCTTCTTGTAGTTATACAGCAATGTTTCCATTGCCTTGAAGTAATTTACGTACCCCGTGTTCTGTGTGTATGCTTCCGCCGCCCCTGCGCGCGCGGCTTCAAATACGGCTTCCCGCAACTCTTCGGAAAGCTCTGTTTGCTTTTTAGCCATGTGTGCCACCTCCGGTTAGATATTCGATAATTGTTCCCGCCGCCTGTTCCCAGCCGTAGCAAAGCGCGGCTTTGTAGCCCTGCGCCGAAAGAGCGTCCAGCCACTCCGATTGATGATCGCTTGTCCTGCCGCCGCGTTGCCGTTTAAGCTCTATGTAAAGCCCGTGATATTGCCCGCGCGCGACTGGCAAGCATAGATCGGGAACGCCCGCTTTCACGCCCTCCGCCCGAAGCCGTCCCGCTTCCGCCTTGTGTCTGCTCCCGCCGTTCGGGACGTGATAAAGCAAATTCAATTCGGGATATTTCCCGCTTTGCATAGCCGCCCACGAAAACAGCGTCATTTGCTCTTGCGCTTCCGTCGGAACGGGAAGTTTATTCGCCCGCATTTCGTGATCCCTCCGTTTTCTTTGCGTAGCCAAGCGCCTTTAATCCGCCGCCGCAATATTTGCAAGTGTTACCGTCTGCGCGTGTTGCCGGAAAGACGTTGAATTTTCCGCATACGAAGCATTGAAAAGCGATCTTGTCGGTTTTCTCTGTCGTGTATTCGTATTTGTTCGTTTCTTCTTGCGCCTTCTCCCAATCGGCGAAGAAGAAAAACGGCTTGTTCTGCGCCATTGCTTCGCCGAATTCGTATTTCGCGCCTTTGCCCTCTTTCCAGTCCGGAAGAAAACAGACTTCGGCGCACTCTGCAAGCATAGCGCCGGACATACGCATATAGGCTTCCCACGTGAAGCCCTCCGCCGGAAGAAGCGCCGGATTTACGACGATGAAGCCGCCTTCCTCCAGCTTCTTTTGCGCGTTGTAAAACTTCGTGAAATAATACGGATCGCCCGTGATCTTTCCGGCAAGATATAGCGTCCTTTTTTCCTGCATTGTGTTTCCTCCCTTCATTTCGTAAAAAGCGTTGCTTGCGCTTTCCGTTCTTCCTGCTCCAAGAGATCAAAAAGCCGGATTTGTGCTTGTTCCTGTTCCAGCCGTTCATTTGCCGCGCGGCAATAATCTTCGTCGATCTCAAAGCCGACGAAATCAAGCCCGCCTTGACGATAGCAAGCGATCAAGGAACTTCCGCTTCCGGCGTGTGTGTCCAATATCTTCATACCTTTTCGGGCGAAGAGGGAAAGAACCCACGAATACAGCTTCACGGGCTTTTGTGTCGGGTGAATTGTCCCGTCGTTCAGCAATTCAACGCGATTGCAGACAAAAACGCGCGTCGGCGTGTCGAAGCTGGTATACGCTAATTCGCAATCGCTCATCGTCAAGCCGTGTTGCCCCTTGTCCCATACAAGCCAGCCTTTATGTCCTTGTTCAAGATACGGAACGAAGTAATTTCCGCCCCATATCACTTGCGCTTTTGAAACGCGTTCCAATTCGCGGAAGTATTCGGGCGGGGGAATAGCCTTGTCCCAGCTTTTCCGGATATGCTCTTTCCGGTTATGCTTCGGATTGCCGCATACGCGCTTCTTCTGTCCGTCTATGCCGATACCGTAAGGCGGATCAACGATCGCAAGATCGAAGAAGCCGTCCGGAAACTCTTTCATTCCCTGCATACAGTCCATGTTATACAGCTTGTTCAATTCAAGCATACGTTGTTCACCTTCTTTCTTTTTCTCCCCCCTCCGCCCCCCGCTGGGGGGAACGGGCTTAAAGGAATAAATCTATCGGCGATCCGGCGGGCTTCCTCGATCCGTGTTCTGAACCGATCCTTCACGATTGATTTTATATCCCCGCCGCCTTCCCGCTTTTATCACTCCCGCGCTTTCATTATCAAGGGCAAGCGGCTTCGCCGTGCTTCGCACCCTTGACAATGCGCGCGTTCGTGATCTCTGAAAAGCGGGCGACGGGGAATAAATAAAATCAATCTTCCGGAAGGAAAAGCGCTGGTCGTAAAACTTTACACATTTACAAGGCTTTTTATTGCGCCCCTTCGGGCGTTCCCGCTATTCACGTTTCTTCCGTCGTTTTGGCTTCTCCGGTTCGCGTACATATTTATAATATATGTAGCCCCACTTCGTCGCGCGGGCTTCCACCAGCTTGTAACCCTTCGGCGCGATCGGTGCTTTCTTTTCCGTATACGTCCGAAGTGCAAGCGTCGGCGCTTCCTTCTCCGGCTGGCGAAGATTGCGCGTCGCCTTCCAACGGTGTCCGCCCTGTTCCGGTGTCCAATGGTTGAAGAGGTAATCCGCAAGCCCCGTGTAATCCTGCCCGTAGTCAACGCCGTTATAATAATTGTGTTCGCGCAAGTGCCGAATATGGATTACTGATCCGTCGTTCCACTTGCCGCTGATCGTTTCTTCCGGTATGCCGTCTGAAATCATGTGAAAATGAATTCGGTTCGTAGACTTGCCGCGCCCCATGTAAATAATGATCTTCGCGTCTGGACAAGCCCTTTGAAGCCGCCGGAAGTAATTGTCGCGTATTCTGCGCGCTTCGCTGAATGTATGAACTTCGCTGTCGTCGTCGAACGTCAGCGTACTATATAAGGAAAGCGGCGAAAAATTTTCATTAACCAGCCGCTGGTGTTTCCGTTTTGATATGCCGATCCGGTGTTGCGCGCGCTCTTCGTCGTCCTTGAAGCGCGGTCGCGGTTCAGCCTTCTTGATGTTTGTTCGATCGGATACGGTGTAAACCTCTTGTTCACATACAACGCCCGAAAAAATACGTCTTTTAACCCTCTGCATAATCCCGCCGCCCTTCCTTGACAAAAGCGCCGTAAAATGCTATAATTTTTAATATTGAATAGCTCCTTTTACAGCTATGTAAGAGGAAAAGAGAACGTCCGGAACGTCGCAACCGGACGTTCTCTTTTTTGTTTTGTCAGCCGTTATTAAGTCCTGCGCCCTGCTCGAAATCGGCGCACCGTTCTTCTTCGCAAGGCTTGAAGCGCATTCCGTCCGCGCACCCGACGCAAGGGAACGGGCGTACCCCGTCCGGAAGCGCGCCTTCGCGCAAGTGAACGCATTGTTCCAGCTTCGCGCATTGATCGCACCAGCACTTCCGGCAATCGCCGATCAGCGTTTTTTCAACCGGACGTTTCAAGCCCTCTTCGGCTTCCTGCGCGTCGTGTTCTTCCTGCATTTCCCGCGCCGCCTGTTCAATCGTGTAATCTTCAACGCCTTCTAAAATGCCCCGAAAGAATGGCGCGAACGCGTAGCCGATCCCCAGCCCTGCGCGCAAAAGCAATTCTTCGTCGATCTTAATATCTGCCATTGTTCCCGCCGCCCCTCCGAAGCGCTCTGAAAAGCACGTTCAAAACGATGTAGACGATCACAACGGAAGCGGCGACGCAAGCAACGCCGCAAAGCATATAAAAGGCGTTCACCATGAATTGATACATTGTCATTCGTCAGCCCTCCCGAAAACCTCTTCCGCGTCGATGTCCCACGCGGCGGCAATGTGCTTCATCATATCGACGGCTTCGGCGCGCTTCTTCTGTTCCTCTGCGTTCTCGCCGTTTAAGTACGATACCAAGATTTCAGATTTGAGATTGCAAAGCGGGCGAACGCCACTGTTGCCGTCGTACGCGCCGTAGTCGCTCAAAGAGCCGCCCGAAACGACGTAGCGGACGAAAGAATTTATCGGGCTGTCCGGTGTAGCCGTCCACCACCAACGATCCGGAAGCGCCGGAATGTTGCCGCGCAAAAGGCGGTATTCCTCGCAAGTGATAAGCCCGATCCGGACGCGATCGCCGCCGTAATTCTTCAAGCCGTCGTCGGCGGTCAAGTCGATGTTGAAATACTCGAACATTTCTTCCGGCGCGCCCGCCTTAATCAGACGGCGCAAGAATTCGCCGTTCAGATAGGCGCGAAGGGAAGAAGCGGCAAAGTCGTTCTTGTTCCCTTCATCGAAGGCGCGTTCCTCGACGCAATCGGAAGTAATGCACTTCACCCAATCCGCGCCCGTCTGAATGACCGTCCAAGCGATCCCTCCCATTGTGAATTCCTGTTTCGGCTCGAAGCCGTGTTTGTTCTCTTTCATATTGAATAGCTCCTTTCGTTTAACACTTCTTGCCGCCGTGCCGATACGGGCGGCTTTTGTTGTATTCGTGCTTCTGTGAGATCGCCGTGTCAATGTCGATCCCTGCGTATCCGCAATAATCAAGAACGCGAATAATCACGTCCGCAAGCTCCGTCGGGATACCTTCGGGCTTGCCGTTGTCGCTGAAATAGATTTCCGTTGCGCCGTGTCCGTTGCGGTATTCCTCCAGCGCTTCGGATACCTCCGAATGAATGAGCGCTAAAACCTCCGGAAAACCGCGTTCTTCGTCCCACCAGCCGTGCGCGACGGCGTTTTCGTGAATTTCCTTCGCAACCTCGTTAATTCCTGTCATTGTCTTTTGCCCTCTCCTTCAATTCTTTTTCGGCGTTGTCGTCGGCTTCTGCCGTTCGGCAATCGCATTTTTCGCCGCTGTCAAGATGTGCGCCGCAAAGCGGGCATTCCTTGTATGGTGTCGCCATGTTGTTCTCCTTCTTGATAATCAGCCGCCGGAAGCCATCAGCGCATAGCGTCAAGCCGTGTTCCTTCACGTATTCCCGCCGCCGTGCGGCTTCTGTCGCTTCCCAGCCGCAAGAAGCGCATTCCGAAGGCTTGCATTTCTGCGCCTTCTCCGGATCAATGCCCAGCAAGCACTTCAAGGGCGGCTTTTCCTGTCGGTTATTCATTCTTCACCCGCTCCCCGTTATAGATAACTACCATTGACGGGAAGGGCGCGGGATCGGCGGCGTTCCCGTCGTCGTCCGTGAACCGTAGCCGCCCGCGCACGAAGCGGATTTCCGCTTTCCCGTAAATGTAATCGTGAAAATATGCCGTGTCTGTCCGCGCTGGGATAAGTAAAACAATCGGATACCCCCCCCGCGCTTCCTCGAAAGCCTTTTGAACCCACTTGCCGATCTCGCGTCCGTAAGGCGGATTGCAGAATACCGCGCCGCCGCGATCCCAGCTTTGCGAAAGCCCGTCCGTTTCCGGCGTGTAATACAAAGAGCATTTCGCCGTCTTGTCGGTCGCCGCCGGATCAAGCACGAAGCCGAATTCGGCGTTCAGCTTGTCGAAGAAGTCTTGCGGCGTACGCCAGCACATATTTTTAGAGGATAGAAGCGCCGCGTTCATTCGTCCGCCACCTCGCTTTCCTCGACAACCTCGCCCGTGTCCGGATCGACGTTCAAGGAACATTGTTCCGGCTCTGTGAATGTGAAGCGGTCGCGGGCTTCGCGCTCCCTGCGTTCCTTTTCGGAAAGGGAAAATTCGCATTCCCGCGTTAAGTCCTGCAAGCTCTCCACGAACTGCTGATTGATAACGTCATAAGGCATAATCACCGCTTGAAGCAGGAAGCCCGCCTTCGCGACGATGTAGGGCGTTCCCTCCGCCGTGCGGCGTTCGTAAAGCTCCAGCACGTCCAGCGCGTCAGCAACGGGCGAAAGATAGCGGCTTTCGATGAATACCAGCCCGCGCGTTGTGCGGATCGGCTTCAAGGTTCGTCCGGAATAGATGATCGAAATTCCTTCCCGCTCGACGTGTCTTTCCGTTTCGTCTGTATCCTCGAAGCTGATACCCGCCGGAACGCCCAGCGTTTTCACGAAGTAATTATCGCGGTCTTTCTCCGGAACGTCGAAGATCGTCAAAAGGCTTTCTTTGTCAAGCTGGGGAAGCCCGACAACCGGATAAACCGCCGATCCGTCGCCGATGTACTGCGTTAATATGTCGCCGTCGTTGCTGTACCGCTCGAAGATTGCAATATTCTTGTTCTTCTTGCAGATAGCGGTGATACTTTTAATCTTCATCTTCGCACCCCCACTTGATAGCCTGTCCGCATTGCCCGCAAAAAGCGTTTTCGTTTTCGTCTGCGTTGTGCAGATATTCACCGCTTCCGCAATTCGGACAAGCCAGAACGCCTTTGTCCCCGTCCGGATACGGTGAAGCGGGAATGTTGAGCGCGTCCGCGTCGTGCCGTTCCGCATTGTCCGAAATGTCAACGCGGGGAACGCGGATCGCCAGCGCGATTTAGCAACCGCAAATCGGGCAATCAACCGCCGAAAAGCGCGTCGGCGCTTTCGTCAGCATATCCGCCATAGAACGCGGTTCTTCCTCCGTGTAGATGTTTTCCCGCTCCGGTGTGAAGCGATAGCCGCAAACGCGGCATTCTGTCTTTTTCTTGCTAAACATAATTGAATAGCTCCTTTCGTGTGATTTAATATTTACCGTAGACGCGGACGGCGGTTTTCCCGCCATGCGCCGCCGCCGATACGATAGCCGAAGGCATAAAGGAAACGCGCAAGAAGTCCCGCGCGGCGCGCTTCGCAAGCCGCCATGTAATCAACTTCGCGTTCGGCTCTTCCGCCGCCGTGTCGTCGATCGGATATTCGCAAATAAGCACGGTGTTTCCGAACGGGCGGCGCGCCGGACGTTCCTTCATAAACTCTTTGTTTTCTTCCTTGCACTTGATAATTTCAAGCGCCTTCGGGAACTGCCAGCCGCTTTTGTTGTCCTTCATTGTGTGTCCCTCCCTTAATCTGTGTACGGGCTTTCAAGCGTCCAGCCGAAGCAATCCGTACTTTTCCATTTCATTGTGAAGTGATTGCGCCGCCCGTCGCCCGTGAAGAAGCAGTATTCCGCCGGAAGCACCCGCCCGACGTTTTCTTCGCCGTCCCGCTCCGCGCGGTATCGTGTCAGCACGTCCGCCGCAAGAAGGGCGAATTCCTCTTTCACGGGATATTCGGGATCGTAGCCGCTGAACTGATAGGGCGCTTCGATAACCTCCAGCACCGTGTCGGGGAAGCGCGGATCGTCAACGCGGTTCAGAACGCACCATACAACCGCCGCTTGCTCCGTCGTAGAAGGAACGATCCCCGCTTCGCCGTAGATCAGCTTTGCAAGGGCTTCAACCTCCGCCGCGTTCGGCACATATTCCGCCACCGTCCCGCTCGAAGGAAGAAGAACAGCGGTCGGCTGGTGTACCTCTTCAAGCGTTCCGGCTGTCGTGTCCTTCGGCTTGTCCGCCGCACCGCTCCCGCTCCACGGCATAAGCGCCGCAAGAAGGGCGGCAACGGTCAGCAATGCAACCGTAAGGGCGACGCGACGGCGAAGCATTGCCCGCCGCCGTCGTTGTGCCTGTATCCGCCGGGGCTTGTGTGCGCTGGCTGTCTGCTCGACTATGTAACCGCAAGGCACTTCGCAAATAAACTTCCCGTCCGCGTCTTGCAGGACGGCAAGCGCCCTGCGCGCCCGATCCGCCGTCATTGTGCCACCTCCGCCGCCGGAAGGGAAAGCCACCATTCCGGATTGTTCCGGAACTGCTCATTCGCGCAAGCGTCGCAATTCTCCGCCGTGCAGGAAGAGCAATAACGCTTCTGAAAAGCCGCGTCCCACGGCGCTTCAATGCAAGGAAGGGAACGAAGGAAGCCCGCCAGCGTGGGCTTGTCCTTCGTGATAGCGTCAAATACCGAAGTGAACTGCCGAACGTTCAAAACTTCGTCGCCGATAATGCACCCGTTCGCGATCTGCTCTTTGATGAACTCAACGCACGGCATTTCCTCCGAAACGTGAAGATCATTGAACCGCGCTTCCGCTTCCTCGAAGCTGTCGAAGGTAACGGCGTTTGCGACGGACGCTTCGCCGTCGTATTCCCATAAACGGATTTTGTATCGTGTTGTACTCATTCCGAATAGCTCCTTTCCCGCGTTACTCTTCAATGCCGATGTAAAGCACGTTTTCATCGGCGCGAAGCTCCGTGATCTTGCAATATGCGTATTTGTTCATTTCGTCGTGTGCGAAGTGCTTATACAAGCCCCTGTAAATGTCCCGCTTCTGATAGCCGCATTCCCGAACGTAGATATACACGTTCGTAAATCCGCTAATTACGTAGCCGATCGTTTGAAGTGCCACGTTGTTTGCGATCCTCTTCATCTTCATATTGAATAGCTCCTTTCGTATTTCAGCAATTCGCGCCGCGTCGGTTTCCTCTGCGTCGGAAATTCTCTTGCACCGTCGCTTGTGCAAGATCGGCGCTGTACTTCGGGCGGGCGTAGCCGTCAAACTCTCCCGTATAGCCACGCTTCAACTCTTCGTAGATAGCGGCGGCGCTCCTTTTCAGACGGGCGGCAATGTCAACAACGCGTTCACCCTCTGCATACATTCTTTCGATCTCGCGGCGCTGTTCCAGCGTCAAATAACTGTATCCGTTCAATGTTTTAACCTCCTTCCGCCTGCCTTCGGATAAAAAAATAATGCAGGAAAAACCGTAACGGTTTCTTCTGCATTTAATGATACTCTCAACATTCGCAAAAGTCAAGAGTAAAAGCAGAAAAAACTAAAATATTTTTTCAGAAGGCTTCAAGCGGCTTCGGCGACGTATCTTTCAAAGAGCGATCCGGACGTTTCAAAGCCTAAAATCTCGCGCGGGTAATTGTTGATCCACGTTTCGACGCGCTGAATATATGCGGCGGTTACTTTCCGGAAGTCTGTTCCTTTCGGCAAGAACCGCCGTATCATTTTGTTTATGTTCTCGTTCGTGCCGCGTTCGTATGCGCTGTACGGGTGGCAATAGTAAACCTTCGTGCGCTTCCGGTCTTTGCCGTAGATGGATTTTTCAATTCCGGCGCAATCCATAAATTCCGATCCGTTGTCAAACGTAATGCTTTTGAATATCTGTGAAAACTTCTTCCCGAAGCGGCGTTCTAATTTGTTCAGCGCCGCCACGACGCTGGCGGCGGTCTGATCCGGCATTTTGATAATAATTTCGTTCCGCGTCAAGCGCTCCGAAAGAACGAACAAGGTTTCCTTCGTCCGCTTCTTCCCGCATACGCAATCGCCTTCCCAATGTCCGAAGGTCTGCCGATCGTTGATTTCCTGCGGGCGTTCTTCTATGCTTTCGCCTTGCGGCGCGCGGGCGGCTTTCTTCCGCTCCACCTTGTCATACTTCCGCTTTCGCTCTCCGTGTTCCGGCAAGCTCTCGCGGCTGATCCCGTAGAATATGCCTTTGTCGATGTAATTATAGATCGTCTTTTCGCTGATCTCCGTTTTGAAGGTCAGCCCCAGCCGCTTGATTTCTCCGACGACGGCGGCGGGGGAATAGCCTTCTTCGCCGATCTTCTTTTCGATGAAGGCGGATAATTCGTAATCGTTGCCGATCTTCAATTCGCCGCCTTTGGCTTTTAGGTTCTCTTCATAGCGCTGTTGCGCGATCTCCGGCGAATAGCGTTCTTCGGTCGTCAAGTTGGAATTCAAATGCGTATAGCGTCCGCGCTTCAACTCCCTGTATATCGTTGTGTTGTGGACGTGCAGACGGTCGGCAATCGCGCAAGGCTTCAAGCCCTCTTTCAAGCCTTTTTCGATTTTTAGGCGGTCTGTCCAAGTCAAGTGTTTGTGCATTCTTCCTTCCTCCAGCTTCCGAATATGACAAAAGGGCGGCATTTCTGCCGCCCTTCGCCCTCTCTGATTATCTGCTTGTGATATGCAATTCGCTTTTAAGCGCCGCTTGCAGGACGGCGGAAAAATTCACGCCAGCCCGCTCCGCTTCAAAGTTAAGCCATGAAGGAATGGTGCAATTCTTCTTCACGACGCGCATATCGTTCTTTCTGCGGTACTCCGCGAAATCAACGTCAACCAGCGAAACGATCGCGCCGGACGGCGCTTCGGCTTGTGCGCTTGCAATGCTCGACGCTTCCGGCAATGCTTCGCCGTCGTCCTGCATATCAATTCCCATAAGCCCGATTGCGTCCCGCGCCATCTCGATCGCGTCCGGAACGTCCTTGCCCTGCGTATTGATATTGAAATCGGGGACAAATACCACGATGAACTCTTTTCCTTGCGTCATAACGATAGGATATGCGTTTTTCATTCTGAATACCTCCTTCAAATCTCCGCGTATTTTGCTTTTGCGTCTTTAAGGCGCGGCAATGTGTCGATCACGCTTCCGGCTTCGTCTGTTACCTCGAACACGTTTTTCAAAGTCCCGTTGACGCGGCGATCAACACTTGTAATCGTGAACTTTCCATCTTCGCGGACATACTTTGAAAAGAACGCGACATTCGCTTGCTTTTTGAATTTCATTGTCCGTACCTCCTATATTGTTGTCAAGTGGCGGCGGGCTTATTTCAGCCCGCGCCGCTTGATGATTGCTTTTGCTAACTCTTCGTCGGTTTCTCTGTGCCTTACGACGCTTTCCCTTTGACCGTCCTTCACGTATATGTCGTGGTTCGCGCCGTGCCGCTTGAACTTCCAGCCGTTTCGTTCTAAAAGCTCGATAAGGTCTTTTGTTTTCATTTGCTGTCCTCCTTACATTTACTATTATACGCCTTCAATGCGTATATGTCAATAGGTTTTTAGAAAAAATATACGTATTTTATGCGCCTATAAAAGATAAGCGGCGGCGGGATCACCCCGCCGCCGTTATTCGTCTATACCTAAAAGCCAATTTACCGAAACGCCCAGCACTTCCGAAAATACTTTCAATTCAAAGTCAGATACAAAGCGCGTTCCGATCTCTATTCGGCTTATGCTGTCCCGCTCCATGTTGATCCCTTTGATCTGTATTCGTGCGGCTAAATCCTCTTGCCGTAAGCGCTGGACGACGCGCGCTTCGCGCAATCGGTCGCCGCATATATTTTTCTTTCCATCGTAATCGTATATCTTCATATTCGCCGCGATCCCTCTTCATTCTGATTATTTGCAAACGGTGTGTAAATATTCCGCTTTATTCTTGATTTTATCGCACAAGCCACGTATAATTGTGTTAAAGGTCAGAATGCCGAATTTTGCCTTGAAAAATCAAATTTGAAGGGGGAATTAGAATGAAGAAATCTTCTATTGCTCTATATGTTGCCGCCGCGCTTTTCCTTGTATGCTCCTTTACGTTCCTTCCCGATAAAATCGCCGAATTTGTTTCCGGCGTTGTTATCGCCGCCGCGCTTGCTTTCCTCGGTTATCGTCAGCAGAAGAAGCCCGCCGCCGCAAAAAAAGAAGAAATGCCCGTTCCTGCGCCCGCTCCCGTGGTTAAGCCCGAACCCGCCGCCAGCGCAAAGAATGAGAATGCCGCGCCGCCGGAAAGCCCATACGAATTTATAACAACGAAGATTGCTGGCGTTACCTTTAAGGACGGTCGTAAAAGCCGCCAAACGATATTGCGCCGCTTGTACTGGAAGGACGAACCTTTCGACGAGAACGCCGCCGAAGTTACCCTTGATCGCGGCGAATACGAAGGGAAGCCCGCTTTCGCCGTCTTGCTGAATGACGAAAAAGCCGGATATGTCCCCGCCGAATACTCGCAATTTCTCGAAGATAACTTCGATCGTTGCGACGGCGTGACGCACATTTCCGCATATCACGGCGCAAGCGATATTTACGGCGCTGAAATTACAATCCGTTTTCGGAAAGTTTGAACCAAACAAAAAAATCCCCCGTGCAAGGCTCGAAAGCCCGCACGGGGGATTGTTCTTTATGCGGCGAAAGGCTGAAAGGGGAAGCGCGATCCGCCGCGTGGTCAATTACTCTTTATTTCCGTTGATCTGCTCCGCCGGAATGCCGTTTACCACAAAATAGTCCGGAAGATTAAAGACGGCGGCTTCGATCAGTTTGTCCAGCGTTTCCGCGTCGATCTTGAAGCCCTTGCTATTCAGAAATTCAACAACGTATGCTTTCTTCTCTGCGCCCCTGCCGCTTCCGGTGTAAAGCTGTTCGGCGGCTTCGACGGCAACCGTTACCCACATTTTGATTTTCTCAAACTGTGCGGCGGTCGTCTTGCTTCTGATCCACGGGATCACGAAGGCGGTAATGATAGCCGCGATAAGAGCGATCACGGCGTTTGCAATGCTGGTAAGATCAATAGTCATTGTTTGTATCCTCGCTTTCTGTTATGTCGATTTTTTCTTTTTTCTTGATCCTGCCGACGATTACTTCGGCAAGACGCTTCATCATCATTACGCCGCATTCAATCACGACGGCGCGGAAATACCATTCGATCAGAACGGTTTGTTCCTGCCGCGTGATAAGGAATGAAACGTACTGTGCGATGATGAAAGCCGCCGTTGTAATCGCGATCACAATAACGGCTTTCGTTGCGAAGCGTTCGTCAGCCTTGAAGAAGCGGCGCTTCGCCACCCGCTTCCCGCTCGAAGATTTGATTTTCATTGCGTCCCCCTTTCACATAGCGCAATTAACGCACGGCGCGCGTTGTGTAACGCATACCGTGCGTTGTGCGTGTGTTAAACAAGCGTTAGATCATCGACGTTCACCGCCGCGACAACTGTTCCGCCGTAGGTAATCACGGCGCGCTTGCCGGAAAGCTCCTTGACGATGTGATCGCGGGAATAGACGAAGGAAGCAAGGCTTCCGCCGGAATAGGTTTTCGCGCCCGCTTTCACGCGCACTTTACTTCCCGCCATGATCTTCTGCGCCGATGTCCCGCCGGAAATGTCCTGCGCGTCCACCCAGCCGTACACGGTCGAACCGCCGCCGGACACTTTTACAAGGTGGTACTGGTGCTTTCCGCTCTTGTAAATCTGCGTGATCTTCGCTTTGCCCGCTTTGCAAGGCTTCCCGCTCGAAGCGTTCGCGCTTGTGTAATGTTTCGTTCCGATGAACTCGACAATATCGCCGACGGCATACCCCGCCACGGCATTGTCTTTTTTGCCCTCCGCCGTGCCGCCGGAAGTGTCGGTCTGCGCGCCTGTATAGTCGATATAAGGTAACTTCCCGTGCTTCCTCCATGTGCGCGCGTTGTAACCCGCCTTCTTGCCGATATTTGCAACGGCGGTAATTTGAACTTTGTTATCCCAGCGCGGCGTACATTCAACGCCCAGCCCGTTTCCGATGTAAACGCCGATATGACCTTCACACCACAACGCTTCGCCGACTGCAACGTTTGAAAAGTCCGTCGAAACGCCCGCACATTTTGTAATCATCTGATCCGCTCCGATGTCCGGAACGCCGTTCACGGCATAGGACGCGCCGCCGTAACTCTTCGCCGTGTCGCCGCGCCAGCCCCATAAAATGCCTTTTATAAGGCAAACGCAATCGAAGCCAAACGTATCCGCGCTTGCGGCGTTAATCATGCGCGTTCGCGCCGCCTGTTTGTTGTATGTATGATTGCTTGTATAGCGCTTTTTGTTCGCCGCCGACATAGGCGCGCCGAAGCAACCCATAACATAAAGCGTTTTATAATTCTTTGCAACGTCGATCAGCTTTTCGACGAATGTGGCGCTTGTCATTTTCCCCACTTTGTTTTCCTCCTTCTTTGTGTCTTTGCCCGCCACGGCGTACTTGTCAAAATACTTTTGCCCGTAGCTTGCGCGCCGTTTCTGTGCGGCTTCGCTCATATCCGCTGGGCGTTCAAATTTCAGAAGAACGCTATCGGAAGCGGTGCGGACGGTCGTTGCGGTTTTAAGCGTATTCAATACGGCTTTGTATCCGCTCGAAAGCTCCTTGAAGCAGAAATCCAACTGCATTTCAAGATCGCCGATTGACCTTCCTTTTGAACGCGCGAAAGCAAGCAAGGCTTCCTTCCTGCTCCAATACGTCCATTGTGCAAGCCCGTATCCTGCGCGATCCCGCGCGAAGTTTTCATACGTCCCGTTGTCAACTGCCGCCGTGTAGCTTTCGTCCGTGTGTCCCAACTTCTTTTCGTAGCTGTTTTGAAGGTTCTTTGGATTAAGCGCACTTTCAGCGTAAAGATTACCCATCAAGCCCGCCGCCCCCGCTTCGGTTAATCCCTGCGCGATACAATAATTCCATATTCGCGCTTCATTGTTGCTCCCTTTAAGTGCCATTTAATACCTCCTTTGCAATAAAGAAGCGGCGGGGAAGCCCCCGCCGTCGCTGGTGTTACTCTGCTTGATCCATTCGTTTTTCGATGTGGTCAAGCCGCTTGTGTGCCTGTTTCGCCGACGCTTCAACGTCGGTCAAGCGCGTTACGAACTCCGTATTCGTCTTTCGCTGTTCCTTCTGCTCCGCCTTGATTTCGTCCGTGTTCGCCTTGATGTATCCGATCTCGGTTAAAACGGTCGCGTCGTGCTTCACATTGCTTTCCTTGTCCTTGTCCCTGTTACGAACAAAAGCGATATAGCCGAACACGATAGCGCATACGGTAGAAAAGACGGAAAGAACCGTTGTGAAAGTGTCCATCGTTGATCCTCCTTCCCGTTAGGTTACTTTTTCCCATTGCCACAAGCCCGCCGTGTCCGGCGGATAAACGCAATTCGGCATATCTGCTTTTGCAAGGTATACCGCGCCTTTGTAGCTGTAATACAAGCCGGAAACGACATTAACGACGATCCCCGCCGTTTCCGGATACGGGATCGGATCGTCAAGCGTTCCGGTCGCGGAAAGCTCGATCAAGCGATAGTACGCGAAGGTGGTTTCAACGGGATAAGCCGCCGCGTTCGACGTGTGCGCCGCTTTGATCTCGTAATACCGCCCGTTGTGCTTGATGATTTCGCCGACGGTGTTGTAAGCGTGATTGTCGGCGTATTCGTCGTATTCGATCACTTCCGCCGATTGCAGGATCGCCGCGTCGGAAATGACGTTCGTTCCGGCGGCGCGATCCTGCACGATCTGCGCTTTGAAGGATAGGGCAAGCAAAGCGGCGGTTTGCTCTCCCGCCGCTTTGACTTCCCGAACCTCTTTTTCAATTTCGGTGGAAGCTCCGCCGTTGCTCTTCTTGTGAATTACGCTCATTCAAAATTCCCCCCGATCCCCGATACCCAGCAAGCGGTCAGCGCGTCGCCGCGCTGGACGGTTACGCGGATATTCATTCCGTACTGTGCCGCCGTGTTGATCTTATTTGTGAAAACGTGTGCAACGCCTTGAACAACCGCGTTCGTGCAATCCTCCCAAACGGGGGAAGCGTCAAACGGATTATTCGTAACTTCAACCTTGAACGTGCCGCCCGCCGGAATGTCGCGCGTTACCTTGACATTTGCGCGTGTCGGCTGGCTGTCGGCTTCCAGCGGCGCGGAAAGCGTGATAACGAAGCCCGCAATCGACTTCGTGAACGTCAGCGTCCGGACGGCGCTATTTCCTGCGCTGTCGGTCGCCGTAATCGTGATCGTGTGCTTTGCGTTCGTAAGCGCCGTGAAGGTATTTCCGGCAACGGAAAGCGTCTGCGTCGCGCCCAGCGTGATCGCGTTCTTCGTCGCGATTGTCTTTCCGTCGATCTTTTCAACAACGTTCACCGTGTCGCCGTCCGGATCGGTTACGCTGTATTGATAGGTGAAATCCCCGCGCTTCGTGCCAAGATCGGCGTTACTGCCGGAAATCACGGGCGGCTGGTTATGGATTACGGCAATATCTCCGCTTGTGGTGTATGCGGAATAATTGCCGTAGCTGTCCTTTGCGCGGACACGGTATTTTAACGTGTTCCACGCGGTCGATACCGCTTCCGTGAACGTCCTGCTTGCGGACGCTTGAACCTGTGTCCACGCGCCGCTGTTGTATGAGCGCTCGAAACAATAGGTCAGCGCGTCGCCGTCCGGATCGGTCGCCGCCGCGCAAGAAATGTTGATGTTCTGTCTGCTGTAACACGTCGCGGGCGCGGTAATGCTGGGCGGCGCGGAAGGCGCGGAATTGTAGATTACCGTATAATTTCCGTCGCTGTTCGGGCTGTCAGATACCAAGATAGAAGATTTAAGATTACAAAGCGGGCGAACGCCACCGCTGCCGACGTACGCGCCGTCGCCGCCCAAAGAGCCGTCCGAATAGACGTAGCGGACGTAGCTGGCGTCCGACGAATAAGGCGTACGAAGCCACCAATACCAGCCCTTTGACGTGCTGAAATTAGCGTCCGTGTACTCCGAATTGCTCACGCATTGCGCCGTAGGATAAGCGACGCGGGAAGCGTTGTTGCTGAATAGCGCAAGAAGCGTTCCTTCTGCGATATTGTTTTCATTCGCAAGCCCCACTTCTGTTGTGGACGCAAGGAACATTTTTGACGTTACCGTTTCATAGCTTCCGCCGTCGGTAACGGTATTTCTTGCGACGGTCTGCGTTGTTGTCAGAAGCTCCGCAACGAACTTCGGATCAAGCATAGCAAGGAAGCCCGCCCACGCGTCGTACTCGTTGTAATTGTTCCATACGTTCGCGTTTGTAGGCGGCGCGTCCGCGCTGTGCTTTGCGCTGTACCATGCGCCCGCCGTTGCGTTGCTATTCAGCCATTGCAGAATGTTTGAATGCTGATAACGGTTATTGCCGTATTGTTTCCGGTCGCTGTTGCTGTTGCTCGGCTCTTTCGCGTCGAAACACATTAACTGAATGATCTTTTCCGTAATCAGCGTTACGGAATTCGACGGGTAGCCGCTGTGGTTCTTGTCTGCGATCTTGAAAACGATCTTCGATCCGAAGCGCGATTGATACGCCGAAAGAACCGGAACTTCAATCTTCGCGCCCACCGTCAAACTGCCTAATGTTTTTGACATTGTGCCGCCTCCTTTGGTTTCATTAAGCTGTTGTAATAATGATCCGTCCGCCGGATCAAGTGATAGCTGTTTCCCTTTTCGGCGTGTCCTCTCCAGCTTTGATAGGATTGTTCGACGGTCTTTGCGTCGATCCGTCCCGCCGCGTGAAGGGCGGCTAATTTCTTCAACTTCCGCTTCATATTGTTCTTGCTCCGACGGCGCACCTTGCGGATCACCGCGCCGCTTTCGGTCAAGTATGTATGAAAGCCCAAGAAATCAACGCCGTGTTTTAAGGGAAAGATATTTGTTTTCGCGTTCAGCGAAAGCCCGCGCGCCTGTACGAACGCTTCAATCTGCTTCCGGCACTCCTGCAAATATGCTTTGTCGTGATGGATCAAAAAGAAGTCGTCCATATAGCGCCCGTAATATTTGATACCCAGCTTTTCCTTTACGAAGTGATCCAGCCCGTCAAGGTAGAGAAGGGCGAAAAGCTGTGAAGTTTGATTGCCGATCGGTATTCCGACGTTGCCTTCGGTGCTGTCGATGATAAGATCGACAAGCCACAAAACGTCCGGATCGGTTATCTTCTCGCGGATTAAGGCTTTCAAAACGTCGTGCCGGATCGAATAGAAATACTTTGAAATATCGCCTTTCAGTATCCAGCCGTCAATTCCGTTCTTCCTGTAAAACCTCCGCATGAACTCTTGAAGCCTGTCTAACCCGTAATGCGTACCTTTCCCCACCTGCGACGCGTAGTTATCGCGAATGAACGATCGTGTCAAAATCGGTTCAAGCACGTTATCGCAAAGCGAATGTTGAACAACCTTGTCTTTGTAGCTGTTCGACATAACCACGCGGCGCTTCGGTTCGTATACCTCGAACGTGTTATACGGGGACATGGTATAGCGCTTCGTTCTGATCTGCGCGCTTAATAGGTTCAGCGCTTCAAGAAGATTAACTTCAAACTTTGCCGCCGCTCCTTTCCACCTCTTGCCTTGCCGCGCCTTTCGGTAGGCATTGTATAGGCTTTCAAAGCTGTATATCTTTTCAAAGTCTGTCATAATAAAAAATCCTCGCTGTTTATAACCTTTGCCAGCCGCCGGAAGGCGGTATGCTCCGGTATCGGCGATCCTGTATTTGTCCCCGCCGTGGATAGCGGCGACGGGATACACCTTCCTTTGATGGTGGTATTCTGCTTTCGGCTGTGCCTACTCGTTCACATAGTCCACCGAAGCGGGCGAACGCCATTGTTGCCGTTGTACGCGTTGTTGTTGTTCAAAGAGCCGTCCGAATTGACGTTGCGGACGTTGTTGGCGTTCGACGAATTAGGCGTATCAAGATGTACCCCGAACGTTTTTCAAGCTCTCGTTTTGTCCCGCTTCTTCCACGCGGTCGTCATGTACTTCACTTCAAGCGCAAGTTTTGACCAATATTCGCAACTGCTCATAGAAATAAAGCCCATTTCCTGCGAAAGCTCTATGAAAAATAGAAGCTCCTTGCAATAGGTCAGCGCCTTTGCTTGTAGCTTCTGCCGTTGTCTGTATTCCTGCGCGTCCCGAAGGTCTAATTCGTTCGCTTCAAGGACGCATTCGTAAATGTCCACCGCTTTATCCTGTATCCTGTTTACAAGCGTGAAGCGGTATTTCTTCGGGTAGCGCTCCGTCGAATTCGTGATCGTGAAGGTGTGCTTTACAAGGTCTTTCGCTTTCACAATCACGTTGAATTCCGTCGGTTCTTTCCGCTCCCGCTCCGGTCTTTGCATATATGCACCGTCCTTTCCGCATTCGCTCGATCATAGCGGTATCGTCGGCGCACCCGTCGAAATCGAAGCCCGCTTCGGTAACGGTCAGCGTTGCCGCGTTCCCTGTAACCGTTGTTCCTGTGATCTGTAATACCTCCGCGCCGCAAGCCGCGCACGGTGGGGAAAGCTCCGCGAAGATGTTTCCGATCACGCACGACAATTCCGCCGCCGTGCAAGCGTACCGCGTCAGCATTCGATCCTCTGCAAACTCTCGTTCCAAATGCCCGTAGACGTTACGCCGTCGAGATCATCGAAGAGGATCAAGAACGGATTTGTCGTAATGTCATTGAAAAGCACCGCTTCCAGCATATCCACGCGCGCGTCAAGCGCGTTCGTGATATTCAGAAGATTTGTTGCCGCGTTATCGTCAAGGACGTTTTGCAAGCCGTTAAACCATGCGTTGAAGTCCGCCGCCGCCTGTGTTTCAAAATCCGCCATGTGTTGCTCGAACGCTTCGTACTGCGTGTTACCCTGCAATTTCAGCGAATTCATATACGAAACAAGCGTG
>ERZ827440.1010-NODE-1010-length-34320-cov-19.511484_pt1 | contig 34320 bp, 45 predicted proteins | sample MGYA00519774_ERZ827440 | MGnify/ENA primary metagenome ERZ827440 (study PRJEB31778, sample SAMEA3449302) | human gut metagenome | biome: human gut; feature: human-associated habitat; material: faeces | place: United Kingdom | collected 2010/2012 ... | reverse complement strand
GAAAGAGGGAAACACAATCACCGAAACGGTTTTGGACGCTATTAGGCGCGGTGCCAACCTGTACGATGCCAACCTGTGCGGTGCCAACCTGCGCGATGCCGACCTGCGCGGTGCCAACCTGTACGGTGCCGACCTGCGCGATGCCGACCTGCGCGGCGCCGACCTGCGCGGTGCTGACCTGCGCGATGCCGACCTGTGCGGTGCCTACCTGTGCGGTGCCTACCTGTGCGGTGCCGACCTGTGCGGTGCCAACCTGCGCGATGCCAACCTGCGCGATGCCGACCTGTACGGTGCCGACCTGCGCGGTGCTGACCTGCGCGATGCCGACCTGTACGGTGCCGACCTGCGCGGTGCTGACCTGCGCGGTGCTGACCTGCGCGATGCCTACCTGTGCGGTGCCAACCTGTACGGTGCCGACCTGTGCGATGCCAACCTGCGCGATGCCAACCTGCGCGATGCCAACCTGCGCGGTGCCAACCTACGCGATGCCAAGGGATGTTATCTATCATGTCCGACTGAGGGTAGTTTCATCGGTTGGAAAAAAGCCTCTGGGCATATCGTAAAATTACGAATTCCGGAAGATGCACGGCGCAGTTCGGCAACGGGACACAAATGCCGTTGCGATAAAGCATACATCATGGAGATTCAGAACATGGACGGCACCAAGGCAACTGAGGATACCGTTCGTGCCGACCATGACAAAAACTTCGTCTACACCGTCGGTGCCACAGTCGAAGTTCCGGATTTCGACGATAACAGGTGGAGCGAATGTGCACCGGGTATTCATTTCTTCATCGATCGCAGAGCAGCGGTGGAGTACCAATGACGCACGCCTCCCTATTCAGCGGCATCGGCGGCTTCGACCTGGCGGCCGCGTGGGCCGGCTGGACGATCAAAGCCTACGGCAATGCCATAGTCCCGCAGGTGGCGCTGCGGATTTTCGAAACGATAAATGAATACGAAAAGCAATGAAGACAGACAAAAAGATTCTCGATGCATGCTGCGGATCCCGTATGATGTGGTTCGACAAATATTGTTCAGAAGCTCTGTTTATGGATATTCGCCGCGAGGAACTCATCGCTTGTGATGGGCGTCATATCAAGGTGGATCCCGACATAGTCGGAGATTTTCGGGCTATGCCTTTCGACGATGAATCGTTCCGGCTGGTTGTATTGGATCCGCCGCACCTCAGAAAATTAGGCGGCACGTCATGGTTGGCTCAGAAATACGGAATGCTTCTTCCTTCTTGGGAAACGGATATACGTGCTGCTTTCGATGAATGTATGCGGGTCTTGAAGCCGGAAGGAATTCTGATATTCAAATGGAACGAGGATCAGATAAAAGTTCGGCAAATATTGGACATCATCCCCTATAAACCGTTGTTCGGACACCCGACATCCAAACGCGGAAAAACGATATGGATGTGCTTCATGAAAAATTAACCAAGTAATTAAAATACGAATTTGAATACCTCAAAATAAGTTAGCTATGAAAAACAATCAGGTAAAAATCACTTTTCAGGACAATGAGCAGACGGCTGTCGTCCAGATTACCCAAAATGGGAATGAAGTCTCCGTCTCCACCAAATTCACGCCGGAACTCAATATGGATGACCCGAACGATACCCCTGCATTGAACTGAGCCGCCGTATTTCTGGAAGCCATTAAGAGATTGGGAGAGTAATATGAAAAAGATTATGTTCAACGACCGCTACGGCTTGACGCAGGCGGTCATCGAGGGTCGAAAGACCATGGCGATGATGCTGATTAATATCAAGTCCACCTCCGACGTACAGGTACGAATTTTTGCAGGATACGTCCAAATCATCGGGCGTAGCGGCGATGTATGTGCTGAGAAAAAGCTGTCCTACAAGGTCGGCGAGGTCGTGGCCGTGGCGCAGAGATATCAAGATATTTTCGACTACTCCAACTGTGTCAATCCGTATGCTTGGGAAGATGATGATAAACCATCTGGTTGGACGAACAAGATGCTTACTAAGGCCGAGTTGATGCCCCATCAAATCCGCATCACCGGAATCAAGTGCGAACGGTTGCAAGATATTTCGGACGCGGAGTGCATGAAAGAGGGAGTAGTAGGCGGGATAATTGGGTATTATGTTCCAGGCATAAAATGCAAGGATTGGAGCAAAGAATCGTATGTAGATACCGAGGACGGCAGAACTTGGAAATTATTCCCTACTCCCCGCGAAGCCTTCGCTTCGCTGATCGACAAGGTGTCGGGACGGGGAGCGTGGGCGCGCAATCCGTGGGTCGTGGCTTATGAGTTCGAATTGGTGAAATAGCGAGATTCTCGCAAATCTCGAAATAATTACAGATATGATGGATGCAATGAAATCGACAAAACGCCTTGAAATCCTCGAAGAATCGCTGAAAAAGAAACAGCAGATCTTCGATAACAGATTGCTAAACCATTTCAATTGTGTTAAACAATCTAACGGTCAACCATTGAATGATAAGCGCAACGGTCGGTCAACACTCGATAAATGGGATCGACAGAATGATTCACTCCGACGTTTACAGGCAGAAATCGAAAAAACGAAGAATGCAATCGAACGAGAACGATGGAAAATATTTTCTGTCGAAGCGACGAAAGAGACGCTTCCGGCAGAGATACTCACGATGGTTGAATCTGGCACATTGATCCAATGGCGCAAATATCCGAATATCTTTTTTGTCCCCGGCGTCGATAAGGCCCGAATAATATGGGATGAGAGGAAACGGATTGTCGCCCATAAGTTCACAAATACATTGACCGATACAGAACAGCGAAAACGCTTTGCAGAGATTTATAATCGGTTGTTTGAAATTTTCAATAGGACAAAATAGCGAGGATATCATTGAATGAGTATCAAGAGCAGGCGATGACAACCTGCATGGAGCGTTGCAAGCATGACACCTACATGTTGTTCGGACTGATGACAGAAGTGGGTGAAATCACCGATAAGAACGCGGTGTGATCGACGGGAACGGTGATAACCGGTAAAACCAAATGTGAATATGAGAGAAATTAAATTCAGAGGCAAGCGCCTCGACAACAATACACAAACTAGCCCTGCTGATGGCTGGGTAACAGGGTTCTACTATCAAGGCCTTTGCGAAGGCGAGGTAAGGCATTTCATTGCATCGTACCCCTGCGTATGGGAGGTCGATCCCGCTACCGTCGGCCAGTACACGGGTCTGAAAGACAAGAACGGTGAAGAAATTTGCGAAGGGGATGTACTGACCGATAAGTTCGGGAGCATCGGAGTGGTCGAGTGGCGAAACTGTGGGTTCGTTGTGAACTTCGGCGACGTGGATATTTTTCTTATTTCCGATTGCTTCGACGATTCCTATCAAATGTGGGCAATCGGCAATATGCACGATAACCCAGAATTACTGAAAGGAGTAGAATAATGAAAAGTGAAAGAGCTGAAAATTACTTGTACGATCACGAGTGCAGCTATCCGTATAGCGGGTATGTGACAATGCAGGATGCCGAAAGGATGGCAGGACTTGCCGAGCAAGAAACCGAGGAGCGGATGCGTGAAAAGGCAATAGAGGCATTCAAATCCTCATGCAAATATAAGGACGGTTGTGACGGGAGCGGTAGGGTGTGCGACCCTGCGCTGTGTGAAGATTTGAGATCATTTATCCAAAAATTGGATGAGATATGAAAGCGATTAAGGAAAGGGCAAAAAAGTATGCTCGAAAAGTGTGGCGTGGTGGGACGAGAGAATATGGCAGTCACATGAAGTTAACTGAATGTGACTTTATTGCAGGTGCCCAATCCGAGCGGGAAGAATTGACCCGCTGGCGTAATCCGAATGAGGAACTGCCGGAAAATAATTCGTGTGTTTTGATGAAAGTCTCGGACGGCGAACATGAGCGAATTTATCTTGGAGCCCGCCAAGATGATGTGTGGATGTGTGATGGAGGCTATTCCTTCTGCCAGAATGCAGAAGAGTGTCTCGGATACGATGGTGTGGTTATCGGCTGGCGACCGATTTACGAAAACGAATAGAACGATGGACATCTTGACTCCACATGACGGCGTGACGAACGACAAGATAGCCAAAGCGCAGATCGAGGCCGTCGAACGAAAGCAGAACGAATACAAACTGATCGGACAGATGGTTCGGGTGCCCGGTCATACCCTCTATAAATTCAATACGGTTACGCGGACAGCGTCGAGAGCGGAAGTGGAGGTTTCGGCCTATTCGTGGCTGAATCCTGAGAACATGAAGATCGAGAGCGACCGCAAATCGCGTGTCAAGGTCGAAAAGGACTGTTACTATGAGCAGGCATTGAACATGAAGAACTTTATCAAGCGTCTGCGCCGGCGAGGTATCGTCGGAATGGGCGAGGTGGTGAAACTCGAAAGGTAGAGGAAATGATAAAATACAGACGAACAGATAAAATAGGCGGGGATGAGACCGCGCCTTATGATGTAATATTCGATCGAGAATATACCGTTAGGGAATTCATCGAGTACATATTGACTCGTAATGAGTGGGGAAATATCCGGTTTATAGGCGGGTCGAGTTATGGCTATCGTCAAGATCAGCTTTTATATCCGATTCCAGATAGATATATGGAAACGTGCGTCGCGTCTGTTAAAGCTGCTGGCGGTTGGTCAAATATGGATTATTTGATAGAGATGGAAAAATAGAAAAAGAGGCGATCCCGAAAGATCCCCCCCCCTCACCCAAGAACAAAGGTAGTAATTAATTCGGGATTTGCAATGAACCATTTTATCTCAATTCAGGCCGCAGCCGATGAGTACGGCATTTCGACACGTTGGATATGGAAATCGATTCGAGTGGATCGGACACTCGGCACAGTCGTCCGCAACGGGCGGGTCTATCTGCGCCGCGTACAGTGGGAGGCATTTGTCGAACGGCATCCCCGACTGATCGAAGAGTGGCATGATTTACATGCACACCTACAATACCGCTATATCGGGCAATGAAAAAGAGCGAAAAGTTGAAAGAATCGTCTCCCCGATAGGCGATCTTTGCATATATGGGCAAGCTCACGATCAAACAGGAAAAGTTTTGCAATAAGTACCTCGAATGCGGTAATGCGTCCGAGGCATATCGCTATGCTTATAGATGTTCGAACATGAACGATAACACGGTATGGAATAATGCCTATCTGCTATTACAAAACAGCGAGGTTGCAGCGAGGATCGAATATCTGAAAACTCACCTTGCCGAGGCTGCGGGCATCTCGGCCTTGCAGATCATCCGCGAGCACCAGAAGATCGCCTTTTCGGATGCGACCCGCATTCGTAACGGCTGGATGTCGCTTAAAGAGTTCGAGTCGCTCACGGACGATGAGAAGGCATGTATAAAGTCGATCAATACCAAACAGGTCAAACGGATCGCTTCGAATGGCGATGAGATTGTCGAGGAGTTCGTGAAGATCGAGTGCTACGACAAGCAGAAGAGTCTTGACAGCATCATGAACATGTTGGGTTACGCAGCGCCGAAGGAGGTGAAACTATCCGGAAAGATAGAAAATCCTGCCGTCGCTCCCGTCGTCATTCAAATAGACGCGGAGGATGCGTTGTCGATCGAAAAAACACCGCCTGCCGATGCATCGTCTGCCTGACATCCGCACCTATCGGGGGAAAGTGTATCGTTACCTCATGTATCGGTACATGCAGTACAGGGAACAGGATGCGGTGTTGAAGATTTTTAATGAAGGGTCGAGCCGTTCGGGGAAGACCTACGATGCCTTCGATTTTCTGTACGACATCTGTACGCTCGCACTATCCCCGCTCAATATCTTCGTATATCGAAATACGTTGCAGGCCTGCAAGGAGATCACCCTTGCCGATTTCCGCAAGAAACTGACCCTGCGCGGCGTCTACGATCCCGATGCGATGCGCAGCGAGAATCAACATCCCGACTACTATATCAACAACTCCGTGATCCATTTCCGCGGATTGGACAGAATGGATAGCCGTGAAGGATACGATTGCGACATCATCTACATCAACGAGATGCTGGACGACATCTCGAAGCAGCAGTACAAAAATATCACGATGCGCTGCACGACGATGGTCATCGGCGACTGGAATCCCAAATATACCGAACATTGGGCCTTCGAACTGGAAGGGCAGCCGCACACCTATTTTACGCACACGACATACAAAGACAATCCGTTCTGCCCGCCTGGGGTCATACGAGAAATCGAATCCTATGAACCTACACCGGCGAACATTGCTGCGGGCACGGCCGACGAGTGGCGATGGAAAGTCTATGGATTGGGAATCCGTGCAGCGAAAGAGGGTCTTGTCTATCCGAATATCGACTGGATCGATGAATTTCCGTCCGACCTGGAAAGGGTCGTGTTCGGCCTCGACTTCGGATTTACGAACGATCCTACGGCGCTCGTCCGTCTGGGGCTTCGGGGGCTTGATCTATACATGAAGGAAGAGTTTTATGCACCCTGCTCCGATCCGGCCTTGCTCTACGATGCGATCGAGGGGACAGTCGGGCGGATGCCCATATTCGCCGACTCGGCGGACAAATACGCTAAAAATCCCGAATCGATGGTCGACGGCCTGCTGCTGCGCGGGCTCAGCGTGGTGAAGGCGAAGAAATATGCCGGTTCCGTAACGGACGGAATTCACATGATCAAATCGTTCCGCCTCCATATCGTCCGCAGCCGTAATTTCCAAACCGAGGCCAATTCCTATGTGTGGGATTCGGTGAACGGCATTACGATCAACCAGCCGATCGACAAATTCAATCACTTGTGGGATGCGGCCCGATACGCTGTAATGGAGTATCTCTATTGGGTCTGCAACCGCCGAAAATGAAAAAACAGCGAAAAGTTCGGAGAACCCTCTCTTATCGCCCTTACATTTGCTTCAAAGGCTATGCGCAATGAGATTCAGCTTGAAGTGGCGAAGTAAAAGTCAGGACTTGACGACAAAACCGGAGTGCGGAACTCCGACAGCGGAGGAACAGCGGTTCGTCTCTGTGCGCAATTTTCTCTCGGCAATGGGATTGGGCAGCGGTAGTACGATCAACTGCGACACCGTTGCCGGACAGACTATCGCTTACGCTCGGTGCAGCGCGTTGTTTTCGGTCGTGACCAAGAAATCCGCGGCAATTCGCAACGCCCGCTGGTGGGCTGTCGATCCGTCGGACGACGCTCGCCAGGTTGCAGGTCGCACGGAGGAACTGAACAGGTGGAAGCATCCGAATGACTTTCAAACGATCGAGGATTTCACGGCGATGATCGAAGCCTTCAAGGATATTTACGGAAAAGCCTATATTCTTCGCTGGGAGCCGGTCGGTGTGCCCACGGCCTACGAACTCTACGTGATTCCGAATCCGCTTGTTCAGGAGGTGACGACCTCCGAATTCACCGGGTTCCGGCCCGATCCGCAGATCGATTATTATATGGTTTCGATCAGCGATTATCAAATTCGTGTCGATCGGGATCAGATGTTCGTCGTGCGGGATTCGGCCTATAATCCGAATATCTTCGGAGCATCGCAGTCGCGTCTGTCAGCCTTGCAGAACGCCGTCAATCCTTTCGTGTCGTCATTCGAGGCGCAGAACGAACTCATCATCAACAGAGGGGCATTGGGTATCATCTCGTTGAACAGCGAGGATTTCCGGACATCCGTGTTGCCGGAGAACAAGGAGGATCGGGAGCAGACACAAGCGGCCCTGCGGCGATACGGCGTGATGAAGGGCCAATATAAGTACATCGTGACCGGATTGAAGGCCGCTTTCGTGCAGATTTCGGCCAACATGAAGGACATGAATCTCACGGAGGTGCAGCTCAATGCCAAGAAGGAGATCGCCGATGCCTATCAAGTGCCGTATGTACTGATCGACACCGAAGGGACGACCTATGCGAATCTTACGGCGGCCGAGGTCAAATTGTACAACGATGCGATCAAACCGGATGCAGAGCGAATATCGGAGGTATTGAACGCGGCGCACGGGTTCGACGGATTCCGCATCGTTCCCTATTTCGATCACCTGTCGATCTTCCAGGAAGCGAAGCGGCTGTATGCCGATTCGCTGACGGCGGCCGTGACGGCTGCCAGCAACGCGATCGCCTCCGGTCTCATTACCGAGCAACAGGGGAAAAACATCATTGCAAACATTCTGGAATAATGGACAAACTACTGTATAAAAAAGTCATGAACCGCGGCGGGGCTTTCAAGCAAGCGCCGATATTGAAGGCCGATGTCGTGGACGAAGAGAAACACATCATTCTCGTGAAGTTCTGTTCGTTCGGAACGGTCGATTCGGACGGCGACATGCTGATGAAGGGCTGCATCAGCAAGAGTATTCAGGAGCGCGGGCCGGCGTCTGCGACGAACCGGAAGATACAATTCCTGTGGCAGCACGAGACGAAGAACCCGATCGGCCGCATCCTGTCGATCGAGGAGAAGGACGACGGCGGATACGCCACGGTGCAGCTCTCGGATTTCGATGCCGTGCCGGACGCTCGCCGCGCATGGGTGCAGATGCACGAAGGGGTGCTCAACCAGTTCTCGATAGGCTATCGGTATGTATGGGACAAATGCGATTACGATCCCGACCTCGACTGCCTGATCGTGAAGGAGATTATTCTGCACGAGATTTCGGTCGTCACCTTCGGCGCCAACGAGCACACGGAGTATATCGGCGACATGAAAGCCTTGGACGACATGGAACGATATGTCAAGGCATTACGGGAGACCGCGCCCGATGAATACGAAAAAGTACACAGCAGAATACTGTCGATGTTCAAAGCCGAGCCGGCCCCCGCGCCACTCACTTCACGCAGTTCGGTATTCGAAAAATTAGGTCAAATCAAAAACTGAAAAACATGGCATTCAAATTCAAGAAATTCGAACTGCCCGACAGCGGGGAGTTCTCGGATGTGGATCGCAAGGGCATGGAATTGCTCGGCAAGCACATCAACGACCAGCTCGAAATGCTGGCCGAGGGGATCAAATCGGAGGAAGAGATCGTCGAGTCGGTAAAATCGTCGCTCGGGAAACTGGGCGTGTCGGCCGAGAAGATCGAGGAGATCGAGAAGGCTCTCAAGGAGCAGGGGAGCGAGATCCGCCGTTCGATGAGCGGTAGCGCCGGAAAGGGCCGCACGATCCGCGAGCAGATCAAGGCGTTCCTTTCGAGCGACGAGGCGAAACGCGCTTTCGCGGAGAAACGCAATACGGCGCTCGAACTGGAGATCAAAGCGGCGGCTACGACGATCACCGTGGCGGCCAATACCGCGGCGGTTGCAGCGCTCAACACCGAAGTAGACCGCACGATTCATTACGCGCCGAGCGAAGACACGCGCGTCGTAGAACGGTTGTTCAAGGGCTCGACCAACTCGCCCAATATCACGTGGGTGGATCGCAAGCCCGGCAACGGCGCTCCTGCATTCATCGCCGAGGAGGCCTTGAAGCCCGCTATGGACTGGTCGTATGTCCCTGAGACGTCGACGGCGAAGAAAGTGGCCGTATCGGCCAAAATCTCCTACGAGATGCGCGACGATTTCGACTATATGCAGTCGGAGATCGACAACATGCTGCGCACGTCGCTCGTTCAGGAACGCACGAAACAGCTGCTCACCGGTGACGGCACGGGCGTGAATCTCAAAGGCATCTTTACGGCTGCTGCCACCTATACGGCCACCGCGCTCGACGGGACGGTCGAAATGGCGAACAAGGCCGATGCGATCCGCGCAGCGATCCTCCAGATGCGGAACCTGAACTTCTATCCCGACGTGGTGATGCTCAACCCTTCGGATCGGGCCTCCATCGACCTGACGAAGGATTCGACGGGTCACTACATCTCGGACGAGCTGTTCCGGCTCATCCGCGGGGTGGAGATCGTGGAATCGACCTACGTCAAGGCCGGCGATTTCCTCGTTGCCGATACGAGCAAATGGAACGTTCGCCCGTACAAAGGCATTCGCGTCGAATTCGGGTGGGTCGACGACGACTTCCAGAAGAATCTCTTCACGGTCATCTGCGAGGAGCGTCTGCACTCGTACTTCGCATCGGTCGATCAGGGGGCGTTCGTCAAAGGCGCGTTTGCGACCATTATCGCCGCCTTGCAGAAACCGGCTGCCAAGTCTTCGAAGGTGGCAGCCTAAGTCAAACACGTTAAACGAACAAGAATATGGAAACGAAAGAAGAAAAGACCAATGTGGACTTCAACGATCGCGTGACGGTCTACGGAACCGGCGGCCCCGGCAATACGCTGGAGAAGGGCAAAGCCTATGAGGTGCATCCCGTACATGCCAAGACGCTCATCAAGTTGGGCCGCGCCACCGAGAAACGGTGAAGTAATTTCAGGACGCAGGGGTTTGATCGCCCCTGCGTCCGCTAAATACATTTTCCATGATTATCGACAATACCTATTTCGAAAAGGATCCGATCTACATCTCCGGCATCGCCAATCGGAAGGACGACAAGCCGACGGCGCTCGCTCAGGCACTCATCGATTCGGCGAACTCCTACATCGCCATTTACGAGCCGAGATTCCTCCGCAATCTGCTGGGTGAGGCACTGGCAGAGACGGCGGAGGAGAATCCGCAGATCGTTGCGCTGCTCAGAAACGAAGCGGTCAAGACCTCGCCCATTGCGAACTATGTCTATTTCTACTGGCTGCGCACGCATACTACGGTCGGCACACCGGCCGGCGAGAAGGTGCAGCGTGGGGAATATTCGGACGAAGCGAGTCCGCGCATCCGTGCCATAGAGGTTTGGAACGATATGGTGCGCCAATGCTGCGTCCTGCGGCCGAAGCTCGTCGAACTGGGGGCCGTGCCGGACTATTGTTCGGCAATTTTCGAACCCGCAAACTTATTCGGATTATGATCGTCAAATCGACCGACACCGTTCGGGACATCATCATCGGCAGGGCGGCATTGTTCAACCTCGAAAGCTGTAGGTTTGCAGAAGAGATCAGGAGATGGGCGGAACCGGAATGCTGCGTACTGCATCGGCGGTGGCTGCCGGACAGGCGTATTGCGGCCCGCGATCCGAAACACATGACGATGCGCGATCTGGCGGTGCTGAACGCGACGAACCGCTCCACCGATTACTTCGTCAACGTGTTGTCGCAAATGCTCGGCATCCCGAAAGAGAAGGTCGCGGATTTGCGGTTCATCCGTGCGTACCGCTACTTTCTGCACTGCATGGACACGCTCGCGGCCATCTCGAAGAGATTCGCCGATCTGAAAATCGAACCGACCGACGAGGAGCGGCAGGCGCAGATCGACCGCCCCGACCGAGGCATCGCCGCCGTGGTGCGCAAGTACGTGCAGATCATGAACGGCGCCGTATCGCCCGCGTCGGTCTACGGCATGGAGTGGAGCGTCGTCTACGAAGCCTTCGAGTCGACGACGAACGACGTGATCGAGCAGCGCAATCTCAGCAGGATACAAACCTCTAAAATCAAAAGAAGATGACCGACAACAAGGAATACGAGTACAGGGTCGTCGGGCAGACGCCGCCGGCCCGCCGTATCGTGGGAGTGAAGATAAACTCGCTGAACGACCATATCGACAAGGCCGCCGGGGCGTGCGGCTTCGGTTCGTATATCTATGCCCGCCTTAAAGAGACGAACTACATCCTGGGAACGATCACGGAGTATCCGGTCGTCGTGCGGCAATTCTTCGAGATGATCACGCCGACGGATCTCGATGGCGTCTACAAGCGCGCCTCGAAGTTCCTCTTCTGCGGCGACCTCGGCGAAGCGGAACCCGATACCGCGACGCAGGTCATGCCGATCGTCGAGGAGATGATCGACCGCTCGGCGGAGTTTTTCGAGGCATTGCGGGATCGAGGAGTCGAGGTGCAGGTCACGAAGATCACCCCGTTCGCCGCCCGATTCGATCAGCTGGTCTGCGGAGTCGAATGCGAGGCGACGATGACCTATTCGACCTGCAACAATGGATAGGATCGACAAGATACTGCGCTATTTCGATCCGCAGCGATTCATCGAGGTGTGCGAAGCGCGGTTCGATACGCTGCGCACGCAGGTCGTGGCGAATCTGCAAACGAAGACGGGCAGCAGCGGAAAGCGGGTCAACAGCCTCGGCGTGCCGGAATGGGCCACGGGCGCGACGGCGGCATCGCTCCAAACGCAGGTCGAACAGAACGACGACGGTTTCGAAGCGGCGTTCGTCGGCCGGCAGGGGATCGCCGGCGTCGATGAGGGGTATTCTGCGGGCGATGTGCAGGCGCAATACGCCTCCTTCGATGCCTTTCTCCTTGCGATCGAACGATGGGCGCAGGCCAAAGAGGGGCTCTACGGCATCGAGGAGATCGACGCCTACGCCGTGGCGGCGAACGTATGGAGCAAGGGCACGGTGCTCTACCGCGAGGGCGGCGGTACGGAGATTCTGTTCGACCTGTTGCAGCCGGCCGTGGACGACATCGACCGGCAACTCTCCGAGCAGCTCGACCGCAGCGTGTTTACGATGTTGAATGGAACAATCAGTGATTATGCCTAAATATAGATTAACACCCGCCATTTCGCTGGCGAGAAACTACAATACGGTCAGAGTCAGCGAAGCGCCGACATACAATGCGGCCGTTGTCAAAGTCGGCGGCTATACGTTGGTGCGTTCGATCATCAACGGTTCGGCCGTATTCCCGATGGACGATCTGTTCGAAATCATCGCACAGGACGGGAATGCGCAAACGACGATCAGCCTCGAAGTAGACGGGGGGACGATTGCCTCGTCGCCGCTCTATCTGCTCAAAGGGGCGTCGGCGCGCGCGATGACGAACAATGCGCAGGCCGATACCCCGATCAGCTGGCCCCAGCCGTCGAAGATCGTGGTCTTTCCGGCGTTCGATTACAGCGAGCAGATCCTCGTCAACTCCTATACGGGCGCCATGCAGGACTTCGCTTTCACCGATGCCGACAGCGGCCGGCGGGAGGTCTATTCGCGTGTCGATCCCGTGTTCTCCCTTCCGATGACCTTCTTCCGCGAATTCGGAGGCGGCGAGCGGCAGTTGATCGTCTCGACGGGCGGCACGACCGGCGCCGTGAAGAGCGCGCGTCTGACGGTCGTGGTGAATCCTTGCGACAGCGGATCGTTCGTGCGCTGGCGCGATGCAACGGGATTGATGCGTTACTTTCTCTGGCATCCGACCGAGCGCGTCGACGACGTATCCGAAGACGAGACCTTCGAAACGCTCTCCGAGAAACTGACACCCGAACGCCACCGCACGATCACGGCGACCACGACCCATACGCTCCATAGCGGACTGGTCGACCGTGAACTGTTCGACCTGTGCGCATCGATTCTCTCCGGACGGGAGGTGCAGCTGTACGACGCCCGGCGGAAGGTGTGGATCGACGCCTATGTCGAAGACGGCGACATCTCGCGGACGAATGCCTGCATGCAGGACTGCGTGGTAGGACTTTCGATAAAGCACTTGACGCTATGACGAAGGAGCTCTACATAAACGGTCAGTTGTGCGATCTGGAAGATACGCCGTCGCTGATCTTCCAGTCGCCGGTCTTCAACGATCTCGACGTGATCCAGAGCAACCGCAGCGCGGAGATCAATCTGCCACTGACACCCCGCAACCGCAAGGCCTTCGGTCTGATCGACCGCATCGACATCTTGGACGATTCGGCGGCATACAGGAAGCATTCGGCAGCGTACTACCTCGGCGGATTCCCGATCTTCACGCGGGGGTATGCGATGGTTACGGACGTAACCGACACGATCAACATCACACTCGTGTGGGGCAACATCGACAACTTTCAGCCGTTGTTCGACGCTTCGCTGCACGATCTGCGCGAGCAGATCATCGAGGTGGCGGGAGCGGATTATGTCGAGTGGAATGAGAATACAAAATATGTAGATCCAAGTGAAACGACATTGGCAGGATTTATCCAGATTGATTTCGGGGCAGGACGTAATATCAATTATTCGCATCCGTCCGTACAAGTATCCGCGATCTTGGATGCCATACAGAAATATCACGGTATCACGATAGAGAATATAACCCGTTTGAGCCAAACCAGCGACAAACATCCGGTGATCGTTCCGCTCGTGTCGAAAAACTCGGGGCCCGATAGTTGGTATTCGGATCGGTTCGAGGCAAGTTCCGCGCATTATGGTAATTCCGGTTCCAGTAATACCGCGTTAAAATTTAGAGAAATAGTATCCGACAAGCGGTCCATTTTGACAGACCAGAATTATGCGATCGATGTCTCGTCCACCAAGACTATTGATGTATCCATCATTAGCTATTCATCCGCCGTCTTTTTCCCCGGTATGCGGGCAGCGTCGGCATCGCCGACGTTAAAACTTAGAGGAGACTCGGGAAATGGGACATCGGAAGTGTTACTATCGGTGAAAGGTATCGACACGGGGTCCGGGATTCGTTTCGGCGTGAAACCCGATCTATTTAATAATGTCGAGGTAAATGTCGAAGACTACGATACAGTTCGATGGATTCTAAGTAACGCCGTCACAATTGACGCAACGACAAGTGATGAGTTTACAGTTGCAGCGAAATTTATTATCACGCCCCATTTCGACGACATCCAATTCCCCTCTCCGTTTCCGATAGCTGAGAACCTGCCGGATATGACGCACGCGGAGTTCCTGTCGGCATTGATGACAATGGCCGGACTTTTCGCCTATCCGGACAGTTCGGATAGCAATACGATCCGCATGATGTCGCCCGATCAGTTCTATAATTCGACGGACACGATCGACTACGACTACCGCATCGTCGATTCGGGAGACAACCGGACGCCGAACACGCAAACCGACAGACGAATCGTCAACAGTCATCTCGACGCAACGATTCAGGATTGGAGCCGCAAAGTGATTCTGAACGATCGGGGCGAAATCTGGCGGCCGGAGGGGACGGAGTCCACGATGGGGGATTATGCCCAGACCAACACGCTCGACTACGACAACGACGAGGATGCCGAGATGTTGAACACGCAGGGTATCATCTCCATCGACAACGAGAACATCGAGCGGGAGAATGAATTGGTATCGTTGGATTTCTCGGCTTCGACCAATAGAGCAGGTTGGAATACGGATCACTCCGATTGGCCATTCGCTTTTGTGCCTTGCTATGAGGAACAGACAGTCAACGGAGCAAAGAAGGTAAATTACTCTGCTCCTTCTGCCCGTATTCTTGCCGATGTGAATACGATGATTGAAGACGGAAACGGTACGGTAGGTCGTTACAGGCACGGCCTATTCCCCCGCACGATGTATTTCGGCGGGTCGGAGGGTATCGTGGCGAAACGGTATGCAGGCTACCAGCGGATACTGAAAAAGTTCCGCATGATTACGGTCTACGTCAAACTGACCGTGGCCGACATCTACAATCTCGACTATGCGCGGCGGGTTTACCTCGACGTGTACGGATGCTATTTCGCCATCTACTCCGTCACGACCGGTGAGGACGGTATATGCGAGTGCAAATTGATTAAACTGTAAAAAATAGAATAGCAACGATTAAAATACCGATAAGAGTAATCACGATGCCTACTATGAGATCGCCGGATCCATCTTTTTCTTTAAAAGGAAGGTTTATATTCTCATTTTCATCTGATTTCAGAAAATGTTCCGTAAGTCGCCGTACATCGTTCGTCATTCCCCAGAGTTTGAAGAAAAGAACGATTTGCAGAATGCCGAATATCAGCATTACGATTCCGATGATTGCATAGATGTCAGCCATGATGATTTGAGATTTGGTTGAGAACAAAGATACGCAAAAACAAGAAACTATAAAATTATGGCTACACAAGATTCGATCGATAAGATTATTAATATTCGCTTCAATTATAAGGAACTCGTTCAGGGTTGGGTAAAAGCCAACGAAGCGATTGAAGACAATAAGAAGATTTTGACCGACCTCAAAAAAGAGTACGAGACCGGCCAGATTTCGCTGTCCGATTATAAAAAGGCACAATTAGAATTGAAGTCTACCACAAAAGCCTTGACGGATGAACAAAGACAGTATGAAAAAGAGATTCAAAATAACATTAAGGTCGAAAAAGAGCTTGACGGGTCTTTGAATCAACTACGCGCGAATCTGAACGGCCTTATTGCGCAGTATGGAAGGTTATCGGCCGCCGAACGCGAAAGCGCCAGCGGGAAAGCGTTGGTAGATCATATCAAAGCCCAGCGTGACGCCGTTAAAGAGGCGGAGGCCGCAATCGGCGATTATCGTTCGAATGTCGGCAATTATGAGAATGCCATTCAGAACACGCTTCCTATTGGAAACAATTTCTTGCTACAACTTGCGCAAACGGCTCAAAATGCGGGAGGCATTACGAATGTCATTAAGGGTGCAGCAGGTGCCATTGGGTCTCTTGTTAAACAGATGGCGGCGTTCATTGCTACACCTATCGGAGCTGCTATTGCTGCTATCTATGCCAGCTATCAGGCGCTATCGTTTTCCATTCGGGAAGTAAATGCCCGTATTCAGGAGAACGAAGAGTTGTTTTATAAATATCAGAGGGCGATGTCCGCAGCCGATGCGTGGAATGCAGCCTACACCAATACCATAGACAGGATGGGCGAATCGATCGTCAATACGACATCGAAATTTAAGATTTTCTGGACAAAGTTAAAAATCTATCTGAAGGATTTTGTGAAGGTAGGCCCTTATGAGGCTCCTGGGCTTTTTACAAGCCAGAGAGAAGAAGCCGATAAATTACAGAAAACATTCAACGAGTTAGCCGCTAAACAGGAAGAACGAAACATCAAATACAGGGAAGGCGTCGTAAGGATTGCAGAACTCGAAGCGGAAATAGCGGAGGCGCGGCTGAAATCGAACGATAAATTGAAAAACTCGGATGCGGAACGTGCAAAATATGCACAGGAAGCAATAGACAAGACGCGGGAAATGTTCGGAATCAAAAAGGACATCGCCCAGTTGGATTTCGAGATCGCGAAATTAAGTGCCGAACCGACTAAGAATTCAGTTGAGACAAACGACAAACTTGCAGAAATGGAAGCGGGGTTAAAACGTCTAGATGCTCAGGAAAAATCCGCTCTGCGGGAATTGCAAGAACGTCTGAATGAAACCGATGCAAAAGCAACCCAAACCGCCAAAACCCGCGCCAAAGCCATCAAGGAAGCGAAAGATGCGGCCCTCAAAGCGGAGAAGGATTATTTCCGACTCGTCCAGCAGATGCGTACCAAGACGAAAGAGAGCGAGTTAAAAAGCATTTCTGAGCAAAACTCGGTTGCGAAAAAATCGGCAGAAAAGCGAATCAGCGAGATCGACATCCTGCTGAAAACCGCCGAAGGAGAGCAGGCGGCGTGGCTCCTTCAAGAGAAAGAGACGCTGAACAAACGGATATTGGCTCTTGACGAAAAGTATCAGAAAGACCGAATATCCGTCGAGGCAAAATACAGCGAGGAGGCGTTGCGCAAGGAGTTGGCGCGTGAGGAAGCGCGCATCAGGGCCCGCCTCGGTATGGATGCCCAGATGGACGCCCTGGCTCGTGCGCAAGTCAAGAACGAGAACTATTCCGACCTGAAAAGCGAGGATAATGGGAAACGTCTCTCCGCGCAGCGGGCGATCGCGCAGGAGGAGCTTCGCATCGCTATGGATAAATACCAGGCATTGCTGAGTATGGACGAAGCAACGAAAGAATCTCTGTATGATTCGGATGTTGCATACCAGACGGCCGTCCTCAATGGTGAAATGGCGGTTCAGGATGCGAAATTGGAGACGGCAAGAATTACCAAAGAGCAGGCCGAATATCAGCTAAACACCACATTGACGGCGATGTCGACGATCAGCGGTGCGGCAGCCAATCTGTTCAATACGCTGGCTGAAGATAATGCGGAGTTTGCCGAGTTCGCAAAACTGCTGGCGCTGTTCAATATCGGTGTCAATACGGCGTTGGCGATCTCCGAAGCGATTGCAGGCAATGCCGCGCGGCCGATCAAAATGGCGGCTGCGATTGCGGCTGTCCTTTCCGCTATTGCGCAGGCGTACCAAGTTTTGAATCAAGCCGAGAAACCGGTTACGCCGAAATTTGCCCGCGGCGGTCTTGTGACCGGCCCCGGCACGGGTACGAGCGACAGCATCCCTGCGCGGCTGTCCAACGGCGAGGCCGTGATGACGGCCCGTGCAGTCGTGGATTGGGGGCCGGTGCTCTCGATGATGAACGTGTCGAGCGGCGGCAACGCCATTCCGACGCGGCATCTTCCGGAGAAGAGTTCGGGGATGCGTCAGATGGAACAGATGTTCGAGCGCGTGATGCGCCGGCTTCCGAACCCTGTCGTGACGGTCAGGGATATAAACAACGGTCAGCGGCGGGTCAAGGTGCAGGATGAGACGGCGCGCTACGCCGGACGCAAAAGGTAAAAAACAGCGAAAAGTTCGGAGGAACCCTTCCTGCGTATCCTATATTTGCTTCAAACACGAATTAACCCTTTTATAATAAATTAAAAAACAATGGCAGAATGTATCAATGATCTGGCAGGCGATATCCTGCAAGATTGCAACACGGCCTATGGGGTGGGCGTCGAGAAGATTGCCTATCTTATCAAGAAGTCCGATCTGGACGAATCGGCGACGACCTACACCAAACCGAAGATCACCAAGATCGCACTCAAATCCGGCAAGAGGGCCTATCGGTTCTCGATTCCCTCCAAAACGCCCTACAACGGGCTGATCTACGAGGATCAGAACGCCGAAATCGGCATCGCCATCAACAAGACGCTGCCGCTGCGTATGCTGGCCGACAGCCCCGCGAACTCGCGGAACATCGAGGCGTTCAAGAACGAGGACTGGGTCGCTGTCTACGAGAACAAGGCGAAGGGTGCGGACGGCAGCCAGGCGTTCTGTGTGATCGGCTACGAACAGGGCGCATCGATGCAGAACGCGACGCTCGACAAGTACGGCGACGGCTACAACGGAGGTTGGGGCGGCGACCTGATCGAGCAGAACGCACCGACGCCGCAGATCTTCTTCGACGCCGGCGGTATCGACGCTTCTCGCGCCGCGCTGGAAGCATTGTGTACTCCGGCCGAGTAGGGGGTATGCAACCGTTGGACTGGTACATGGAGAGGTGCGCATCGGGCACCTCTCTGTGCATGGAAGAGAGGAAGCGGATCGAATCGGATTATCGGGAAGTGTTCGGGCGTCCGATGCTTTCCGATTTCAGCGGCCGGTGTCCCAACCGGTTCCGTGATGCGGCCGCGATGATCGCCTCCTATTTGCGGAAGGAGCAGAAAGGCGCAAACGGCGGTTACATGCTCAAATCCGGCGTCGTGATCCGCTATCGCGGAAAACTCTACACACACTTGAATCTGACGGCCGCAGCGGCTCGGCATCATCTCAGACAACATCCGTCCAACGTACACGATTTCCTGCGTCTGGGCGATCTACCCAAAACCGAATGACACTATGGCAAATTATAAGATCAAAGGCTTACAGCAAGCTCAGACCCTGAACGGTGCGGTTGCGTTGGAGATTCAGGACGGGGATAGCATGTCCACCTTCGCCACGCTCGACCAGATCGCCGAGTTTCTGGGGAACACAACCCCTGTGGTGTTGTTGACCAAAGCCGGCCCCATAGACGACAGCTATCTGCCCGATATGTCTGCCTCTGAAATCGCGGCAGCATACGATCGGATCGTTGCGGATCCGATTCACACGGTACCTGTTGTCAGGATTCCCGATAACGGAGGACAATACCTCGTACCGTCAGGATATGGAGTGCATGCCGATACGAAGGCCGTCATCGGATATTATGCATCGCAGACATACGTGCTCCCGTCCAGTCTTACGTTGACATCGGAAACATTTACCTTATCGAGACTGCCGTATACGGCATCATCGATGGAGTGGGCCGATCTGCTCAACAACACGGCCCTTCCCTCCGGTTATCTCGGCATCGATAGCGACAGTACGAGCGAAGAGATCAGTGCGGCCGTCGGGGGTGTAAATGCATTCAGAAAGTTATGCTCGAAGTTGTTCAGGCGAAACTGTATCGTCGTTGTGTCGACCGATCCCGCTGCGGCGAACAGGAATGCATCTATTCCTGTGATAGTAGATGTAAATAGGGGTGTTAGTCTGCCACCGAAAATAACACTCGAAATCGAATATATATCTTCGGGGAAATACATTGCATTGACCATTACAGAGTCAGGAGGCACCTTTTCGGCGATGCGTACCTCTGTGTCCGTATCGGATATTCTCGATGCACTCGCCAGCAAAGCCGACCTCGACTCCGCGACGGGATATATCAAATCGTCGCAGATAGCCCCTTTGCAGGGGCGTCAGACGGGAGTAAATACCTCGGATGGATATTTTTCGTCAGACGCTCCGGCATTGTTGTTCGAAGGGGATCGGACACATGAAATATGTTTCACGACAGGAGATGACGTAACTACGGATCAAAGGCTATTTACGACTGCAAGGGGCTCCCAAAGCAACGTTCAACTGTTCGTCTCTAATGGATCGATGTATGCGTACATAGGGTCACGGTTAATGAATGCGGGTCGGGTGTCTCCTGAAACATCATACCATGTGCTACTTTCGGTGGATGTTGCGAATACAACGGGGAAAGTATATGTAAATGGAGTCCTGACAAATCAGACATCTGTTTTTTCCAATTATCAAAATGCGAATGTGTATATCGTCGGCCGGCTTACCTCGGCTTACATTTTCAAAGGAATTGTCCGTTTTCATCGCATCTTCAATTACGCCCTTACGGCCTCGGAGGTCGCCACGCTGTGGAACGGCGGCGAGCCCGAACGGTATATGCTGCCTCTGTCGGGTGAGATGCGCACTGGACTTGTCGCCGAATACATCGCCGCCGGTTTGTTGGCAGACAAGTGGCGCGACACGTCGGGCGCGGGCCTCGATCTGCCGTATGTTCCGACCGCAACGGGCGGCACGGCAGAACTGTCGTATCAAAGTGTCCCGAATCAAGGCGAAATAGTCGTAGACAGCGGTATATTCTTTACCGATATTGCCGAAGGAACAGCCAATAAACGGATCGCCATACCGGGAGGATGTGTGGTTCTGGCCGTGGCCGTTTATAATTACAATGCGTCTACATTGACAAATGTCACCGTGCAAAACTGGACGGATGAACGGGCGTTCATATACGGCGCGAAGATCAATAACGCACGAGCCGTGTATTCAATCTCTGCCGCCGGTAGCAAATCCGTATATAATGGGACAGGTATTACGATAGACCCTACTGCCCAACATCTTAAAGTTATGGCGACAGGAAATACAACGTCCGGAGGTATGCGAGTAAGAGTAATATGTAAATATTTAGGGGTATGAGAAAGAAGATCGATTTCCCGCCTTATAGCGAGGCGGAAGCGATGCAAATCGTGGAGGACGGCAGCGTCCTGTGCAACCTGTACGGGGGAAAGATTACCGATGAACGGGGATTGGAAAAATGGAACTACACGGATTCCGGCATTCTGTTTCCGCCCGATTCGGAAATTCTGTCGCTGACAGACGACGAACGCCGGCAGATAGAAGAGGAGTACAACCGTAACGAACTGACCCTCGCCGAGCTCGAAGCCGAGCGGGTGGCGCAGCGCGAAGAGGTGGAATCACTGCATGTACACGACGCCTAACCTTTGAAATCGCTATGGAATACCTCCCCGCAATCATCAGTGCCCTCGGAACTATTATCGCTGCGTGGTTCGCCTATAACCAGTACAGCAAAAACAAGCTGACCGACCTGAAAATCGAGAAGTTCAAAAAGGACGAAGAGACGAAAAGTATCCGTCGGGCCGACAATTCGTCTATCGTATACGGTGAGTTGTGGAGCGTTCTGCACGAGCTGGATGCCGATCGGGTCTATATCGTACAGCCGCATCCGCTCGGCAACGAAAGCCTGCTGTCCGTCTATTACGAGGTCAAGCGCAAAGGGGTGGAACCGATGAAACCGCACATGCAGGGCCTTCCGATTTCGGAGGTGCCGAAGTTCAGCAGCGATCTGGTGAAGAACCTCTTCCTCTACATCACGGACATCGACGAGCAGGTGAACGACAAATATGCGAAGGCCATCCTTTCGAGTTACGGATGTCGGGCGGCCATCATCAAACGGCTCAACGACAACCGCCACGACTGGATAGGCAGCATCTTCTGCGAGTTCACCCGCCCGCTGTCCGTATCGGAGGAGAATGCGCGGGAGATCATGCACACGGCGTCCATGAACATCCAATACCTGCTGCCCGAGTATCGATAACGTATAAATCGCTTCAACCTTAATACTGTAAAAGCCATGAAAAAGCAAGTCAAAATCGCGCTCTGCGTGTCGGCCGCCGTCATTGCGCTGGTCGTTCTGTTCAACCTCCTGCCGAGCGGCATCCGCACTACGGCGACGCTCTGCGCAGGATTCGGGGCGGCCGCAGGAGCCGCCGCAGGCTGGCAGGCAAAGATGTGGTATGACCGAATGAAAGGATAGGTATGGCAACGTATTTCACCCTTTCCGAATTGCTGCGTTCCGATACGGCCGCAGCGCGCAGCATCGACAACGCGCCGTCGCACGACGTCATTCGCCGGCTCAATGCGCTGATGGACGAATGCCTCGATCCCGTGCGCGAACTTTGGGGCAAGCCGATCGGCGTGAACAGCGGCTACCGATCGCCGGCGCTCAACGCAGCCGTCGGCGGAGCTGCGGCAAGTCAGCACATGAAGGGCGAAGCGGCCGACATCACCACCGGCAGCGTCGCGGATAATCTGCGGCTGTTCGAACGCATCGCAGCCAGCGCGATCCCCTTCGACCAGCTCATCGACGAGAATCGGGGCCGCTGGATCCATATTTCATACCGTGCCGACGGGAAGAACCGAAGGCAGGTGTTGCATCTGTGAGACGACTGCTCGCATACTTGTTGGCCGTGCTCATCGTCGGTTCACTGTTTTTCGGCTGGGGCTACCGCCGCGGGGCGGCTTCCGTCGAAATGCGCGACAGCACCGTTACCCGATGGGTGCCGTGGCCGGTTCCCGTGTACGACACCATTCGGGAACCTTATCCGGTCGCGGTGCGCGAACCGGCCGATACGGTATGGAAATACATGAGTGTAGATACAGCCGCGATCATCGCCGACTATCTGCTCGAACGGGATTACCGGCTGGATTTCTCCGCCGATTCGACCGGAACATTCCTTGTCGATGCGACCGTAGGAGAAAATCGGCTGTTGCGGGCTGCGGCCGTAGTAAAGCCGGTTTTCCGTGAGATTACGGTTACAAAACTGCATACCGAGGTGCGGCCGCCGCGCTGGGAAATGGGACTCGCCCTCGGAATCGATCTATACAACCAGTGGGCGGGCGTCTACGGACGCTATACGAGAGGCCGATGGAGCGGTGAGGTCACAATAGGGTACGATCCTGTCCGAGAAGAACAATGCATTGGTGGTAAGATTGGATGGGTGTTGTGGCGGAATCCTTAGAATTTCGTTAATAGTTCCGCATTCTTTACCCGTTCCTCCCGCTCGAAACTGGCGAGGTAGTTTTCCGTTGTTTTCAGGTCATTGTGCCCCAGCGATTCCGAAATATAGGCAATGTTTGCGCCGGCGCGTTTCAATACCGTAGCGAAGGAGTGGCGCGCCGTGTAGGTCGAGATATTACCGATTCCGAGATCTTCGCCGATTGTCGCCATTCGTTTGTTGATCGCCCGCGTCAAATACTGTGTTTTCAACTTCTGCCGCATCGCATCTTCCGCCCCGTCCAATACCGGAAAGATGAACCGATCCGGAGCCGGAGGATTTCCCCAGCGGTCGATAATAGCCAGCATTCGGTCGGTCACTACTACCCGTATCTCCTTGCGGGTTCTTGTCGTCCGTGCCGTCTTTTGCCGCACGAAACAGATTTCCCCGTTTACGATGTCCCGATACCTCAACCGCACGAAATCCGCGACGTTGATCCCGTTGCACAAGTACAGGAACAGCCAATAATCGCGGTATTTGGCCGTTGCATCGCTTCCGTCGTCGTATCGGGCGATCTGTCCTATCTGCTCCAACGTAAGGGCCATTTTGCGCCCTTCGCCTTCCTGTATTTCAAAACGACCCCGCCCGAACGGGTACTGTGCCTCCTTGACAATTCCCTGCCTGCGTGCCTCGTTGAGGATCGCCCGCGGGTGCCGCAGGTGGATTGCGGCAGTTGTCTGTGTTTTACCCTCGGATGAAAGGAACGCCACGTATTTCCCCAGCCACGACGGGGTGACGGCATCGAATGGAATGTGCGCCCCTGCGAACCGTTCTATACCGAGGAGGGCGCCGCGGTATGCTACCATACTACCGACACGCCCCGCGGCTTTCAGTTCGTCCATTTTTGCCCTGAATGCGGTATTCACCGTGTCGGATGCCGCGCCTTTCAGCCGACAGTTTAGGGCGTCGAACGTAAACGCTCCCGCCGTGGCCAGCTCCTCAACGGCCGCCCGAACGATTTGGTAGCTGCTCTCGATGTCTTTGCGGATCGATACCATTGCGCGGGCTTTCGTCGTCGACAGTGCCGACCACTCCTCCGGCGTCAAATCCTTTCCAGTGGGGTAGTACCATCGGGTGCGTCTGTGGGTGACGCGAATTTTTACGGGACACTTGCCGGACTTTTTCGGATGCGAGACATCAAGCATAGGAGCAACCGTGATGCCGTCTTTCGAGTAGTTCATCTGTGTATGAATTTCGGTTTCCGGTACACAATTTCGACACAAACTCGACATAATACGGAGCTCATACAAAACAAACTCCTATTTTTTTGAACCCGATTGGCTGAGGGGATTTGCGCGCCTGCGGAACTTTCACGGAGAGTGCCGCAATTGCCTCGTAGATATTGTCCAACTCCTGGCGCATATCCTCCGACAAATCGCTGACCGCTTCGGCGTTGTCCTTGCCCGTCTGCTCCAACAACGCCAGCCGTGCCCGAATTTCGGCCAATTCTGCCGTTACTGTCGTCGTGGTCATGATGTAGTTGCGCATCGCTACGAAAGCCCGCATAATAGCCCTATTTACTCGTATGGCTGTCTCACTGCGCAACACGCTCGAAAGCATTGCAACCCCCCCCCATTTCCGTAAAGGCAAAGGGCGGATAGCGACGACCACCCCAATTTGAGGACGCATTTTGTGATGTTAGACTTGAGGTCGCAATTTGCGTCCTCAAAATCTTTCTTTAAGGCACTCTTGTTCGTAGATATACCGCGCTCCTCCAAGTGCTATAAGGTTGGCTGTTTTGTCAGTCTTTTCTAAGTGTATGTCGGTCTCATGTGCCGCACCATAAGAACAGAGAGACAATATTACACGTTGGGCTTGGGCTTCGTCTGTCGCTTTCTCGTGTATGACATAGAGCATAATGTGTTCGCTTTCTGACATTAAACTGGACAGAATCATATCCGCAAGAGTTATATCCTTCTCTTCCATTTATACATCTATTATATATCATAAAAAAATTCTATCAAAATATACTTGTATCAATAAAGTTTTCTTGTATATTTGCATTACGAAACAAAACGTGCAATGGCAAATATAATGAGAAATACCGAAAACTCGCATCAAAACAGCGTTTTAGTTCGAGTTTTACCCTTTGAGGAGTATATCAAAAGCATTTCCGACCCGACAGAACGTCGGCTATTGTTCGACAAATTAAAATCGTCTATAGGTATTTTAAGCGATGCGACATTGTGGCGTTATCGCAGTGGAGGAATCCGCCCGAACATTCTCCAGCGCCGCCAGATAGCGAATGTTATTCGTCGTCACTCGGGCGACAGCCGCTATACCGCCGACAACCTTTTTCCTGTGGAATTTTACAAGTAGTTGATTAGATATGAAACGCATTAAAAGATTTTTTAAAACACGTTGCGCAGCAGAGCAATATATCGCAACGCTCGATACTGATGCCCGGTTTTATAAAGCATACAAGTGTGCAAGCGGCAAATATTGGGTGGGAACAGAATTCGAATGGTTGAATCGATATTGATCCTTCGAAAAAAAGGAAATAGCCACAAAAGTAGGGTGCACATACGATACTGTAAACAATGCCTTGAATTTCAAAACCTATGGTGAGCAGCCGGATCGCATCCGCCGGATGGCTCGTGAACGTGGGGGATTCGAGAACACCAAAATCAGGTGGGTGCGTGAATAAAAATTGGTCTTATGGAAATCTTCGCTCTTAGAATATTGATGTGTTCAGCGTGTTTGCTATCGGTGTGTTTTGCGGTATTTGCAATCTTCGTTATGTATTATTTGATCCGCTCATTCCCGATGTTTTTGAATGATGATTATAAAGACCCATATATCCAATACCTTGAACTAAAATATCGGATAAAATTCATTGATACAAACGATCCTGAGAATAACAGCAGATGACAGGAGAAATTTAGAGAGGGCGGAAATTGCCCGCCCTCTCACGGTCAGAAGCTATCTACGCACAGTTCGAACCGTAGTTCTCACAGTCGTGCGAATTTGCGTTCTGACACGAATTTGAATCTTTGCCATGATGCAAAATGTTTAGAAAATGAAACATTAGGGATAAAACCCTTCACCCGCTTTGGGCTAAGCCGTGAATACCCGCATCGGGGATTGCATTTGACAAGATTCGAAGCAAATATGGCGAATTTGACCGATTTCTCCTGTTTTTTAGACTATGAAAACAGATATAATATTAACGCCCCGCGGGCGCGGCGGGGTAGAAGGAATGAAGTAGAATTTTTGATTGAAGGTTAATAGAGCGATGAACATCCGAGATATACAGAATGCGCTGATCGAATCGGTCGATCTCGTGGCTTTGGCCGTGTGCCGTCGCAATGCTCCGAAGTCGGACATGATGACACGTCGGGAATTGTATAGGAGCTATGATAACAGTTGGCTCGACTATCATATCAAGCGGAAGAATATCCGGGGAATAAAGGCCGGAGCGGCTAAAAAACTCTGCGATACTGTTCAGCCGGCTCGAAGTCGAAGCGCTCCTGAAAGCCGAGAATATCGACGGGGCAGGATTGAAATGAGAGCGTCCGAAGCTGGTGGTGTTCATGATTGATGTTTTTGAGAGAAGGGTGTTTTGCGGCTTCGGGGCTTGGCAAAGGTTTGCGCGCCTTTAATGTGCTGTATCTTTTCATATTTATTATTGTATTCCTTGCAGTCCGCCGTGAGGCTCGCAGCAGGATGACGGCCGGGAAAGACCGGCAAAAGGTGTAGTGGCGGAATGGTAGACGCACACAAAAAGATGGGCTGATAGTGGTCGGGCAACGCAAGTTGCGGATGACGCTCCTCGGAAAGCAGCCGTGCAGGTTCGAATCCTGCCTACACCACAACGATAGCCACCCGCAGAGGTGAGGGGTTTGGTGCTCTGGCAAAATCACCCCAGCCCGCAAGGGCAGAAAGAGTATCGGGTAGGCCGATAATACCCAAATCGGCGGGTCGTGGGCAAGACTCGAAGAGACAGCCCCGCGACGGCGAATAGCCGAAGCGCAACAAACCGGCATAGGCTCCGAAGCTGCGACGACATGAGCAGCGAGGACCACCGGGACAAATGAATCCAATGCGCCGTGGTGTAGGGGCAACACGTCACCCTTTGGAGGTGAAATCGCAGGTTCGAATCCTGCCGGCGCGGCAAAAATTGTTTTTTATGAATGAAATTATCAACTGTCGGTTTGAGGAAAATTGCCTTCCCGACCATTGTGCCGACTTGATTATCGCCGACCCGCCCTATTTCCAGTACAAAGGCGATTTCGATTTCGTATGGCCGACGTTCGACGATTACCTGAACAATGTACGCCGCTGGGGTGAAGAGTGCCGGCGTTTATTGAAAGACAACGGTACGCTGATCTGGTGGGGCTCCGATAATCGAATCGCATATACGCAGGTGATCCTTGACACTATGTTTCTGTTTTTAAATAGCTGCACATGGAATAAGTCGAACAGTTGGGGAAAAATACAAAACGCAGCAATATCGCGTAAATTCATTCCTAATGCAGAACGATTCATACTTTATGAGTCGAGGCCTGAGATTCGGGAAGGTGAGGCTCGGAAAATGCTGCGTGTATTCGAATACGAACAGGGGATGTGCCGGACACGGTGCATGAAGCCTCTGGTAGATTATATGATCTCGGAAATGGAACGGGCAGGCTTCACACCGAAGCGTGTCAACGATGCCCTGCATACCCACATGGCCGGACATTGGTTCAGGCGCGGCTCACAATGGGAATTGCCGACCCGAGAGAATTATGAACGTCTTCGCAACCTCTTCAACGGTGATCGGCTCAATAGCGAGTATCTGTGCAGGGACTACGAGGAGTTGCGCAAGGACTACGAGGAGTTGCGCAAGGACTACGAGGAGTTGCGGAGGCCGTTCAATCTTCCCGAACGGTCGACTGACGTATTACAGTTTCCGCAAGATTCCGGCGCATCGAAACGCTACGGGCACGACACAGTCAAAGGCGAGGCGATCACCAGTTATCTGATTCAGGTCACGACACGTCCCGGTGCACTCGTGGTGGTACCCTTCGCAGGAAGCGGAACGGAGTGTGCAATGGCTGCCAAACTGGGACGCCGATTCGTGGGGTATGAGATCGATCCGAAATATGCCGAAACGAGTAATAAACGAGTAAAAAAGTATTTAGGCACACAGATGTTGCTATGATTTTTTTTTGCAAATTCAAAATGAATTCGTATATTTGCAATGCGAGATCGATACGATGATCGTATCAAAAGAACATAATTAACGCTTGTAATAAAGCGTTGCCCTTTGTCCACTTCTACTACGGTAGTCGTGTCGGTCTCGCAAACTGATAGGGGCAACGCCTTTTTTATTGCCCTATACATACAAACTTTTAACTGACAATGCGAGACCAAGTTAAAAGTAGCCGACCCGCGAAGAACAGTAGCGGGGCTACATCCGTACCTTACCCGTACAGTCGCCTCACGAAATCGGAGATCGTTCGATTGTTCCACCTTGAAGATATTCAAGAACCACTCACGCCGCGCGAATTCACGCGCTGCGCGATTGCTGTTGCCTTCCGTTGGTGCGACAATGTACTCACGGGCCGCTACTCGTCCGTCGAAAGTGTGGGCAGCAAGCTCGACTGTCTGGAACGCATCTACAAGAACCGATAAAATAAACGATCATGGATTCATTCGAATTGAAGCCCGCGCCTCTCTGGAAGAGAGTGGCCGGTTATTTCTGGTGCATGTGGTATAAACGAGTCCATACTCAGCGTCGCAAACGCGATCTGTTCATCTATCGAGAGCGCAAACGTCTCTCCGAACCGCAAGTGTTATGGCCGAGCTTGTGATCCTTGTTCTTTTCTCGTGTGCGATCCTGGCCGCCTACGGGTTTGCGGCCGCGCACAGAGCATATTTCGAACGGAAGTTTAACGAATTCTTCAACGAACGATGAAAAGCAATGTCATCATGACCCGCCCGCTGGGTAAATTCGAGGTATACCAACGCACGAGAGACGGCATGTTCAACGCGACGTCGTTGCTTGCGCAATGGAACAAAGCCAAGAACAGCAACAAACGAATACAGGACTTCTTTGAAAATCAGAACACCAAAGATTTCATCGAGGCGCTGATGGAGGAGGAAAATTTAAAGGTGCCAAATTTGGCATATTTAAAAACACGCGGCAAATACAACGGCGGTACATGGATGCACCCGTACCTGTTCGTGAAGTTTGCGATGTGTCTCAATCCCCGCTTCGAGGTTAAAGTCGTGAAATTCGTTTACGACCAGCTGATCGAGTACCGGCATCATGCGGGCGACAACTACAACGTACTTGCACGGTCAATCGCCGCACTTCCGGATGTGGATTATTCTCAGGTTGCGCGGGGTTTGAACTGGATCGTCTTCAACAAGCATGAACGCGACATCCGGAACACGGCATCGCCGAATCAGCTTCGGGCGTTGGACGACCTGCAACGCAAACTGGCTTTCTCGGTCGATATGGGGTATATCCGGACGTTCCCCGATCTGATGAACTCCATGCGGAGAATCTACAATCGTCAACATGCAAAATTCTAAGAGGGAATGAAAACGCCAAAAGAAGAATACACAGTTTATCCGAGTTTGAGTGTACCGGCCCGTTACGGGTATGACCTGCACACGAAGTCGAAAGACGAGCCGATTGTGGTGGTCTGCGGTATCGAGGAACCGAAAATACATCTCGTTCCTTCCGAACTGCAAGAGTTCGCCAGACAGATTAACGAAGCGATCACCCATGATCTCGGGCTGGAATCCGGAACCTGCGAGGTTGAATATAGAGGTCTGACGGCTTCGGTCGATTTCTACGCGGAATACGAATCGAGTATCGGCGGCAGCCACGACGACGGCAGCGTGGAGCGCTACGCCGAATACACGGGCGACAGGGTATACGTTCGCGTGGTATATGACCAATATGGCCGAGAATATCCGGACTATGCAATAATCCTTGAAAAGCAACTCAACTAACCAATCTGTCACACATGAAAACGAGAATCGAAATCTACGAGATCGCCCGTCCTACGAATATTGTAGCGTCGGGGAGTTGGAGCCGCAAGTTGCGGACGCACGAGATACGCAAAGAGATCGCGTACATGATGCGCCATCTCGATGCGAAGAAGTTTACGCATCGAATAGTCGAGGATAAGTAGGATATGAAAACACGAACTATTACCCCTGAACAGAAGGAGGCATTGGATCGGCGTCTTCCCGATGAAGCCGTATCGCAGCATCCGACGAAGAAGTTCCTGTCGTCTATCAAGTCGATTTATGTAACGGAACGGCTCAACGAGGTTTTTGGTGTAGGCTCATGGCGCGTGGAGACGGATATCGTTGAGCGAGCCGAGCGCATGGTTGTCGTCAAGCTGCGTTTTTCGATCCCTGAATACGGTATCTACTACGAATGTTTTGGTGGCAACGACAATGTCGATCTGGGCGACGCCTGCAAAGGGGCGACCACGGATGCGCTGACGAAGGTTTGTTCCTGGTTGGGTATCGGTGCCGAGGTATTCAAGGACAGACAGACCGGCGCGGGGGCGTCACCTCAAAGCTCTGTGCAACGCCAGTCGGCAGCTCCCGACCCGATACCGGCAGTCGCACCCGTGCAGTCGGCTCCGAAGAAACGGATCACGGCAGATATGCTGAACGATGCCGTCACGCGCGATTCGTTCATGAACTGGGCATATAAGGGTAGTACGAAGGTCAAAGACCCGACGAAATTCGATGTCATCGCCTTCCTGCGTCGCAGTTACGATGCGGACGATACGACGGCGGTAGTTTTCGCCAAATTTTACGACGAATATCTAAACAGTAAACAGCAGAAACGATGAACACGCAGCCGATATTGATACGCGAGACGAGCAGCCCCGCGGAGCTGGCGAAGCTCGCCGTCGACGCCGTTACCCGCGGAGACGTCGATCCGCTCGTCGCTTACGAGAATATATCCCGCATGGAGAAGTCGATCGAGCTGTTCAAGAAGTCCGAAGAGGTGCGCGACATTACGTTACGCGAATTGGCCAAATACGGACACGGCAGAACATCCTCGGATTGTACGATCGAAGAGGTAGAGGCCGGCGTCAAGTACGACTACTCGGGCTGTAATTGCCAGGCTTTGGACGACTTGTACAAAATGCGCGATGCGGTCATGGCCGACATCAAGGAGAAGGAGAAGATATTGCGGGCGTTGCCGGCCTCCGGCCTGACGGATCCCGCCACGGGCGAAATTTTCTATCCTCCTGCGCGAAGCAGCAAGACGACACTTAAAGTAACCTTCAAAAAACGATGACAATGGCAGATTTAATCAATGTATCGCTTTGCGTAAGCGATATTCCCAGAGACAAAATCTTCGTCGCCGATAACGGCAAAAAGTACATTTCGATATGCGTTTCGGAGCTTCGCCAGCCGGATCAGTACGAGAATACGCACTGCGTATTCATCCGTCAGAGTAAGGAGGAGCGCGAACGAAAAGATGCGCGCACGTATGTCGGCCGTGGCAAGTCGGTTATCTTCCGTCCTACGGAACCTACACCGGATCAAGTCTCCGATTTGCCCGTAGCGGATAATACGGATGATCTTCCCTTCTGACGATGGATATGCGGATTACTGATGCGGAGGTGCGGGAAGCACTCCGCATCCTCCGCACTTTATCGCGCATCCGCGGGCATACGTTGCTGACTGCAAGGGAATGGGATGCGTTGCGTCGCGGGAGATTATTATTGAAGAAAATCAACAAACGTCATGACAAGGATCGAACAGATACGCAGGGAGGCGCGAGACATCCAGAATCTTCTTGAGTGCACGACGGTCTCCGACATCGATTCGATGGTGCGTCGCTTGGATCAGCTGGGTGTATATTACGCTCGAAGCGGGGCATTGCTGAGCGAGGTGGTCGGAATGCGCGATGCAGCTGTGGCCAAACTGTTTGACGACGAGAGAGAGGCTATTCTTATCCTTTCCCCGTCACTTGCGAACAAACTGATCGGCAGTGCGTCTTCCGAGCTGAATGCCCTTGAAAAGTGGCTGGATCGGATCAATGCGGCGTGCAAGCATCAATGTGACAACCTTCGCACGATGATAAGTTTCGAGAAAGAGAGGGTGCGGTTATGAGCTATATAGACCTGATACGCAAATTTTGGCAATTGGATGCAACGTGGCAATTTGGCTGCTGTGAATCGAGGCTTTACTTCTACCTTGTAGAACAAGCGAATCGGTTAGGCTGGCCGGATAACTTCACGCATTCCGACAGAAGACTGTCCGAGAATGTAGGGGCGTCACGCAATGCAATTTCAAGAGCAAAAAACCGATTGGAGCAAGCGGGTCTGTTACATATCATAACGGGAGGACGCGGGAAGGGGAACCGCACAACTTTTTCATTCGTTGAAGAACCGAATCCCGAATCAGGCATCGTTTCAGATGGTTCAATTGGCTTAAATATGAGCCAAAAACGGAGCCAAAAACGGAGCCAAAAACGGAGCCAAAACGAAGGCGATACTTCTTGTATAGAAGATAGACTAGACAAGAATAATATTACCCCCTATAATCCCCCTAATGGGGAGACAGTCGTACTACCGCCCTTCTCGGAGAAGGCAGAGGTAACTGACTCCTCCAACACCCTCCCCCAGTTCCGCGGCACCCCCTCCCGCGAGTTCTTGGAGTTTCAACAATGGATTTCGGAAAATGCACCGCGAGTCGCGAAAATGAAAGAGCCTTTTTCCGAGGCGCAATTCTCGGCTTTAAAAGAGGCTTATGCTCTTGACTTCATCTGCGACCTATTGCGCGCGATGCATAACTACGAACCCTTGCTGAAACGCAATCGTTCGGCCTATCTGACATTTCTGAATTGGGCGCGTCGGCGTAATGAGACGTCGTTGCCCCGTTCGAACACTCGGCATCCGGCTACGACCTACCATGCAAAACCGACTCAACATTATGATGAATTCTGAATATGTCTTACGAAGAAATACTCAAACAACTACAAACTGAGGGTAATCCGGCTCCATGCGCACGCTTCCGGTTTCGGATACCCGATGCGCGGACGGAATTGAAAAACGCGCTGGTTACTGTGCTGTCGGCAATGGGAGAACGATTGGTATGGCTTCCCGAATACGACAAGGTTGCAGCGTGGTTGTCGGATAACAACGGTAAGGGACTTTTGCTGTTCGGTAATTGCGGACGCGGAAAATCCCTGATAACCCGCTACGCCATTCCCATGCTGTTGCGCAAGTTCGCTAATCGAATCGTTACGGTCGTGGACTGCGGAGCGCGGGACGTATGTATCGACGAGGTATTAAAACGCAAGTTCATCGCATTGGACGATATAGGTGTAGAGGTGGATCGCGTCGAATTCGGTACACGCCGGAATGTGGTAGTCGAGATCGTGAACAAGGTGCAGGATAACCCCGATCGGATGGTTATAGCTTCCTCAAATCTGTCGGGTGAAGGCATCAAGGAACGCTATGGTGACCGGATATATGACCGTATTAAATACCTGTGCTATCGTGTTGCGTTCAATGGAAACAGTCTGCGCAAATGAGGCACGTTGAATCTCGTATACAACAGTCGTTCGTCCGCTGGTTCCGGATGCAATATCCGTCCTATGCACTATGTCTGACGAGTGTCCCGAACGGCGGACTCCGGAGTAAGACCGAAGCCGCAATCATGAAGGCCGAAGGTATGACGGCCGGTGCTGCGGATTTGCTTCTGCTCGTTCCGAGGGGCAAGTACGGATCGCTCGGTTTGGAGTTCAAGACACAGGGAAAGGGCAGTCGTCAGAGTGCCGTACAGAGAAGATGGCAAGAGTCCTTTGAGACTGCGGGGAACAAGTATGTTGTAGTTCGCACGCTCGAAGATGCTATTGCTGCCGCAAATCAATACATGAATCCGGATAAACAAA
>ERZ827440.1001-NODE-1001-length-34540-cov-11.223430_pt1 | contig 34540 bp, 38 predicted proteins | sample MGYA00519774_ERZ827440 | MGnify/ENA primary metagenome ERZ827440 (study PRJEB31778, sample SAMEA3449302) | human gut metagenome | biome: human gut; feature: human-associated habitat; material: faeces | place: United Kingdom | collected 2010/2012 ... | reverse complement strand
ATACCCATTTTAACCGAAAAAAAAAAAAAAAAAGCCTTATTTTCACACATTTTGTGTAAATAGGGCTTTTCCTCCACTGAAAAAGTAAATTCCACCCCCTTTTAGGATTAATGTGGAAGTAGTAAATTGAATAATTTTTAGTATCAAAAAAAGATGCTTATTCAGCATCTTCATTAGTTACTTCTTCATCTACAACTTCTTCAACAATTTTTTGTGTATCAGTTGCTATATCATCATTATCCATAAGTTTTTCTTCTAATACTTCTTGAGCATCATCAGTTAAAATTGCTTTTTCAAGTTCTATATCAATACTATTATATTGACTATAACCAGTACCAGCAGGTATTAGTTTACCAATAATAACGTTTTCTTTTAGACCTTGAAGTCTATCAACTTTACCATGGATTGCAGCATCAGTTAAAACTCTAGTTGTTTCTTGGAATGATGCAGCAGATAAGAATGAGTCTGTTTCCAAAGATGATTTAGTAATACCAAGCATAATTGGATTACCTTTAGCAGGAGTTTTTCCAGCAATAATAACTGGTTTATTACCTTCTGTAAAGTCTCTTAGTGATACTGCAAGACCTTCAACAAAGTCTGAATCTCCAGCATCAGTAATTCTTACTTTATTTATCATACGTTTACAAATAATTTCAATATGTTTGTCTGAAATATCAACACCTTGTAATTTATAAACTTTTTGAACTTCTTTTAATATATATTCTTGTGCAGTAAGCGGATCAGTTACAGCTAGTAATTCTTTTGGTGAAATAACACCTTCCGTTAATTTATCTCCAGCTTCAACTTCATCACCAACAGCAACACGAAGTTTCATATTGTAATTAGTTACGTGTTCATGACATCCAGCTTCATTTTCAATAGTAATTGTATGTTTACCATTGTTTTCTTCAATACCAATAACTTTACCAGTAACTTCCGCAATTGTAGCTTTTCCTTTTGGAATACGTGCTTCAAACAACTCTTCAACCCTTGGTAACCCTTGAGTGATATCATCACCAGATGCAACACCACCAGTATGGAATGTACGCATTGTTAATTGGGTACCAGGTTCACCAATTGATTGAGCAGCCATAATACCAACAGCTTCACCTTTTTCAACTAAGTTACCAGTTGCAAGGTTACGACCATAACATTTTTGACATACCCCATTATTTGATTTACATGTTAGAACACTTCTAATTTCAACCTTTTTAATACCTGCTTTAGTTATTTTAATGACAGCATTTTCATTAATCATTTCTCCAGCTTCCACAATAGTTTCTTTAGTTTCTGGATTAACAATTTTCTTAGATGCAAATCTTCCTAAAATACGTTCAGCAAGAGGTTCAATAACTGAGTTATCTTTTTCATTTAATAAATCATATACTACAAGCCCTTGATGTGTACCACAATCAAATTCTTTAACAATTATATCTTGAGCAACATCAACAAGTCTTCTTGTTAAGTATCCTGAGTCTGCAGTTCTTAATGCAGTATCGGCATCCCCTTTACGAGAACCATGTGTTGATAAGAAGAATTCAGACACAGAAAGACCTTCAATAAATGATGATGTAATTGGAATTTCTACAGTAGAACCATCTGGTTTTGCCATTAAACCACGCATACCAGCAAGTTGGGTAAAGTTTGAAATTTTACCACGAGCACCTGAATTCATCATCATAAATAATGGATTATCAAAATCATTTTCACTTATTGCTTTAAGTTCGTTCTTTACATCATCGGTTGCTTTAGTCCAAACGTCGATAACACTTTGATATCTTTCCTGATTAGTAATAAGACCTCTTTGATATTGTTTATTAATTTTATCAACTTTAGCCTTTGCAGCTTCAATAATTTCACCCTTTTTCTCACTTCTTACAACATCCGCAATAGATACTGTAATACCAGCGATAGTTGAATATTTGAAGCCTAAATTCTTTAATTTATCAAGCATAATAGATGTTTCAGTTGTTTTATATCTTTTAAATACTTGGGCAATTAATTGACCTAAAGTTTTTTGAACAAATGGAGTAACAAGTTCCATTTTAGCTATTTCTTCAGGTATATTAGAACCCATTGGTAAGAAATACTTATCCGGAGTAATTCCTTCAATATTAGCTTTAGTACCTTCTTCTACATATGGGAATGTATCAGGTAATATTTCATTAAATTTAATTTTACCTACAGTTGTAACTAAGTATTTATCTCTTTGTTCATCTGTAAATAATTTATATTTAAATGAATTAACAGGAATAGCAATTCTTGTATGCAATGTTATTTCTTTTCTTTCATATGCCATTAAGGCTTCATTTGGATCTTTATAAACGTGACCTTCATTAGGCTCTCCAGCATACTCAATAGTTAAATAACAGTTACCAAGTACCATATCTTGACTTGGTGTAACAATTGGTTTTCCATCTTTTGGATTTAAGATATTATTAGCACTAAGCATTAAGATTCTAGCTTCAGCTTTTGCTTCTTCAGAAAGTGGAATATGAATAGCCATTTGGTCACCATCGAAGTCAGCATTAAATCCTGCACAAACAAGTGGATGTAATCTTATAGCTTTACCACCAACAAGTACTGGTTCAAATGCTTGAATACCTAGTCTATGTAGTGTTGGAGCTCTATTTAGTAATACTGGATGTTCAGTAATTACATCTTCAACAATATCCCAGATTGATTCATCACGAGAATCGATTAATTTTTTAGCACCTTTAATGTTATGAGCTAAACCTCTTTCAACAATACCATTAATTACATGCGGTTTAAATAACTCAATAGCCATTTCTTTTGGAAGACCACATTGATGCATTTTAAGGTTTGGTCCAACTACAATAACTGAACGACCAGAATAGTCAACTCTCTTACCTAATAAGTTTTGACGAAAACGTCCTTGTTTACCTTTAAGCATACTAGATAAACTTTTAAGTGGCCTATTACTTGCTGCAGTAATACTTCTTCCTCTTCTACCATTATCAAATAATGAGTCAACAGCTTCTTGCAGCATACGTTTTTCATTTTGAACAATAATAGTTGGAGCACCAAGTTCTAGTAATTTCTTTAAACGATTATTTCTATTAATAATTCTACGATATAAATCATTTAAATCACTAGTTGCAAATCTACCACCATCAAGTTGAATCATTGGTCTTAATTCTGGTGGAATAACTGGTAACACATCCAGAACCATCCATTTTGGCTTATTTCCAGATTCTTGAAAAGCAACTAAACAATCAAGTCTCTTAACAAGACGAATTCTTTTTTGTCCAGTTGTATTTTCAAGTTCGCGTCTTAAATCTTCAACTTCTTTATCAATATCAACTTGTTTTAATAATTCTTTAATTGCTTCAGCACCCATACCTACTTTGAAAGTATTTCCATACTTTTCATAATAAGCACGATATTCTTTATCAGATAAAGTTTGTTTAACTTCTAATGGTGCAGCCCCTGGATCAATTACTACATAACTTACGAAATATAGTACTTCTTCCAAATCCCTCGGAGACATATCTAGGACAAGTCCCATTTTAGAAGGAACACCTTTAAAGAACCATATGTGAGAACAAGGAGCAGCAAGTTCAATGTGCCCCATTCTTTCTCTTCTTACCTTTGAACGAGTTACTTCAACTCCACAACGATCACATACAATATTTTTATATCTTAATCTTTTATATTTACCACAAGAACATTCAAAATCTTTTGTTGGTCCAAAAATCTTTTCACAGAATAGACCATCTCTTTCAGGTTTTAGGGTACGATAATTAATTGTTTCAGGCTTTTTAACTTCTCCATAAGACCATGAACGAATTTTTTCAGGTGAAGCAATGCTTACCTTAATTCCTTTAAATTTACTAACATCTATCATTATTCTTCACCTTCCCCATCATCTAAAATATCTTCTTCAATATCTCCTGGAAACTCAAGATTATCTAAATCATCTTCTTCTTCGAAATCATCTTGATATTCTTCAATATTTTCATTTATTTCTTCATCATTATTAAGTTCATTAGTTGTAACATCAATTTCATCAATTCTAAAGGCATCATTATCATCTTCATCCTCTTCAATGTCTTTAAATTCTACCACATTATCATCATTATCAATTACTTGAACATCTAATCCTAATGCTTGGAATTCTTTAACTAATACTCTAAACGATTCAGGAACACCAGCTTGATCAATTATTTTTCCTTTAACTAGTGACTCATATACTTTAACACGACCTGTGATATCATCGGCTTTAACAGTTAAAATTTCTTGTAGTACATGAGATGCACCATAAGCATATAATGCCCAAACTTCCATTTCTCCAAAACGTTGTCCACCGAATTGAGCTTTACCACCTAAAGGTTGTTGAGTAACAAGTGAATAAGGTCCAGTAGCTCTTGCATGTAGTTTATCATCAACCATATGGTGTAGTTTAACCATATACATAACACCAACATTAATTCTATGATCAAATGGTTCTCCAGTTCTACCGTCATGTAGTTCAACTTTACCATCCGGAGCCATTCCAGCTTCTTTCATTTCTTCGGAAATATCTTCCCAAGTAGCACTATCAAATACCGGAGTAGCATAATGAACACCTAATTTTTTACCAGCCATACCTAAGTGTAATTCTAGAATTTGTCCAATATTCATACGAGATGGAACACCTAATGGATTAAGCATAACATCTACTGGTCTACCATCTGGTAAGTAAGGCATATCTTCTTCAGGAAGTACTAAGGAAATAACCCCTTTATTTCCATGACGTCCAGACATTTTATCTCCAACTTGAATCTTACGTTTTTGAATAATATATACTCTTATTATTTTAGATACTCCAGCTGGTAGTTCATCACTATTTTCTTTAGTATAAACCTTAACATCATGAACAATACCACCAGCACCATGTTCAACACGAAGAGATGTATCTCTAACTTCACGAGTTTTTTCTCCAAATATTGCATGTAGCAATTTTTCTTCACTAGTTAATTCTTGAACACCTTTTGGTGTAACTTTACCAACTAAAATATCTCCATCTCTAACTTCAGTACCAATTTTAACAATACCATCGCTATCCAAATTTTTACGAGCATCTTCCCCAACATTTGGAATATCTCTAGTAATTTCTTCTGGCCCTAGTTTAGTATCACGACAATCAATATCGTAATGTGATATATGAAGTGATGTATAAACATCATCTTTTACTAATCTTTCATTTAAGATAACTGCATCTTCATAGTTATAACCTTCAAATGTCATGAATGCTACAGTTAAATTTTTACCAAGTGCTAGTTCACCCATGTCAGTAGATGGACCATCCGCTATAACTTGACCACGGCTTACAACATCTCCAGATTTAACAATTGGATGATGATTAATACAACTTGATGCATTACTTCTTTCATAATTTGCTAAATGATACGTATCTTTACCACCAGCAGTTTTAACGATAATTTTTAAACCATCAGCATATTCAACAACGCCATCAGCTTTACAAACAATTGTAGATCCTGAATCTCTTGCAGCTATACATTCAACACCTGTTCCAACAATTGGAGCTTCACAGGTAAGTAAAGGCACTGCTTGACGTTGCATATTAGCACCCATTAGAGTTCTATGTGCATCATCGAATTCCAAAAATGGAATACAACTTGTTGTAATTGCAACAACTTGACTTGGAGCAACATCAACGTAATCAATTTTCTCTCTTTTTACATAAATCGTATCACCATTGTAACGAGCAACAACTTCATCATCAACAATTTTATTATCATCATCTAATTTAACAGCAGCTTGACTAATAGCATGTCCTTTTTCTTCATCAGCAGTTAAATAACATACCTCATCAGTAACAACACCATTAACAACTTTATGATATGGAGTCATTATAAATCCATAGTCATTAATTTTAGCATAACCAGCTAGTGATGTAATAAGACCAATATTTTGTCCTTCTGGTGATTCGATTGGACAAATACGACCATAGTGTGATGCATTAACGTCACGAACATCCATACCAGCACGATCACGAGATAAACCTCCAGGTCCAAGACTTGATAGACGTCTCTTATCTGTTAACTCAGCAATTGGATTAATTTGATCCATAAATTTTGATAATTGTGAAGAACCAAAGAACTCCTTTAAAGCTGCTGTAACAGGCCTAATGTTAATTAATGTTTTAGGTGTTACAGTATCTAATTCTTGAGTAGTCATTCTTTCACGAATTACTCTTTCCATTCTAGCCATACCAATTCTAAATTGATTTTGAATTAGTTCTCCAACTTGACGAACACGACGATTTCCTAGGTTATCTATTTCATCATCAGAACCTATTCCTTTATGTAAACCTATATAATAATTAAGAGATGCATAAACATCTGGAATAGTTAATCTTCTTATATCAACGCTTTGATCAACACCAATAATATTTAGTGTTTTTTTACTGTCTTCTGGATCAATAACTTTAACAACTTGAACATTTTTATAATCATCTAATTCTTCATTAACTAAGATTTCTTTTACATTTAATCCTTTTTCAAAATAAGGTTTTAATTCTTCTAAAAGTTCTTTTGATAAAACATCTCCAGCCTTAGCAATCGTTTTGTTATCAAAAACTAAAGGTTCTGCCAATGTTAAACCCTCTAATCTATCTAATACATTTAATTTTTTATTAAATTTATAACGACCAACTTTTGCTAAATCATAACGGAATCTATCAAAAAATCTTGTAATTAACTGATTCTTTGAAGAATCTAATGTAGCAGGTTCTCCAGGTCTTAACTTTTCATAAATTTCAAGTAAAGCTTCATCTGTATTATTAGTTGAATCTTTTTCCAATGTATTTTTGATATAATCATTATCACCAAATACGCTTATAATATCTTCATCACTAGATAAACCTAAAGCTCTTAAGAACGTTGTAACAGTCACTTTTCTAGTTCTATCAATTCTAACATATAAAACATCTCTAGCATCTGTTTCATATTCTAGCCAAGTACCTTTATTAGGTATTAGTTCTCCGCTAATAATATGGCGTCCATTCTTATCAATTTCCTTTTTGAAATATACACTTGGACTACGAACTAATTGTGATACAATTACACGTTCAGCCCCATTAATAATAAATGTTCCTGCATCAGTCATTAAAGGCATGTCCCCTAAGAATATTGTTTGTTCTTTTACTTCACCAGTTTCATGAATATAAAGACGAGCTTCCACCTTTAATGGAGCAGCATAGTTTACCATTCTTTCTTTTGCTTCTTTAATTGAATATCTTGGTTCATCAAAATAATAATCACCAAATTCTAGTGAAATATTACCAGTAAAACTTTCAACTGGAAATAAATCATCAAATATCTCTTTGATACCATTTTCTAGAAATTCTTTGTATGATTTTTTTTGAACTTCCAATAAATCATTCAACTCTAAAACGTTTTTCGTCTTCGAAAAACTTCTTCTTTCACGATAGTCACCAAATTTTTTAACTTTATAAGCCACGATATCACCCCATACACAATTTTTTAAGACTATTTTTTTCTTCGTTTTTATTTAAAAAATAAATACGCCACCAATTTAAAATTGTAAAGCCTAATTAACAATTTGTCAATTAATTTTTGCTTTAAACACAAAAAAACCTTTACTTTTTGCTACAACTTCTACATTATAACAAGATTTTATTGAATTTACTGTCGATTTAGCGCCTTGGTCTTTATTTATAACAAACCATAGCTCACCATTATCTAAAAGATGATTTCTTGCTCCCTTCAAAATATTTAGTACTGTTTCTTTCCCTGCTCTAATCGGTGGATTAGTTATTATATATTCATATTTATTTTTTACACATTCATAAGCATTACTTTCGTAAGCTTTACCATCTACTTCATTTATTTTAATATTTCTTTCACATAAATGAAGAGCTCTTTTATTTACGTCTATTAATTCAACTTTTTTATTTAATACTTTCCCTATAACAATTCCCATGAATCCATAACCACAACCAACATCTAATACATCCCCATCACTTTTATCGTCATGTTTTTCCTTTATAAACGACTCAACTAATAATTTTGATGCATAATCAATTTTATTTTTGGCAAAAACTCCATTGTCACTAAAAAACTCAAAATTAATATTTTCATAATTATATATTAGTTTTCTTAGCTCGCTCTTTAAATTTTCATTGTTTGTAAAATAATGTTCCAAAGGCACTTTCCCCTTTTCTCGATATAAAATCATTATACAACAAAAACTTGTACTTCGTCAACAATTAAAGCACAAGTTTTTAACAAATTTTGTAGCAACAAATTAAGTAAAATTATCCACTTTGTTTATTAATAATGATTATTCAATAACTAATTCACAAATATCACTATTTACTTTATTATTTTTATTAGCAACTATTTTCTTATTATTACTACATTCAATAACATTAAATTTTTCTAAATTATAAACTTTAGCCACTTCTTCTTCATCTTTATTACTTATAATTTTAAAATCCATATCATCAACTAAATCATCAAAAGTTAATTTTTCATCTTGAAGCACATAACTAAGTTCATAAATATTATCTTGATCATACTTAACGTTTAATGAATTTATTCCATAATAGTAATAACCCTTTTCTTTTATTAAATTAGATAATTTTAAATCATTATTATTAACTATTTCAAAACTATAATCATTATAAATATCACTAGATATTAACTTAGTATCTATTAATGTTATAGTATTATCTTTTAACAAATCCACTCTACCAATTACATCAATATAATCATATATTCTATATTTACTTAAATCATCTGTTGTTTTAATATTTAAAGTATAATCTAAATTAAAATTAACATACCCATTTAATACTTCTTCACTTTTAGTATATGCCGCAAGTTCAATACTTTCATTACCACTAATTCTACTTATTTTACCATGAATTCTAACAAATTTATTTTTATATTCATTAAAACTATATTTAGGATCTTGTAAAAATTTATTTATACTAATTATATCTAATAACTCATTATTACAAACATAGCTACTTCTATAACCATAATCTAAATTAAGATTATTATTACAATCATATACTCTATAAAAGAAACTATTATATGTTTTCATTTTATCACTACTTTTAATAACATAACTATAAATAGGAACATATTTTAATTTAAATGCTAGTAATACATCTACACCATAACTCATTGTAAAAAGTAAAACAGGAATTAAAATCACTAAGAAAATATTTCTTTTTTTCTTTAAACAAAAACATACTTCAATTAAAATCACACCAATAACTAAACTAATTACTCTAAATATGCTATATTTATTTATTATAAAAGGTACTATCATCAAAGTTAATCCAATTCCAAGTAACCATATCAATCTTTTTTTCAAATTTACCACCTTAAATATATTATACTCCAAAAAAGCATTAAAAAAAAGTTGAAATTAATCAACTTTTCAAATTTACTAATTTAAAGCGTCTTTTAATTTGCTTCCAGCTTTAAATGAAGCAACTGTCTTAGCAGGAATTTTAATAGCTTCTTTAGTTAATGGATTGATTCCTTCTCTAGCAGCTCTTTTTTTAGCACTAAATGTACCAAAACCAACTAAAGCAACCTTTCCATCTTTTTTTAATCCAGCAGTAATACCTGCGATTGTAGCATCAAGAGCACGAGCAGCATCAGCTTTAGAAAGTCCAGCTTCTTTTGCAATTAATTCCACTAATTCTGTTTTAGACATAATATTTACCTCCCTATTATCTAAAATATTTCGTAGGAACATTGTCCTTACATATTAAGACTACCAAAAAATCTAGGTAAAATCAATAACTAAATTAAAATTTTTATTTATTTTATTAAAAAATTAATTATTTTTACTTGTTTTTGACAACTCTATGGAACAAAAGGTTGCCTTAAAAGTCCATTTTCAGTTCTTTCTAAGTATTTTATTAAACATTTTATTTCCGGTTTAATATATATTACATCTTTATCTTTTATTTTTACAACAGCCTTAGATTTCTTCATTTTTAATATTTTATCCGCTAAATTTCTTTTCTTTCCCAAAATGACTTTTCCAACGTACACTATTTTTTTATTTAAATATTCCCCCAAAACTAAACTAATTACATGACTTTCTTCTTTATTAATATATCCAAGAATTATAAAATCCCCACTTTTATAATTCTTTATTTTTAACCAATTATCACTTCTTTCATTAACTAAATATTTGCTATTAATTTTTTTAGCTACAATTCCTTCCATATCCAACTTTTTAATAGCGTTAAATAATTTAGTCCCATCCCCTATTACATAAGTACTTTTAATAAATACATCATTATCTTTATAATTACTTAATACATCTTTTCTTTCTAATAAACTTAAATTAATTAAATCTTTACCTTCATATATTACATCAAAACATATAAATATAACTGGATTAGTTTTACTTAAAAATTCTATAGTTTTTTTATTTTTTAAATGTATTCTTTTTTGCAACTTAGAAAATGATACTTTATTATTATCAAGCATTATTATTTCTCCATCAAATATTACATTACCTTTAACCATCTTACATAAAACCGTCATTTCTGGAAACAAGCCTGTAATATCTATACCATATCTGCTTCTTATTACAACTTTATCCTTACTTACAAAAACTAAAACTCTTATTCCATCATACTTTACTTCATATAAATATTCTTTACTATCAAATACTTCTCGAACCTCACCAAGAAGCATTGGTTTTATATCTTTATTCCACAAACTCATTTTGCATCCTTCAGACTTTTTTCTAACGCTTTCATCAAATCATTAATTTGCTTTTTACTATTTCTTTTAATTTTTGTAATTTTTTTACCATCTAACTTCTCATCAATTGCTTTTTTTATTCTATCCTGATATTCATCTTTATACTTGTTTGGTTCAAAATCTCCTTTCATACTTTCGATTAATTTAATAGCTAAATCTAATTCTTTACTTGTAATTTTAGAATTCATTTCTTTTTCAGGAATATGTACCTCTTCTTCAAAATACAAAGTTGTTAAAATAATTCCATTATCCACTAACTTTAATATTCCATAATAAAATTTTGGTCCAATTACAGTTTTAATTAATGCTACCCTTTTAGTTTTCTTTAATGCTTCATAAAATAAATTATAGGCTTTAGACTTACCTTCTGTATTTAAAAAATAACTTTTTTCAAAATACCACGGGGACACACTACCTTCTTTTATAAAACATATTACTTCAATTTCTTTATCCCAATCGGGTTTTAAATTATCAAGTTCTGCTTTACTAAAAACCAAATAATTATCTTTTTCAAATTGATACCCTTTTACAATATCATTTTCTTTTAAATCTTTTTTACACTTTGGACAATACTTAATATACTTTACTCTATTTAAGCACTTTTTATGTAACTGATTAAAAGAAGTATCATTATTTTTAATAATTGGATTAAGTAACACAGGAATATTTACTAAAGCAAAAGAAATATTAGAATGTATATTAGGCATTTTAATCACCATTTATATTATTTCTAAAATTTATTCTTTTATTCAATTAAAAAAGACTAAAGTGCTTTTATTTCTCTTTTAGTCTTATTAATTTTATTTTCTATATTAACTCTTTCTACCACAAATATCATTATAATAGCATTAACAGTAAAAGAACCGCCATAACTTAAGAATGGAAGTGGTACACCAGTTAAAGGAATTAAAGCTAGAACCCCAAGTAAGTTAACTAAAATATGCAAAGTAAAATACCAAAATGTCCCATAAGCTAAAATTGAACATCGTAAGTTTTCACTTGATTTAGCAATCTTTAATATCCTTGCTAAAATATAAGCATATCCCAGAATAATTACTATACCAGTTACAAGTCCTAGTTCTTCCACTATAATTGGAAATATAAAGTCTGTATGAGATTCAGGTAAATACAAATACTTTTGTGTTGAATTACCTAAACCAACACCAAACAAACCACCATTATTAATTGCAATAAATCCGTTACAAACCTGATAACCGGTAGTTTCCGTATATCTTGAACAAGGATTTCTAAAATTTAGTCTCCCCTTTTGTATACTACTTAAAAAATCATTACCTGAATATAAGAACGCCACCATTGCTAATATACACCCGATTGCTATTATTTTAATAAATTTCATTATATTATTTTGTACAACAGGAATACTTATAAATGTTAAAAATACTATCCCCGCAATAATTGCTGCACTACCCAAATCTGGTTGCATAAAAACTAAACCAATTATAATCGCTGCAAAACCTAAAGGTACAAAATAAGCATAAATATTTTTTACTTTTTTATAATGCAATTTATTATAATATATAGCCATAAAAATAACTAAAATAGATTTTGCAAATTCACTAGGTTGAACTTTAAAAAATTTTAAATCAAACCAACTTATTGCACCACCAGCTATTTTACCCTTTACAAAAAGGAGTGCCAAAGATCCAATAAGTAAAAATACAAGTGGCCATGCTAAAGCTCCATAATTCCTAGTTGGAAACCTAAGAACAATTAAAAAACCAATAAAAAATGAAACTAAAACAAATATTGCTTGTCTTATAAAAAAATGGTATGGTTGATATCCATAACGAACTACAGCTGTTATATTTGAAGCACTATAAATCATAACTAAACCTAGTGCTACATAAAGAACAACCATAATAAATAAAGGTATATCCATTTTAGAAAATAACTTACGCATGCTCTTCCACCTATAATAATATTATCACATTTACAAACAAATTAAAGTTTTTTTTGAAAACTTGGGTTATTTTAATGTCAAAAAATCGTCATTTATAATAAATTATAGTAGATACAAAAAGGAGGTATATTATGTATTATTATGGAAATACCGGCTATTATGGCGGAGGATACGGTGCTCAAGGCGCTTGTGGAGCTCCTACATATGCTGGATACACTAGTGGTTATGGCATAGGTGCTGCTATTTGGATTGTATTATTCATTCTTTTAGTAATCATTTTAGGTGCTGGCTGGAGCTGGAATAATAACAATAATTAAATAAATTAAAAGGGCTATTTCAATTAGTCCTTTTTTCGTTGCAATATTTTATCTTTTTTATATACTTCTTTTAATCTTTTATCCATGACTTCTACAGGTACCTTAAAAAAATATGCTAAAGTTTCACAATCTTTTGAAATACTTGCTTTTAATTTATTATCAGGAATTAGTAACATTCTAGCAAAAGCTGCAACCTCTTCAATTTCATTATCAAAAACATGACTCCCTAAAAAATGACTCCCTAAAAACTTTTCATTATTATAAAATATTAAATACGAAGAAATTAAATAAGCAATCGTATATCTTTTTTGTTCTTTACTAAAATAAATATTTAAAATTATATTTTTATTATTATTAGTGGATATAATTTTACCATTTATATCATTTGGTAAATCACGGCTTTCATTTATATTAAAACCAAATAATACTGCAAATCTTGTAATATCCATAATCCCAAACTCATCTTTACAATCTCTGAAATTATCTAGTATTTTTTTAACTCTTTTTTGAACATCCAAAACAACCACTCCCAAGTCATATATTATCATGAAAACCACGTAATTACAATGAAAATTGCATTTTTGAAAAAAATTTGATATACTATTTTGCGGGTGGAAGTTTATGAAATTACCAAATATAAAAATATTAGATGAAAAAAATAAAATATTACATCAAAAAAGTAAAGATGTTACATTTCCCGTAAGTAAAGAAGATCGTAGACTTGCTGAAGATACAATAAAATATTTAGAAATGAGTCAAAACGAAAAAATTGCTGAAAAATATGATTTACGAGCTGGAATGGGAATGGCGTTTGTACAACTTGGACATTTAAAAAGAATGTTTGTAATAGCAAATGAACTAGAAGAAAAAGGAACATTTGAAGAATATATAATAATTAACCCTAAAATAATTAGTCAAAGTGAAGAATTAATTTATGTAGGTGAAGGTGAAGGATGCCTAAGTGTTAATCGTGAAGTTGAAGGTATTGTTCCAAGACATGCCAGAATAACAATTGAATACTATGATTATGAAGGAAATAAAAAGACAATGCGTGCTCGTGAAGACTTAGCGGTTGCTTTCCAACATGAAATAGACCATTTAGATGGAATTTTATTCGTAGATAAAATAGACCCTAAAAATCCATATAAAGATAGAAATAAAATGCGCGAAATTTAATTTTTGACAAAAAGCCACTTCTTTTATGATAATATGTTTATAGCAAAAACAATTTGCATAAATTAAAAATGGCACATCCAATTTTGCATGTTGGGTGCTACCCAAAAAATGGTTAAAGCATCTAAATCACACGGTTGATCTAGATGCGTTTTTATTTATTTCTATTTTAGCAATAAATCCAAAATGAGAAGGATAATAATAATAAATCATAACCCGATGATAATTCCATCTTTAGTTATAGAATCAAACCGTCTATTTATATTTTAGAAGGTAGCATCCAATCAACTGAAATATTCCATAAAAATTATTTAAACACATGAAAACTAAAAAAAGAAACACATTACAACATTTTAATATTTAAGTTAAACAGAATAACCAAATTAATCTAAATTACCTTAAAATAAATAAACATTACAAAATTTTATTTGACAACAAGCATACATTTATTATATAATACACTTGCAAGTTATTTAGGCAGAGTTGTACCTATAAATAATGTGTTTAAACCTCAAAGGAATAAAGTAGCTAAGACTGCCTTAGCAAAATTATTTAAACTCCCTATTTATTAGATACGACACAATAAATATTTTGCAAATAAAATGAAAGGAGATTTTATGGCAAGATATACGGGACCAGCTTATAAGAAATCTAGAAGACTTGGTTTTTCTACACTTGAAAATGGAAAAGAATTAGCAAAAAGACCATATGCACCGGGAGCTCACGGACAAGATCGTCGTCGTAAACTTAGTGAATATGGAATCCAAATGCAAGAAAAACAAAAAGTTAGAATTCTTTATGGATTAAATGAAAAACAATTCCGCAAAGTATTTGACAAAGCTTCAAAGATGCATGGTATTGCTGGGGAAAACTTACTTATCCTTCTTGAATCTAGACTTGATAACATGGTATATCGTCTAGGAATGGCTAGAACTAGAAGAAGTGCTCGTCAAATTGTTAATCATGGACATATTTTAGTAAATGGCAAAAAGGTAGATATTCCTTCTTACACTACTAAAGTTGGTGATATAATTTCAGTTAAAGAAAATTCATTAAATCATCCAGCTATCCTTGATTCAATTGAACAAAAAAGAACTGTTCCAGCTTATCTAGAAATGGATGAAAAGAAATTATCTGGTAAATTTGTAAGACTTCCAGAAAGAAGCGAACTTAACCCAGAAATTAACGAACAACTTATCGTTGAATTCTATAACAGATAATACTAAAAACCAAAAGGTTATTACTCCTTTTGGTTTTCTTTTGGTAAAAATACATTAATTGATATATTATCAAAATCTAAAAGATCAATAATATTTTTTAAATCATCAATAGTTTCATCTTCAAGAATTTCTTTCAAATTAGTTACTATTCCCCCATTATTTAAAACATCATCTTGAATTCTATAGCTTACATTTTCTAAGTCTTCATAATCAAGTATAAGAGTTGCTATCGTAGCATTCTTTTTTCTTTTAAAATCAAGTTCACTTATAGATAAGTTTTCTAATTTTTCCTTTACTTTTTTTATAATTTCTTCTTTAAAATTTGAAGTAACATTAATAGTTACAACAAATGTATCGTCGTAAACATCACAAGTAACATTCATATTTTGAATTAAACCTTTTTCCATAAGTTCATCTTTAAAATCCGAAGTAGCGCCAAAATTTATATTAAACAATAAACTTGTAAGTATTTTTAATTCTAATGAAGAATAATTTTTAAAACGACTCATATCCATTTTAATAGAAAACTTAAGTCTTGGATAAGTTACATTAATATATTCTTCCTTATATTTTGTAGTAACTTTTTTAGGTTCATTTTCTTTAATAATAATTGGATTTAAATATTTTCCAAATTTCTTTTTAGACAAATTATCCTCCACTAAACAGGCCATTTCATAAGGATTAAAATTTCCAGTCAAAGTTAAAAACATATTTTCAGGATGATAAAAAGTATCATAAACTAATTTTACATCTTCTAAAGTAATGCTAGTTACATCATCCGGAGTACCTGTAATAGTATTTCGATATTTTGATTTTTGCAAAGTATTTAAAAGTGAATGAAAAAACACAATACTATATGGGTCATCTAATCCCATATTAGCTTCTTCTACAATAATTCCTTTCTCTTTAGAAATACATTTCTTAGTAAAAAATGGATTGTAAACAAAATTAAGTAACTCTTCTAAGTTTTCTTTTTTATTATTTGTTGCAAAAACAATATAACTAGTATAATCAAAGGTAGTAAAAGCATTAGCATCCCCACCTAATTTATAAAACTCATCATGCGCGGTAGTTTCCTCATCTATATTGAATTTTACATGTTCTAAAAAGTGAGCTATCCCATTAGGTACTTCATATGTTTTCTTACCTATTTTAAACTTTGTATGAATGGAACCATACTTTACAGATAGTGATGCATACATACTACTTACTTTTTCATTTACCCACATATATATAGGAAGTCCACATTTAGTATGATAGACATATATTTTCTCATTCAATCCTTTTAGTTCTAATTCTTCCATCTATGAATCCTTCCCTTCTAAAGTAAATATTGTATTAAGTTTAATTTTTTTAGAAACGTTAATTATATCATTTTTATTTATTTCTTTAAAATACTCTTTTCTTTTTTCAATTAAAGGTAAATTATCATAAATATTAAAAACATAGTTATTTAATATTGCCACATTATTATCTAAAGACATATCTAAAGAAATAATCATATTATTTATAGCATCATTTAGTTCCATATCACTAAATTCTCCATTTTGCATCTTCTTTAATTCCTTTTTTACTAAAGATATTGCTTTTTTAACATTACATTGATCAAGTGATATTTGTACCATTAATAACCCATCATATTTTAAATACATACTATTAATAGCATAACACAAACTATTTTCTTCTCTTATACTTTTATAAAGTTTTGAAGTAAGCCCTCCACTTCCATAAATATAATTAAAAGCATTTAAAGTTATATTTTTTTCTAAATCATTTAAGTTCTTTAAGTTAAATAACATAACTAAATTAGTTTGAATATTTTCACTTTTTAAAGATGCTTCATGGACTTTTTTTACTTCCTTATTATCAACCATCATATCAAAATTAATATCTACAATATACCTATTTTTAAAATATTTTTTAATTAATGTAGCCATATCATCCATTTCTAAATTACCTATTAAAAATATATCAACTTTAAATTCTTTTCTCAAAGTTTTATAAGCATCATAAAGACTAGATGGTGTAATATTATCTAACTGTTCAATAGTTCCTAATAACTCATATGATGTTGCAGTATTAGAATCCATTGTTTTGAATGCTTCTTTTATACTTTGTTTTATAGGGTTTTCTTTTAAAGAATTTATTTCTCTTTTTAATCTTTCTTTTATAATATTAAAAGTTTTTAAATCAAATTCATCATTTTCTACATTAGGTCTTTCTATCATTTCAAATAATGTTTTAATTACTTCTTCAACATAATTATCTTCTTCAATATATTCTGGATTTATAAAATCTAATGATACATGCAAATCTAATATATTTCCTACCCTAACCGTAGATGCATAAATAACTATTTTATACAATTCTTCAAATCTTGTAATTAAATCTTTTTTTCTAGGATACTTTTTACATGATTCACTTAGCATATCAGCCAAAAATGCATATTTACCCATTTCTTCTTTTTTAGCAATATTTCTAAATATTACTTCCATATGACTGGTTTTAAACTTATCAGTTTTAATTGTATAAATATTAAAGGAATTACAATTATATGTTTTATATTTCATCTTACACCTCTTCTTTATTATGCATACTTTTTAAAATTTTATTATATTCTTTTAAAGTATAATCATCTGTCATACCCGCAATATAATCAATCACAATTCTTTCTTTGCTATTATTATTTTTATATTCATCACTCATATTAGCTAAATAAGATTTAATTATATTACTTTCTTCATTGTTATTATTTAAATCATTGATATATGCATTATATAAAGTGTTCAACATAACCTTTAAATTTTCTTTTTCTTCTTCAGTATAAGCCTTATAATAAATATTTTTATAATTAAAATCTTTAAGATTTTTTATTGCTTCAAAAACTTCATTGCTTAATTTAATATAGTTTTTTCCTAAACTATTATTTATTACATCAGTAACAATACTATTTACTATCTCTTTATTACTTTTTCCTAATACACTAGTTATATTATTTGGAACATCTTCCCAAGTAAGTAATTTCATTCTAATTGCATCATCTATATCCCTACCTAAATAAGCAATTAAATCACTTATTCTTACAACGCAACCTTCCAAAGTCATTGGAATTAATTGAAGTGATGAATTTTTATCTTTATATGTTCTTTCATAATCACGCAAAAAATCATCCTTTGTTTTATTCCATTTAGGTTCATATTTGCCCATTACAAGTTCCCCATTATGACAAAGGATTGCATCTAAAGTTTGCAAAGTAATATTTTTTCCATTTCCATAATTTTCAATATTCATCAATAGTCTTACACTATGAACATTGTGATTAAAATAACCACATCCAGCTCTAAGACTTATCTCATTAAGTATAGCCTCACCAACATGTCCAAAAGGCGTATGACCTAAATCATGCCCTAAAGCTCCAGCTTCAATCAAGTCTTCATTTAAACCTAAGGCTCTTCCAATTGTTCTAGCAATTTTACTAACATATAATACATGAATCATTCTTTTAGTTAAGTGATCGTTTTCTTTAAATGAAAATACTTGAGTTTTATCCATATATCTTTGAAATGATAATGAATATAAAATTCTATCAACATCTCTTGAAAACGGTGTTCTAAAATCATTTTCTGACGCTTTAAAATATATTGCTTCTTCATTTTTACAAGCTAAACTATTCACATTTACTACCTCCATTACAATGATATCAATTTTTATTTATTTTGTCTATAAAACCACAATGTTTACATAACTCTTGGGTTAACACATTATTATTAAATCCTTCAATTATTTTTCTTGCCTTTTTGCTATTTATAATCTCTTCAAAACTTTTATCAAATATATTACCAAGATTTATACATCCATTTCCATCTAAACAACATGGTACCACCGTACCATCCACTAAAATACCAACATGACTTTTAAGTCCATAACATTTTCCTTTATTTTTATAAATATTATTATTTAAATTAGGCCACACAAATTCTTCATCTATATCCACAAAAATATTTTTTTCTATTGTTTTATTTGTTTTTATACTTGCTTGATATTTTTCTTCTAATTTTTTTAATATTTTATCATCATTACCTAACCATAACCTATAATTAATAAAAGTATATTTCTTCAAGACATCTGTTGCATCAAAAATCTTATCCATATACATATCTAAATTGCTTACATTACTATGTAAAGAAATATTAATTTGTCTAATATTTTTATTAAACTTTATTTTATCTATAAAATATCCATTCGTAGTTATATTAATATAAAAATCCTTACTTGCTTCATTAATAAATTCATTGATATAAGGGTGAATCAAAGGTTCTCCGAGCACATGAAAATAAAGGTACTTTGTATGTCCCTTTAGTTTGCTTAAAATAATTTTAAATTCTTCTAAAGTCATGTATTTATTTTTTCTTTGATTATGTACACAAAAAGAACAATTTAAATTACAATTATTAGTTATTTCAATATATATTTTTTTAAAACTCATAAGAAAAATAAGATATCAATCTTCTCCAATAAATCATCATCTATTATTTCTGAAATTCTTAATAATTTTATAATTAACCCCACAATAAAATATACACTACTTAAACAAAGTACTAAACCCACTATTCCTTTTATTTTAAAGATTACCTCTATTAATAAAACAATTAAACTAATGCACAATGCTATAAAATAAAATCGAGAATTGTGTCTCATAAATAACCCTTCTTTCAGTTACTTAATATTTTAACCTAATTTATCTCCGTTAGCAACCTTTTTTTGAGGAGTAATTAAAACAACTCCATTTTCACTATAAGTTCCAAGCACTAAAACCTCAGACATAAAATCTGCAATTTGTCTTGGAGGAAAATTAACTACCGCTAAAACTTGTTGTCCGATTAATTCATCAAGCCTATATCGTTGTGTTATTTGTGCTGATGATTTTTTAATACCTATTTTTTTACCAAAATCAATAGTTAATTTATAAGCAGGCCTTTTAGCTTTTGCAAATTCTTCTGCACTTATAATTGTACCTACTCTGATATCTAATTTCATAAAATCTTCTATACTTGCCATTTTTCCTCCAAAAAAATAGAGCTTAAGCTCTATTTCAAATTATATACTTCACCATTTATTTTATCTAAATCATTTGTTACTTCTTCATTTTTTAATGATGGAAGTTCAATGTCTTCTTCATCTTCATCATCTATTATAGAAAACAACTTAGCATCTATTGGTTTTTGTTCCTTTTTAATTTCTGTTACATGTTCTTCTTCATTATTACTAACAATATTTTCTTCCTTTTTATCAACAAACACAGAGCTAAATATTTGTGGACTAGGCTTAAATACTGGTTTTTCAATTTCTTCTTTTACTTCAGGAATATTTATACTATTAAATTCATTTTTAATACTTTCTAGTGAACTCAAATCATTTTCTAATTTTTCATCTTCTAAATCACTTGAAAGCTCATTTATACTAATAGGTTTTTCTTCTTCCTCATGATCTTTAAAAAGTGGTTTTACTTCTTCTTCCTTCTTTAAAGGTATATTAACTTCTTCTTCAATTTCTTCTTTAACATCAGGTATAAATTCTGTAACATTTACATCTTCATTAATAGTTTCTTTTACTTCATCTTCTTTTTTTAATTCTTCTTTTACTTCAACTTTTTCTGGTACATTTTCTTCTTGCTTAAATGCATCCAACTCTATTTTTTGAAGTCTTTTTGTTTCTTCTAACTTTTGATCTTTTTTACCAAAAAAGTAAACAACAACAAAAGCAATAATAAGTACTACCAATGCTATAACTAAAATTAAAGTAAAATTATCATTTTGATATAATCCATATATGAAATCTTTCATACATATACACCTCTTTATTCTATATAATAAATATTACCAAAATATGCAAAAAAAGTAAATATATTTTACAAACATTTAACAAATTTTACTAATATTTTAAAATAGATTCAATTTTACTTAAATCTATTCATTTGTTGCATAACTTGCTTTACTTGTTTTTGACTTGGCTTTCTTCCCATTGATGACATCATAGCCTCAATCATTTTTTCATTTATTGGTGGATTTTTTTCTAAAGTTTTTTTCATCAAAAATCTTGCTAAGAAAAATCCTATTACAAGACCAATAATTAATCCAATTACTAAATATAATATTAATTTACCCATAAAATAATCTCCTTTATACATCTATTTTACTATAAATAAATTAGTTCTTCAAGCCAGAAATAGTCTTTATTTTGAAAATCACATGCAAAAGCTTCTGTAACAGGCAAAAATTTCTTAATGTCTCTATTAATTATATTAGTTTTAAGTAAAATATGACTATTTTTAACAGTTATAGTGGTTTCTTCTTTGCGATATTTATTTACCACTTTGTGAACATCACCTGTTTTCATATAAAAGTCATTATCTTTATTAAGTTCATATATTAATTTATTATATTTCATTTTATCTATTGGCACAATTATTTGATCAAGTAAATCTTTTCCAATTCCAATACTAGTTTTATCAAGTAGATAAATATCTTCCAATGATTTAAATAAATTATATGGACTATCCTTAAGCAAAATCTCCATTTCTTTATTAATTCTAAAAATATAAAAAGTCCTCATGTTATCACCCAAAATTATGATAACACAAAGACTTAAAACAATTTGTCAGATTATGTCGATAATATCATCTTTTTTTAAATAATTAGCAATTTTTTCTAAAATTGTATTTTTATCTATTTTTAAATACTTAACAACATCCTCCGTTTTACCACTCATACCAAACTTATTAACTCCAAATATATATTCTGGTTTAGATGCGAATCTATTCCAAATTAAACTTGAACCAGCCTCAATTACAAATGTTGGAACATCTTTTGGTAAAAGTTGTTCTTCATACTTAGGATTTTGTTTTAAAAATAGTTCCATACTTGGCATTGAAACTACCCTTGTATCAATACCTAAAGTAAATAAATCTTTTGATATTTCCATAGCCATTTCCAATTCCTGACCAGTTGCAATAATTATTCCATCTAAATGATATTTTTCTTTTCGAACCATATAAGCACCATACTTAACAAATTTTGCATTTGTATTTTTTTGTTTGCTTCGTTCTTCTTTACTAATAACTAATGCTGTCGGACAATTATTTTTTAAAATATATTCCCATGAACCCATTATTTCATTTATATCGGCAGGTCTAAATGTTATAAAATTAGGAATTGTTCTAAGCATAGAGAGTTGTTCTATTGGCTCATGAGTTGGTCCATCTTGTCCAACATAAACAGAATCATGAGTAAAAATATAAGTAACAGGCAAATTCATTAAAGCAGACATTCTTATCGCTGGTTTTAAATAATCACTAAAAGATAAAAATGTTGAACCGAAAACTTTTAAATTAGATAAAGCCATACCATTTAAAATTGCCCCCATTGCATGTTCTCTTACTCCAAAATATATATTTTTACCAACTGGATTTTCTTCACTTTGAACTGTAGACTTATCTAAATTAGTTTTACACGAAGAAGAAAGATCCGCAGAACCACCAAGAAAGAATGGACTTTTCGGAGATATAAAATTCATAATTTTATGATTAGATTCTCTTAATGCTTCTCTATATTCATCACTTATCTTAAATTTAGTATCATCAAAATCTATTACAAAAGCATTTCTTTCTAATAAATTTACTAACATATGTAAATTACTATTTTCTTCTTTAATATTTGTATATTCTTCTTGCCATTCTAAATATTTTTTAGATACTCTTTTATTAATATAGTTTTGCAAATAATCTAAAACTTCTCTTTTCATTTCAAATGGTTCAGTTGTCATTTTATATTTACTTCTTATATTCATTAAATCTTCATTATCTAATGGTTTACCATGAACAGCATTAGTTCCTTCTAATTTAGAATCTTTACCAATAACTGTATTACATATAATAATTGAAGGTCTATCCGATTTTTTAGCAGATTTAATAGCTTTTGAAATTTCTTTATAATCACTACCATTTTTAACATTTATAATATTAAAGTCTAAAGCTTCAAAACGAATTTCAATATCTTCTGTAAATGTCTTTTTAGTATCACTATCTAAAGAAACATTATTTTTATCATATAAAAGTATTAATTTATTTAAATTTTGAGTGCTAGCAAAACTTAGAGCTTCATAGCTAATGCCTTCCATTAAATCGCCATCGCCACATAAACAGTATGTATAATAATCAATTAAACTTGAATTTTTATCTTCAATATTTACTATTGCATTCAAATATCTTTCTGCTAAAGCCATTCCAACAGCCATGCCAACGCCTTGACCTAAAGGCCCAGTAGAAACATCAACTCCCGGGGTAACTTTAACCTCAGGATGGCCAGGAGTTAAACTACTTATTTCTCGAAATTGTTTTAATTCTTCTAAATCAATATTGTATCCCATATGATAAAGCATTGAATAAAGTAAAGCAGAACCATGACCCGCAGACATTACAAATCTATCTCTATTTATCCAATTAGGATTACTAGGAATTACTTCAATTTGTTCTTTATATAAAGCATATAAAATCGGTGCAGCACCTAAAACTATCCCTGGGTGTCCACTTCCGGCTTTATTTATCATATCTAAAGCTAATATTTTTATACTATTTAATGTTGCATCGTCCATTTTGCTCATTTTATCACTCCTCTACGATAATAAAATAATACCACAGTTTTATTAAAAAAGCAAAATAAAATATCAACTAAATTATATACACAAGTATCACAATACATATTAATTATTTATACCAAAATAATAATTGTTAAAACATTATTTTTGTGATAATATAGTGTTATGACCTCGTAGTTTAGTTGGATAAAACAAGCCCCTCCTAAGGGTTAGAGCGTGAGTTCGACTCTCACCGAGGCCACCAAAAAGCAATAAAGTTCGCAATACATAGCGAACTTTTTATTTTGTTTAATCATTTAAAGCAACAACATTATTTTTTGTCGAGGTATCATCTAATTTACTAAACCGCAAATTTACAAGAAGTATCATACCTACTATTGCTAAGTAGAAAAATAATACTCCACTATACTTTTTTAACACATTCATCATATCCATTACCTCGTCTTTCTGATATTATTCTAATACATATATTTGTTCGTGTCAATAAACAAATAAACAATTGTTTGACTTTTTACAAATTATAGTGTAAAATAATATTTAGAAAAGGAGAAAAATTATGGAAGAAAGAAAAGAACTTACCAAAAGACAAGAAGAAGTCTTAAATTACATAAAAAAATATATAGCTGAACATGGATATCCTCCAGCAGTCAGAGAAATTTGTGCTGGCATTGGATTAAATAGCCCCGCTACTGTATTTGTACATATTAAAAACTTAGAATCACTCGGAGTAATAAGACAAACTAGCAATAAATTTAGAACAATTGAATTACTCGTAGAAAATGAATATGAAGAAAAAAATGAAGATGTTATCAAAGTTCCTCTACTTGGAAAAATAACTGCAGGAAACCCTATTACCGCAATTGAACAACCAGACGAATTTTTCGATTTACCAGCAGCACTAATGCCAAAATCCGGGGAAGTATTTACCCTACATGTAAGTGGCGAATCAATGATTAACCGCGGTATATTTGATAATGACTATGTTATTGTAAAAAGACAACAAAACGCTAAAAATGGTGATATTGTCGTAGCTATGACTGATGAGAACGAAGTAACATTAAAAACATTTTATAAAGAAAAGGATCACATTAGACTTCAACCTGAAAATGATACAATGGCACCATTATTATTTGATAATATAACAATTCTTGGAATAGCAATTGGTCTTTACAGAAAAATATAAAAAACATCGAAGTAATCTCTTCGATGTTTTATTTTACAAAAAACACAACATAACTTAAAAAAGCAAGATATAAAATTAAAACAATCCAACCATTAATCATATCCTTTTTAGTTGATTTATTTTTAATTCCAATAGCCATCGTAGCTAAATAACCACCAATTAAACCACCAATGTGAGCACCATTATCGATACCAGGCATCATAAACCCAATAACTAAATTAAATAATATAACAGGAATAATTTGAGTTTTAATTGCATCATTTAAATATAATCTATAATGATATCCAAAATAAAGTAACGCTCCCATTAAACCAAATATTGCTCCACTAGCACCAACAGATACAATATTAGAATCCACAAATACTAAAGACATTAAACTAGCACTAATGGCACTAATTAAATAGATAAATACAAACTTACCTTTTCCTATTAAGCCTTCTACACTTGGTCCAATTACTATCAAAGAATACATATTTACTACTAAATGAATTAATCCAACATGCAAGAATGCACAAGTAAGAAGTCTCCATATCTCGCCATTTTTAATAAGAATGATATTATTAGCACCAAATATAGCTAAAATATTAGCATCAAAATTAAGAAAATTATTACCATATATTCCTACGATAATGTACATTATTATACAAATTAATGAAATTATATTCGTAAATATTATTTTTTTCGGAGCAAATACATCATAGAACTTCTTATTTTCGCTTTCGGTTTTTTCATTTATATCATTAGTGACATTAATAATTAATTCTAAGCCATCATTAGATTCCAATAAGTTATCTTTAATATTGGGAAATACTTTTGTTAAATCATCATTTTTCTTTATATCATTTAGGCTTTCTGCCCCAATAGTTTCAATATTTTTAACATTCCCTTTATCTACTTTTTTACTTATATCTAAACAAATATTTAAAGCATTCATTTTTAACGACATCGTCTTTTTCTTAATTTGTTTCATTATATGTTTCATTTTAAATATATCAAATTTATATTGTTCTTCATTTATAATTGAATTACAACTAATTCTAATTATACGATAAGGACCTTCCAAATTTTCAAGCCAAATCTCATCTTTAACTCCTTGAACATTTATCGGAGCATAATTTTCTTTAGTTACAAAGTAATGAACTAAACTCATCATAACTTGATCACTTTTTTTTATCATTACATTAGACATTTTTTCATCTCCTCGTCATAATATTTTACAATAAATCATATTTTTAGTAAAGAGGTGTCACATGATAGAATACCTATTTTACATCATAAGTTTATTTTTAATAGTAACAATATTACTTAAAATTAATAATTTTCATCTATTTGACGACCCATTAATATTTTCAACTGCCACCAACTATTTATTAATTTTTTCTACTTCAATATTTTATTTTTATTTTAAAAATTATTTATTTGCTCTAATTAGTTCTATTCTACTAATTATTTTTTCTATTCTTTTAATTCATGATTTTAAAAGAATACTTGGTTACATTCCTCTTACATCTATACCTTTTATAATAACAAACTTCATTACTTTAATTAATATTATAATAAATTATCAATAAATGTTTGAAATTCTTCTGGTAATTTACTATTAAATTCCAATATTTCTCCTGTAATTGGATGTTTAAATTTTAAATATGCAGAATGTAAAAATTGTCCAAAATCAGTACAAACCTTATTAGAATAAACTGGGTCATTATGAACTGGATAACCAATATAAGCCAGATGAACTCTAATTTGATGAGTTCTTCCAGTCTCTAAAACCAATTTTACTAATGTATAATCTTTATATTTTTTTATTACTTCAAGATTGGTTATTGCTTTTTTACCATCTTTGCATACTTCCATTTTATCAAAATATTGTTTACTTCTTCCTATCGGAGCATCAATAATAGCTTTTTTTTGAGGAAACACTCCATCAAGTAGTGCAATATATTCTCTATGTATTCTTTTATTTTTAAAGTCATCAGCCAGTAACTCATGAGCCTTATCATCTTTAGCCACTATCATTAAGCCGCTTGTATCTTTATCTAATCTATGAACTATCCCAGGTCTAAATTCTTCCCCTTTACTTAATGTTTTATTATAGTAAAGTAAACCATTTACTAATGTATCATTACTATTACCCGCACCAGGATGAACAACAACCCCACTATCTTTATTTATAACCATTAAATATTCATCTTCATAAACAATATCAATATCCATTTTAGTAGCTTCTAAACTCATTTCTTTAACAAAACCATCTTTAATTAATATTACATCCCCAACTTTAACCTTATATGATGCTTTAATACTTTTTCCATTAACTAATATGTATTCTTCTGCTAGCATCTTAGTTATGGTTTCTCTACTATAATCTGTTTTACTAGCTAAATACTTATCTATTCTTACATTTTCTTCATCTACTATTACTTCCATACTTATCTTCTCCCTTAAATATTGCATATATTATAAGGATAAAACCTATTACTAATGCAACATCTGCTAAATTAAATACTGGATACTCATATCCACCAATGTAAAATTTCAAATAATCTATTACATAACCATTTACTATTCTATCAAATAGATTACCTAAAAGCCCACCATAAACAAGACTAAATGCTATTATATTTCTTCTATTATCCACGAAGTTTTTTTGATAAATTATCAAAAAAATAAATGATACTACTGCAACGCCAATAAGTAAAAATCTTGCTCCTTCAAAAGTACTCCAAGCCGCTCCGTTATTATACACCTTCGTAATATAGAAAAACCTTGGAATAATACTTTTTAAAGTTCCATAAAAAATCGTCTTATCAACTATGTATTTAATAAGTATATCAAATAAAAAAACAATAATAGCAATCAATAAACTTTTCTTCTTCATGCTTATTATTGTATCACAAATTCTATTTATTTACTAGTATACAATCAGAACCTATCTTTGTAATATCAGAAAATGTAAAACTAAACTCTGTATTTTTTAACATTTTTCTAAACAATTTTTTATTTTCAGCTACTAAACTTATTACTCTTCCTTCACTATTTACCTCAGCATCTACTATTCTACCCAAATTAACTCCAGTATTTACACTTATAATATCTTTATTTTGAAGTTCACTTAAATACATAATCCACCCCATAAATTATATGTTTTATTTTATTAATTTACGAACATTTTCAATAGCACTTTTTTCTAATCTTGATACCTGTGCTTGACTAATGCCCAATTCATCAGCAATTTCCATCTGCGTTTTTCCAACCATAAATCTTTGTAATAAAATATTTTTTTCTCTTTCTTTAATTTTTAAAAGGGCTCTTCTTAAAGAAATAATCATATCTTTATCACTATTTTTATCTTTAGTGTCTGCGATTTGATCAAATAAATATATTGTATCTCCACCATCATTATAAATTGGTTCAAAAATACTTGCCGGATCTCTCATAGCATCCATTGCATAGCTAATTAAGTATTCAGGAATATTTAGTTCTTTTGAAATAACAGAAGATGGTGCATCTATTCCATATTCACTTAAATATTTATCTTTAAACTTAATAATTTGATAAGCTAAATCTTTTGTACTTCTACTTACTCTAACTGCAGTATTGTCCCTTAAATACCTTTTAATTTCTCCAATGATGAGAGGTACCGCATAGGTAGATAACTTTAGTCCATAAGATAAATCAAAATTATCAATAGCTTTAATAAGTCCAATAACACCAACTTGAAATAAATCATCCAAATTAACATTACCTTTATTAAAAGTTCTAAGAATACTTAAAACCAACTTTAAATTTCCATTTATAAGCCTATCTTTTGCATCTAAATTTCCATTTTGATATTCTAAAAATAACTTAGTCATCTCTTCATTACTTAAAACCTCAATTTCACTTGTATTAATTCCTGTTATGTCCACTTTATATTTTGCCATAATAAAAGTCCTTTCCAATTATTTATGGCAAGGACTCCTAAATTTTATACATAAGTTTTACTGAAATAATCTAATACTTCTAACATTTCATGTGTAATTCCATTCGTATCACCAGACATATCCATTTTTTCTTTCAATACTTCATTTACTATATTTAAAGGAATATATCTTAAAGTAAAATTTCCATCTATCTCTTCTTCTGTATAATTAGTATTTTTTAAATCAGGTACTCTATCATCTCTTATTATAAAATAATAAATAATTATTTTTGTATTTATATTTTCTTTAGGATAATCTTTATAATATGCATTACGCACCACAAACGGTTCTAAATTACTTGTATCAAACACTAGACCCGTCTCCTCTTTAAGTTCCCTTTCAAGGCCTAAAAGTAAACTTTCTCCAGATTCAATATGTCCACCTGGAAATTGATATTCCGAATGTGAATGTCCAAGCAAAATTTTATTATCACTAGTTATAATTAAAGCTTTAACTCTAGTAATAATATTATTTATTTCCGACTCGTTTATATTGCTTTTATTTTTTATTAATTCTATCATAATAACACCTTCTACATTGTAACACAATTCTACATTTTTTGACAAATTTTTATTGTAATATTTTTTTAGATTTGATAATATATTAATAGAAAGGAGCTTTATATTATGTACGATTATGATTATATGACAGGTCAAACTGCAAAAGCTGCTGCAAATGTTGCCGGAACTCTAGTTTGGACAATTATTGCTATAGTTATTGCTATTGCAGCTGGTATTATGGTTTACTTTATGTTTGTTAAAAGCGATAAACCTGTAAGTGGCAATTTACAAAAATTAAGAGATTTATTAGACTTTAAGACAATGTTAATTGAACCTATTTTAAAAGTAGTTTATATTACTCTAACTATTTTTATTGTTTTATTCTCATTTGGATTAATATCTACTAGCTTTGTAGCATTCTTAATGACATTAATCTTTGGACCACTAATTATAAGAATCACATATGAATTAATGATGATTAATATAATGATTTGGAAAAATACTAAAGAAATCAATGAAAACATTAAACCAAAGAATGCAAAAAAAGAAACAAAAACTGAAGAATAAGTCGCAAGACTTATTTTTTTTGCAAACAAAAAAAGAGCTTATGCTCTTCCAGAATATTTTCCATCTTTAGTTGAAATAATAATTCTTTCTCCTTCATTTATAAACAAAGGAACTTTTACAACATAACCAGTCTCAATTTTAGCATCTTTACTTGCATTTGTTGCAGTGTTACCTTTAACTGCTGGTTCTGTTTCAACAACTTCATATTCAACTTTTTCAGGTAATGTAATACCAATTATTTCTCCATCATAATTATCAATGTCGATTTCTAAACCCTCTTTAATAAAATTAACATTGTCTCCTAAAACAGATGCTGGAAGTTCAATTTGTTCATAAGTAGAATTATTCATAAACACATAGGTATCTCCCATTTGATATAAATAACCAGCTTTCACTTTTTCAATATGAGCCTTAGTTATCTTAATATTGGTATTAAATGTATCTTCAGTAACTGCTCCAGTTCTTAAATTTCTTCTTTTAATTCTAACAAAAGCAGGCCCTTTACCAGGTTTTACATGTTGAAATTCAACAATAGTATATAAATTACCATCCATGATAATTGTCATACCATTTTTGATATCATTAATATTAATATCCATATTTAATCCTCTTTTCTATTATTTTTTTTCTTTAGCAGCTACTGTCTTTCTACATTTTGGGCAGTATCTATTTAATTCAAGACGGTCTGGAGTATTCTTTTTATTTTTACTAACTGGGCGTAATTCAAAACCACAAACAGAACATCTCATAGTTACTTCACTACGATTTTCTTTTTTTGCCATAATTTTTCCTCCTCACTTAAATAATCTTTATTAATTATACCAAAATTCTAACATTTTTCAACTAATTTATATGATATTTTCTATTTTTATTAACTTTTTAAATGTAATATATTCTATTTTTCTTCTAATTCTATCCTTGTTTTTAACTTTTGTATCTTTTCTAAATCTAATTTAGTTACTTCACTAATAAGATTTATATCCATATTTTTTCTTAGCATATTAACTGCGGTGTTTTCAATTCCTTCTTCAATTCCTTGTTCTATTCCTTTATTTAAATATTCTTTCTTTAGTGAATTTTCATATACTTTTTCATTTTTTTCATAATCCCATACAAATTTAAAATCACTATTTAACTTACTCAACTTTTCCACACACTCCTTAACATCCGAATCATTAACTGCTTTGTTATATGCTAATATATCTTCTTTTGTTTTTAATGCAAATAGTACTGGTAATGATCCTTTCACATTTCTTTTAGCAACATTATCATACCAAATTTTTCCAAATTTATCAAGATTTACATGTATTAATTTTATATTTTTCAAAAATAATTCATAGTTTTTTCCACTATATTCATCTAATATTTCACATAAGCCATATTTATTTGGCATTCCATAATTAAATTGTATCTGAATAAATTCTGTTTTTTCATCATAATCTTCCCCAGCATTTATTACTTGCGAATAAAATGAGAAAAAATAACTTTTATTCCTCATCTTTGTTGATTCTTCCCATGCCGTGTTTACTTCCATATGAACATACTTACCATCACACTCTACTAAAAAATCTAATCTTTTGGCCCTCTCGATTGCTTTTTGCACTGGCAGTTCCGTAGGAAGCAGCCTTATTACTTTAATCTTTAACCCACACGCATCTTTAATCAACCTCTCAAACAAATGAAAATCATTATTTTTTATAACAACCTCATCCAATAATATTGTTTTAATAATTTTATCTTTACTAAACAATAAAAACTCATGTTCCTTTACTTTATTCATATCCACACCCTTCTTCACCTTTATTAACCCCAGCTTATACTTTTGTTTTACTTTAATATTTTTTCATAATCAAACTTCTCCCTTCACTTAATATATTTCCTTTTTTTTATTATTTTTGCGCTTTTCGCATAAAAAAAAACAACAATTTACATTTTTTTGCAAATTAATTGTTTAAACCAAAATTTTAGCAGATTTTTATAATATTTATTATTACTAACTTTATTTACTAAAACATTAAAATCGTGTTTTACAATTACATAACTTAAATCTCCATTATTAATATATTTAATTAATTCCTTATCTCACTTAAGACTTTTATATTTTCCTTTAACTTCAAATATTATTACATAATCCTTATATAATCTTTTAAAAAATATATATTTATTTTTCATAATACCAATACTTATCTACTAATCTTTTAATTTTTCTATCATCTGCATATTTGTAAGAATTTGAATAAGTCATAATACTACAAAAAGCACTATAATCCCCTATTTTACCTGTATTAAATAAATGTTTTACTTCTTTTATTCTTTTCTTTATTTTATCTATATTACTTCTTTTTATTTTTATAATAGTTTTTTTATCTATTACTTTATAAGTATATCCCAAAAAGCTAAAACCATATTTCATATTATTAATCCAAGTCTTTTTTTCATTTATCATTAATTTATATTCTTTTTCCAATTTATCTATTATTATTTTTTTAGCATCCTTCAATTTATTTATCTCATTATCTAAAATAATAAAATCATCCATATATCTAACATAATACTTTAAATGTAAATCATTTACTATAAAATGATCTAACTTATATAAATAATATATAGATAAAAATTGACTAGTCATATTACCTATTGGTAAACCTTTATTATATTCATATAATGGTATATCATTATTTTTCTTTACCTTATTTATAGCTTCATTAATATAATTTTTATTTGTACTATCGATTATTTTAGAAATAATATCATATTCATAAGTACCTAATTTATCAACCATTAATTTTTTTAAAACATCATGATCAACACTATAAAAATACTTACTAATATCAAGTTTAAGGACATAAAAATTATCATATTTACATTTAAGTTTATTAATATATTTCTTCACCAATTTAATTGCATAATCAGTACCCATACCTTTTCTAGTAGCAACATTTCTTTCATCTAAATATTTACTTAAACTATTTTCCAAAACATATTTAGTAATAAAATGATTTTATAACTTTATCTTTTACTGACAGACTCATAACAAGTCTACATTTAGGTTCATATATCAAAAATATATTATAATGATTATGCCCTACTAATCCATTTTTAAGCATTTTTATTATATCTTCAATATACTGCATTTTATTTATTTCAAAATCATACAGTTTTCTTTTATTCTTAACATTCTTACTTATTTCATTTTCATATATATTAAGTAAATTACTTACATTTAAATTATCCATCATTTTTACACCATGCATAAATCATTCTATTTATTTTAGCAAGCTCTCCCGACTTATTTATTAATTGTTTTTCACTAATATATTTTAACTTATAGGCTCTTTCTAAATAAAAATCTAATTTATTAATTTTAGCTAAAGCCTTAATTTTATATGTTGTTTTTACATCAATTCTTTTTTCATAATTAGTAATAGTTACATATTCAATTAATTCTAATGCATCATTATAAACTCTATCTTTAGTAAACATATCCTTCTTAGGAAAAGTAATAAGTAATGTTTCCAATTCCAATATAAATTTCTTTATATTTTTTATTATTAAAAACTTTTCATTACTAAACTGTTTCATTTTCAATACCTTCGATTACTTTTTCTAAATCATCTATAGTAAAAGCATCTAATTTACTTTGTAATCTATCAAGTCTATTTTCCATCTCCATTTGTTTTAAAGCATTCTTTAATACTTTCTTATAATTATTTTTAATCCCCTTTACATCCTTTATTAAAGTATCTTTCTCATATAATTTATATGAAATTTTTTCACTATCTAATTTTGTAGTTACTTTTACAAGTGCACTTTCAGGAAAACCAGCACAATTTTTATATACTACAAACTTATAACCAAATAGATAATGAATTATTATTCCATCATCCCCAAACACATTAAAAAACTTTCCTGATTTATACAGGAAAAGACAATCGTTTTTCACCTCTAAATCACTCCTTTACTACCCTTTTTAAAACAATTGTGTTAATATAATATTTCTCCCTACTTAAAATACTATATTATCAATATGGTATCTAGGGGTTGTACGTATACCTCCCCATCCATATTTTCTATTTGGAGTATTTACCCCAGGATAATCTTTGTCCTTTATCTCATTCACTATAAAACCTTAATCTTATAATCACTAGAACTATATAAAGGTCTACGGACGCACCCCATTGTTGTTACTGACATTGTTGTTGTTCACATTACCATCGTTATTCACAATAAACGCATTGTTCGAATTATCAGA
>ERZ827440.998-NODE-998-length-34644-cov-6.492209_pt1 | contig 34644 bp, 34 predicted proteins | sample MGYA00519774_ERZ827440 | MGnify/ENA primary metagenome ERZ827440 (study PRJEB31778, sample SAMEA3449302) | human gut metagenome | biome: human gut; feature: human-associated habitat; material: faeces | place: United Kingdom | collected 2010/2012 ... | reverse complement strand
GCCCTATGGGCGTTATGAGTAAAATACCTCCGGCTAAGCCGGAGGATTTTTATTAAATATAAAATACTCTGGCACAGGAGTTTCAAAGCTTAAAACATGTTTAGTAACAGGATGAATAAAACTAATTCTATAACTATGTAAAGCCTGTCTATTTATTAAATTAGAGCTATGGCCATATAAAGTATCACCTAAAAGTGGATGACCAATATAACTAAAATGAACTCTTATTTGATGAGTCCTACCAGTTTTTAAAATACACTTTACTAAACTATAATTATCAAATTCTTTTAAAACAGTAAATTTTGTTATTGACTTTTGACCATCCGGGCTAACACATCTTTCTATAATACTTCCAGGTTTTCTACTAATTGGTAAATCAATAATGCCAGATTTTTCATTTAAGTGACCTTCCACTAAACAGATATACTCTTTTTTAAAATCATTAGTTTGCATTTGGGCTGAAAGTTGTTCTTGAATATATTCACATTTAGCAAAAACAACAAGTCCAGATGTATTTAAATCAAGCCTATTTACAGGTCTTATTTTCTTTTTTAATCCAATAGAGTCAAAATAAAATCGAATACCATTAGAAAGTGAATCTGTATAATGCAACATAGATGGATGAACAGGTATGCCAGCAGATTTATTTATGACAATTAACCATTCATCTTCATAAATGATGTCTAATTTCATTTTAGTAGGAACAATATTAGAAGTATCTTCTTCATAATCAAAATCTATGGTAATTAAATTATTTAAATTAATGGAATCTCTTGTGTCTGCTACAATAGAATTTTTATAAATATGATGTAATCTAATTAGTTTATTTCTTAATCTAGAAGAAATATTAAATTCATTTATAAGTATTTGATTAATATTTGTGTACTTACAATTTTCTTCAACAATATAATTTAATTTCATACAAAGATTAATCCTTTCTTATTAATAAAATGCTTATAATTAAGCAATAACATTATATAGAAAAATTTACATAATGTAAAGAATATCTTGAATAATTAAATTATATCTGGTAAAATAACAAACGTAGAATAAGAAATTAAGAGATTATAAAAATAATTAAAATTAGAATAAAGAAAGAGGAAAATATGAGAATAAGATTTAAAAAATGGGCAAGACCAGAATTAGAAGCAAGTAATTTTTATGAAGATAATCCAGAAGAATGGAAAGGAAAATGGAAAGAACATTTTGCAGATAATAGTAAACCATTAATGTTAGAACTAGGATGTGGAAAAGGACAATTTATATCAAAATTAGCCGTAGAAAATCAAGAGGCAAACTATTTAGCAATTGACTTAGTTGATGCGATGCTAGGTTTAGCTAAAAGAAACATAGAAGAAACTTATAAAGAAGCAAATATAGAACCTAAAAACGTAATGCTTACAAGGTTTGATATAGAAAGAATAAATCTAATATTAGATGAAAAAGATAAGATAGAAAGAATATATATAAACTTTTGTAATCCATGGCCAAAAGGAAAACATAGAAAAAAGAGACTTACACATACAAGACAATTAGAAAAATATAAACAATTTTTAATTCCTAATGGGGAAATATATTTTAAAACAGATGATGATAGTTTATTTGAATCAAGTTTATTATATTTTGAAGAAGCAGGATTTAAGCTATTAAATAAAACATATGATTTACATAATGAACCTATATTTAAAAAAAATATAGAAACAGAACATGAAAAAATGTTTTCAGAGCAAGGAATAAAAATAAAAGCATTAATTGCACAATTAAGATAGTCTAACTAAAAAATGTAACTATCTTAGAAAGGGATGAAACAATTGACTGAAGAAGAAGTAATAAAAAATAAAAATGACAAACAATTTATATTAAAAGCAGTTTCTGAGAACGGGAAATTTTTAGATTTAGCTTCACCAGAGTTACAAAATGATAAAGAAGTTGTTATGCAAGCTTTAGAACAAGATTCAGAGGCATTAGAATTTGCAAGTCAAAACTTAAAAAATGATAAAGAAGTAATAATGAAAGGTGTAACAGGGGCACCTTGGACAATATGTTATGCATCAGATAAATTAAGAGAAGATAGAGAAATAATAATGGAAAGTTGTAAAACCTATGGACAAGGATTATATTTTGCAAGCAAAGAGTTAAGAGATGATAGAGAAATTGTAAAAACAGCAATTACAAATAAAGGTATAATAATAAAATATGCTTCTGAAAGATTAAAAAAAGATAAAGAACTTGCAATGATAGCAGTAAAGCAAAATAAACAAGCATATCATTTTATATCAAAAGAGTTACAACAAGATGAAGATATAAAAGAAATAATGGGATAAAATTTATAAATAAAAGTACAAGCAAAGTCTTGTACTTTTTATGATTTACCTATATAATGTAGGCATAATAAAAATAAGGAGGAATAATATGTCATTTATAGATGGAATAAAAGAAAGAGCAAAAAAAGAAATCAAAACAATAGTACTTCCAGAAGCAGATGACTTAAGAGTTTTAAAGGCAACAGAGCAAATAATAAAGGAAGAATTTGCTAAAATTGTATTAATAGGACAAAAAGACAAAATTCAAAATTTAGCAAAAGAGAATAATATTAATATAAATGGAGCTAAAATAGTAGACCCTAGAACATCAGAAAAACATCAAGAATATGTTGAACTTTTATATAACTTAAGAAAACATAAAGGAATGACAATTGAACAAGCAGAGGAATTTGTAAATAATCCAGTATATTTTGGAACATTGATGCTAAAAGATACAAACTCAGAAGCAGATGGATTAGTATCAGGAGCAGCTCATTCAACATCAGACACATTAAGACCTGCACTTCAAATTTTAAAAACTGCACCAGGAACTAAATTAGTTTCAGCATTTTTTGTTATGGTAGTTCCAGATTGTGAATATGGTGATAATGGAACATTTATATTTGGAGATAGTGGATTAAACGAAAATCCAGATGATGAAAAATTGTCTGAAATAGCTATCTCTTCAAGTAGAAGTTTTAAACAATTAGTAGAAAAAGAACCAAAAGTAGCAATGCTTTCATACTCAACACATGGAAGTGCACATTCAGAATTAACAGAAAAGGTAATTAATGCAACTAAAAAAGTAAAAGAAAAAGAACCTAATTTATTAGTTGATGGAGAATTACAATTAGATGCAGCAATAATACCAGAAATTGCAGAATCTAAAGCACCTAATAGTCCAATAAAAGGTGATGCAAATGTTTTAATATTTCCAAATTTAGATGCAGGAAACATTGGATATAAACTAGTTCAAAGATTAGGAAAAGCAGAAGCATATGGACCACTTTGTCAAGGAATAGCAAGACCAGTAAATGATTTATCAAGAGGATGTAATAGTAAAGATATCGTTGGAGTAGTTGCCATTACAGCTGTACAGGCACAAACTCAAGATATATAATTAACCAAATTCGCAAAAAAATATGCGACACTGAAAGGAATGGGATGATATGAAAATTTTAGTATTAAACTCAGGAAGCTCATCACTAAAATATCAAGTGATAGACATGGAATCTGAAAAAGTTTTGGCAAAAGGAAATTTTGAAAGAATAGGGCAAGCACGTTCATTTCTAACACATAAAGTAAATGGAGAAAAGCACAAATTTGAAATGAGGGCTGAAAATCACGAAGAAGCAATTAGATTTGTGTTAAAAAGACTTACAAATGAAAACTATGGAGTAATGAAAAGTTTAGACGAATTAATAGGAATAGGACATAGAGTTGTACATGGAGGAGAAAAATTTACAGAACCAGTAATAATAACAGATGAAGTTATTGATACAATAAAAGAATGCACAGAATTAGCGCCATTACATAACCCATCAGCAATATTAGGAATGGAAGCATGTAAAAGAATAGTACCTAATATAAAAATGGTTGCAGTTTTCGACACAGCATTTCACCAAACGATTCCCAAAGAAAGATATTTATACCCAATACCATATGAATATTATGAAAAATATGGCATTAGAAAATATGGATTTCATGGTACATCACATAAATATGTTGCATATAGAGTTGCAGAATTAATGGGAAAAGATGTAAAAGATTTAAAAATTATAAATTGCCATTTAGGTCAAGGTGGAAGTATATGTGCTATACAAAATGGCAAATCAGTTGACACAAGTATGGGATTAACACCACTTGGTGGAATTGTTATGGCTACAAGAAGTGGAGACTTAGATCCATCAGTACTTACATACCTAATGGAAAGACATGAATTAAATGCAAGAGAAATGGAAACAATATTAAATAAAGAATCAGGAGTATATGGAATTTCAGGAGTTTCTGTTGACTTTAGAGATATCGAAGTAGAAGCTGCATCTGGTGATAAAAATTCACAAAGAGCATTAGATATATTTCATGATTCTGTTGCAGGTTATGTTGCAAAATATATGGTTGCAATGGGAGGAGCAGATGTTATTACATTCACAGCAGGTGTTGGAGAAAAAGGTCAAGATTCTAGACAAGAAATATGTAATAGATTAAAATATTTTGGAATAAAACTTGACGAAAAACATAATCAAGAAATAAAAGGTGATGAAGATAAAGTTTCATCAGAAGATTCTAGCATACCAGTATATGTAGTTCCAACAAATGAAGAACTAATGATAGCTAGAGAAACTAAAAAATGTATAGAAGAAGGAGAAAGAAAATAATGAAAATATTAGTATTAAACTGTGGAAGTTCATCTTTAAAATATCAATTAATTAATATGGAAACAGAAGAAGTTTTAGCTTCTGGAAAATATGAAAGAATAGGAGAAGAAGAAGCTTTTAATACACATAAAGTAAATGGACAAAAAATTGAAGTAAAAAAATCAGCATATAACCATAAAGAAGCAATTGAATTTGTACTTGAACAATTTACAAATCCAGAATATAAAGTGATTGATAGTTTAGAAGAAATAGATGCTATAGGACATAGAGTTGTACACGGAGGAGAAATATTTAAAGAATCTGCAGTAATAGATGAAAAAGTAATGCAACAAATAAGCGAATGTGGAGAATTTGCACCACTTCATAACCCTGCAGCAGTGTTAGGTATGGAAGCATGCAAAAATGTAATGCCAGGAAAACCAATGGTTGCAGTATTTGACACAACATTTCATCAAACAATGCCAAAAGATAAATATATTTATCCAATACCATATGAATTTTATAAGAAATATGGAGTTAGAAAATATGGAGCACATGGTACATCACATATGTATGTATCACAAAGATTAGCAGAAATTGAAAATAAAAATATAGAAGATTTAAAAATAGTTACATGTCATTTGGGTCAAGGTTCAAGTATATGTGCTGTTAAAGGTGGAAAATCTATTGATACAAGTATGGGATTAACACCACTTGGAGGAATACCAATGGTTACAAGAAGTGGAGATTTAGATCCATCAGTACTTACATATTTAATGAAAAAAGAAAAGCTTACAGCACAAGAAATGGAAGATATATTAAATAAAAAATCAGGAGTTTCTGGAATATCTGGATTAGCACCAGACTTTAGAGTTATAGAAAATGCATCAAATGAAGGAAATGAAAGAGCACAAATAGCTATAAGTAGCTTTAATTATGCAATAGCAGGAGATGTAGCAAAATATGCAGCAGAAATGGATGGACTTGATTATATAGTATTTACAGGAGGAATTGGAGAAAACCAAATAAATATTAGAAAAGGAATTTGTGAAAAACTTAAATTTATGGGAGTAGAATTAGACTTAGAGGCAAATAACATGAGAGGAGAAGAAAAAGTTATATCTACACCACAATCAAAAATAAAAATATATGTAATTCCAACAAATGAAGAACTAATGATAGCTAGAGAAACAAAAAGATTAACACAAAAATAAAAAAATATTTGATATATAATTGGTTGTATTATATTGTAAGTTAAATTTTAAATATATAAAAATTTTAAAAAATGTATCTAAAAAATTGATTTAAATTTAATTATTTAGGTACATTTTTAAATCACAAAAAATTTACAAATAAATTTAATTTTATACTTGACTTTCATAAACCATTGTGATTAAATATGGAAAAAAACAGGGGCTAAAAAATTAGTGAAAGGAGGCGGTGCGAATGTCAGATGAATTTGCAACCGTGGTTTTAAAAGAACTAAGAGATTTTAGAACCGAAACAAACAAAAGATTTGATAATTTAGAAGAAAAAGTAGATGTACTTCAAAAATTGTCAGATAAGCACACTGAAGCTATAAATGGGCTAAAAAAAGAAACAAAAGAACACACAAGAGCAATAGGTGAATTACAAGAAACAACAGAAAAAATGAAAGAAGAAATCGCAGAAAATACGAATGAAATTAATGAATTACAATTAGTAACCAAAAAACTACAATTAGCAGTGAATGAAAATACTAAAGATATCAAAGAATTAAAATTGATAATAGCACAAAACTCAAGTGATATAAAAGAGTTACAAAAAATAGCTCAAGAAAATTCAAATGGAATAAAAGAACTAAAACAAGAAAGAGAAAAAGATAAAAAATCAATTCTAGATGTTTTAGAAGCAATGGATAAATCAATAAGCAAGAGTTTTGAGGACTTAAGAGAAGAGCTAGATATAAAATTTGAGAGAATAAATATATTTCAAGCAATTCAACAATTACAAAACATAGAAGTAAATAGAAAATTAAAATTAAACACAGAAAGAATGAAATTATATAATATGAGAATAACTATTCTAGAAGAATGGAAAAATAATTTTGAAAATGGATTAATTTCACTAGCATAAAAAAATCAGTAGTTATAATAAAAATATTAAAATTTGTTCAAAATATAAAGTAAAGTATTGCAAAATAGAAAAAAGATGATATAATTATAAGCATAATATGTAAAAAATATAACAAAGACAAGATAAATAATATAATATCTTAAAGAGAGCCAATGATAGGTGTGAGTTTGGCAAGTAAAAATTATTTATTATCACTTTTGTTTTTACTATACTGAAATTAGTAAGTTAGTCGTAAATCTGCGTTAAAGATAAATTAAGAGAATGAATATCTACAGAATTCATTAACTTAGGTGGTACCGCGGAAAAGATATAAAGCCTTTTCGTCCTAATATATAAGGATGAAAGGCTTTTTTTGAGCTTAATGAAAATTTAAAACGAAGGAGGGTTTTAAATGGAAAAAGTAGAAACAGGAAAAGTATATAGACATTTCAAAGGAAATTATTATTTTGTTGAAAACGTTGCTTATGATTCAGAAACACAAGAAAGAATGGTTGTATATAGACCATTATATGAAAGAGAAGATGGTAAACAACTTTGGATAAGACCTGAAAAAATGTTTTTAGAAGAAATACCTGAAAGACCTGATAATATAACAGGACAAAAACATCGTTTTGAATTAGACAGTCAAACTACTAAAAAATATTAGTAAAAACAAATATTGACAAAATTGAGTATAAGTAATAACAAAAAAAGATTATAAAAAAGGAGGAAACACTATGTATAAAAAGGTTGAACTTAAAGATGGCTTTGTAGGAATGGAACACAAAGTTGCAGAAAATTGGAAGGAAAAAGGCATAATCAAAAAGAATTTCGATATGAATGAAGGAAAAAGATATTTTACTTTTTATGATGGACCACCAACAGCAAATGGTAAACCACATGTTGGACATATTGAAACAAGAGTAATGAAAGACATTATACCAAGATATAAAGTAATGAAAGGATATAAAGTTATCCGTAAAGCTGGATGGGATACACATGGACTACCAGTTGAACTTGAAATAGAAAAAAGTCTTGGAATTTCTGGCAAAGAACAAATTGAAGAATATGGTGTAGAAAAATTTGTTAAAAAATGTAAAGAAAGTGTTTTCACATATGTTCATATGTGGGAAGAAATGACTAATAAAGTTGGATATTGGGTAGATATGGAAAATCCATATGTAACATATCATAATAATTATATTGAATCTGTATGGTGGGCTTTAAAACAAATGTGGGAAAAAGGACTTTTATATGAAGGTCATAAAGTTATGCCATATTGCCCGAGATGTGGAACAGCATTATCTTCACATGAAGTTGCACAAGGATATAAAGATGTAAAAGATTTAACTTGTATAGCTAAATTTAAAGTTGTTGGAAAAGAAAACACATACATTTTAGCTTGGACAACAACACCTTGGACATTACCTTCTAACTTAGCATTATGTGTTAACAAATCATATGAATATGCAGAAATAAAAGCTAATATTGGAACAGATGATGAACCAAAATATGAAAATTATATTTTAGCTAAAGACTTAATAGAAACAGTATTAAAAGAAACACCATATGAAATAATCAAAACATTTAAAGGTGAAGAATTATTAGGAACAAAATATGAACAATTAATGCCATTTGCCAAAGTTGAAGGAAAAGCATTTGAAGTAATCCATGGAGATTATGTAACACTAACAGATGGTACAGGAATAGTACATATAGCACCTGCTTATGGTGAAGACGATAGTTTAGTTGCAAAGAAAAATGGAATTGCATTTGTAAACTTAGTAGATAAATCTGGAAACTTTGTAAAAGAAGTTGAACCTTGGGCAGGAAGATTTGTTAGAGATTGTAATGAAGATATCTGCAAATGGTTAGCAAATGAAAATAAATTATTTAGCAAAGAAAAACATGTTCACTCATATCCACATTGTTGGAGATGTGACACACCACTTTTATATTATCCAAAAGAAAGCTGGTTTGTTGCAATGAGCAAACTAAGAGACGAATTAGTTGCAAATAATAGTACAGTTAACTGGTATCCAGAAACAATAAAAACAGGAAGATTTGGAAAATTCCTAGAAAATGTAATTGACTGGGGAATTTCAAGAGATAGATATTGGGGAACACCACTTCCTGTATGGACTTGTGAAGACGAAAATTGTGGTCACCAAGAATGTATAGGTTCTATTGAAGAATTAAAAGAAAAAGCATTAGAATGCCCAGAAGATATTGAATTGCATAAACCATATATTGATAATGTTTATTTAAAATGTCCAAAATGTGGCGGAAAAATGAAAAGAGCTAAAGAAGTTATAGATTGTTGGTTTGATTCTGGTTCAATGCCTTTTGCACAATGGCATTATCCATTTGAAAATGAAGATATGTTCAAAAATAATTTCCCTGCTGGATTTATTTCAGAAGCAGTTGACCAAACAAGAGGATGGTTCTATACATTAATGGCAATTGGAACTGCATTATTTAATAAGTCACCATTTGAAAATTGTATAGTTTTAGGACACGTTTTAGATGAACATGGACAAAAAATGTCTAAATCAAAGAAAAATGGTGTAGATCCAATGGTATTATTAGACTCTGTTGGAGCAGATGCAACTCGTTGGCATTTCTATACTTGCAGTAGTCCTTGGCTACCTACAAGACTTGGAATTAAAAATGTACAAGAAACACAAAGAGGATTTTTAAGTACATTATGGAATGTATATTCATTCTATGTTTTATATGCAGAAATAGACCAATTTAATCCACTAGAATATGTTAATTTCAAAACAGAAAATATTATGGATAAATGGATAATTTCTAAATTAAATACTTTAATAAAAGAAGTTGATGACAAATTAGCTCATTATGATATAACAAGTGCAGCTATACAAATTGAAGGATTTACAGACGAATTATCAAATTGGTATGTACGTAGAAATAGGGAAAGATTTTGGTCAGAAAATCTAACAGACGATAAAATAGGAGCATATGTAACTTTATATAAAGTTTTAACTACATTAATAAAAGTTGCAGCACCATTTGTACCATTTATGACAGACGAAATTTATCAAAACTTAGTAGTTGGATTAGATAAAAATGCACCAGAAAGTGTTCATTTATGCTTATGGCCAGAAGTAAATGAAAATGCGATAAATAAAGAACTTGAAAAAGAAATGGACTTAGCGTATAAAATAGTTAAATTAGGTAGAAGTGCAAGAAATTCTGCAAATATTAAAAATAGACAACCACTTTCAGAAATGTTAATTTCAATAGATAATTTACCTAAATATTATGAAGACATAGTAAAAGAAGAATTAAATGTTAAAAAAGTAGAATTAGGTGCAGAAATGAGCAAATATGTTGATTTCGAAATAAAACCAAACCTACCAGTATTAGGTAAAGAATATGGAAAATTAATACCACAAATTAGAGCAAAATTAGCTGAAATGAATCAAATGGATTTAGCAACTAAAGTAAAAAATGGAAAAAGTGAATATATAGAAATAGGTGATACACAAATAGAATTAACAGCAGATAATCTATTAGTTACAATGCAAGGAAAAGAAGGATTTGCATTTAGTGGTGAAGGTGAAATTGGTGTAATATTAGAAACAACAATAACACCTGAACTTAGAAAAGAAGGATATGTTCGTGAGGTATTATCAAAAGTTCAAAATATGAGAAAAGATAAAGGATTTGAAGTATTAGATAATATTAATTTATATGTAGCTGGAAGCGAAGAATTAGAAGCTGTTATAAAAGAAAATGAAGAATTAATAAAACATGACACATTGGCTAAAAAGGTTGTATATCATGAAGAAAGAGATAATTATACTACAACAAATATTAATGGAAATAATTTAGATATTGATATAGAGAAAGTATAATTTATAATTAAATGCTAAAAAGTTGAGGAAATAGTTTCCTCAGCTTTTTATTTTAATAACAAATAATTGTTAGGGCTTATAAAAATCAATATATATTATTTTATTTATGCCTTTACATAGTTTAATATATTTTTTCTTCGTAACTCCCAACTGCATAACAAGCTGTAACTATGTAACAGCTTGTAATTTGTCGGTCCCCCCGAATTGTTACTGCATAAAAAATATATTAAACTAATTGCAATATCAAAATATATATTAATTTATTCGTTCATTTTTACATAAATAATATATATTGATTTTTATAATTATCTAAGCAATTACAATAGTTGTAGTAAATAATTGAAATTAAACAAGTTTTATGATATATATAAGCTTAGTATAAAGGTGAATAAAATAATGAAAGGAGGAGTTTTATGGATTTAGGAGATCTAGGAAATAAGCTAATAAATGAAATATCAAAAACAATAGAAAATAATAAAAATATAAATTCTGGAAACGGAATAAATGAAGATGAAATAGAATTGGCTCAAAAATTAGATGCGATAGAAGAATTTACAGTAGATAGGTTTGAAGAAAATTACGTAGTGTTAGAAAATAGAAATACAAATGAAATTATAAATGTTAATAAAAATGAGTTACCAGAAGGCATTGATGAGGGAGATATCTTAGATAAAATAAATGGGAAATATATAATAGATAGAAATAAAACTGAAGAAGTGTCTAATAGAATAAGTGACAAAATGAACAATTTATGGGAATAAGTTGAAAAATAATTACAATTTTGGCTACGTCAAACTTCATTTAAAACGCGGTTACATACAAATGTATGTGCCCTTGCCTTTTAAATAAATTTTTCCTTGCCAAAATTTAATTCTTTTCCAACTAGGTATTAGACAAATGAAAGAATGGGGTAAAATGAGCAAAAGAAAAAATACAAATAAAAATACGCAAAAAGTAATAATTAGTATAGTAGCAACTTTAATTGTAATAATAGCTGGAGTACTTGGAATAAGTAACACAGAAATTCAAAAAGTGGCTAATCAAATTGGATTTGGAAATATAGTTAATACAACAACAACGACTACAGCAAATACAAATGGTAATACTACAAACAATGTTGTGGCTGATGGAAATTTAACTGTATATTTTATAGATGTTGGTCAAGCAGATAGCATATTAATAACGAACAATAATCATAATATGTTAATTGATGCAGGAAACAATGAAGACGGTGAACAGGTAGTTAATTTTATAAAAAATAAGGGAATAAAAAAATTAGATTATGTAGTAGGTACACATCCACATGAAGACCATATTGGAGGATTAGATGATGTGATAAATAGTGATATTCAAATTGAAAAAGTGCTAATGCCTAAAATGCAAACAAATACAAAAACATTTGAAGATGTTCTAGATGCAATACAAAATAAAGGACTAAAAATAACAGCTCCTAAAAAAGGTGATACATATACTCTAGGAGATGCAAGTTTAGAAGTTATGACAGATAGCATAGAAAATAAGAAAAATTTAAATTTGTCATCAATAACATTATTAATGAAATATGGAAATAATAGCTTTTTATTTATGGGAGATGCTGAAAAGGAAAATGAGCAAACACGACAATGGCCAAATGTAGATGTATTAAAGGTAGGACATCATGGCTCTAAAACAAGTAGTTCACAAGAATTTTTAAATCAAACAAAACCTAAAATTAGTATTATTATGGCAGGTGCAGGAAATAGCTATGGGCTACCGAAACAAGAAATTTTAGATAGATTAAATAATATTGGAAGTAAAATATATAGAACAGATGAAAGTGGAACAATCATAATAAAATCAGATGGTTGTAATTTAAGTATTGAAAGTAATAAATAAAAGTGTTATAATTGGCAAGATAAAAATGCAGAAAGGAAGGAAAAAAGACATGGGAAACCGGGAAAAGATGATAATCATAATGCTACTGACAACATTAATTTTTTTCGTAGTATTTTTTATCAATAAGAAGCGGACAATACTAGAAAAGCTATTATATTTTTCTGGGCTTATACTTATCATTTTTGAAGAAGGAATAATAATTGATTTTTGTGAAAATTATAACATTCAAAAAACAATAGGTTTAGCAAAGATATGGCTAATTATTTTCGCAGCTTGGTTTGCTGTCAATATTATTATAATAATGATAATATTTGAACTCTCTCGTAATAATGGAGAATAGTGAATTTCGGAGATTGAAAAGTTATTTTTCAGTCTCTTTTTCCTTATAAATACTTGACAGTTTACAATAATAAAGATAAAATATAATAGGTAGGAAAAAATATATTTTAAATAAAAAAATAATTATATATATTTTATTCGAACATTGAAAATTAAATAAGAAAGAGGTGTATGATTATGAACATTATAATCACAATCGCCGCTATCTTAATCTCACTTGCAATAGGAATTCCTATAGGCATAGCTTATAGAAAAAAAGTTGCAGAGTCTAAAATTCAAGGTGCAGAGAATGAAGCAAAAAGAGTAATCGAATCAGCTAAAAAAGAAGCTGAAAACTTAAAAAAAGAAGAAATCATTAAAGCAAAAGAAGAAATTATGGCAAGTCGTAAAGAATTAGACCAAGAGATTAAAGAAAGAAGAGGCGAAGTACAAAGACAAGAAACAAGACTAATTCAAAAAGAAGAAAACTTAGAAAGGCGTGCAGACAATTTTGAGAAAAGAGAAAAAGATCTAGAAAGAGAATTACAAAATGTAGAACAACAAAAACAAGAAATAGAAAAATTGCACGATTTGGAAATGGTTGAACTTCAAAAAATAGCAGCTTTAACTAAAGAAGAAGCAAAGGCTAAACTATTGAACGAAATGGAAAAAGAATTAGTTGCAGAAAAAGCAGCATTAATTAGAGAACAAGATCAAAAAGCTAAGGAAACTGTTAATAAAGATGCTAAAGAAATGTTATGTTATGCAATACAAAAATGTGCAGCAGACCACTCTCAAGAAACTACAGTATCAATTGTAGCTCTTCCAAATGATGAAATGAAAGGAAGAATTATAGGTAGAGAAGGTAGAAACATAAAGGCATTAGAAACATTAACAGGAATTGATTTAATAATTGATGATACACCAGAAGCAGTAGTATTATCAGGATTTGATCCATTAAGAAGAGAAGTTGCAAAAATAGCATTAGAAAAACTAATCGAAGATGGAAGAATACATCCAGCAAAAATCGAAGAAATGGTAGAAAAAGCTAAAGAGGAAGTAGAAAATACTATAAAAGAAGAAGGGGAAAGAGCTGTACTTGAAACAGGTGTAATAGGACTTCATCCAGATATAGTAAAATTACTTGGAAAATTAAAATATAGAACAAGTTATGGACAAAATGTATTAAACCATTCAATAGAAGTTTCTAATTTAGCAAGAATAATGGCAGACGAATTAGGACTAGACCCTAAACTAGCTAGAAGAGCTGGACTTTTACATGATATAGGAAAAGCTTTAGACCATGATATGGAAGGAACACACGTAGAAATAGGTGTAGAAGTATTGAAAAAATACAAAGAAAATCCATTAGTAGTAAATGCAGTTGAAGCACATCATGGAGATGTAGAACCACAAACATTAGAAGCTGTTTTAGTACAAGCAGCTGACGCAATTTCAGCATCAAGACCAGGAGCAAGAAGAGAAACATTAGAAGCATATATTAAGAGATTACAAAATCTTGAAGAAATTGCAGATTCATTTGAAGGTGTTGAAAAATCATTTGCTATACAAGCGGGTCGCGAGGTAAGAATAGTTGTAAAACCAGAAAAAATATCTGATGATCAAATGACAATATTAGCAAGAGATGTAGCAAAAAGAGTAGAAAACGAAATGGATTATCCAGGACAAATAAAAGTAAACATCATAAGAGAAACAAGAGTAGTAGATTATGCAAAATAATTTTTAATAAAAATAGTTTAAATTATTAAACAAAAGTTTAATGGTTTGAACTATTTTTTTTTGACATTAAAATGATTTTATAGTATTATATAAAACGAATTTAATATTAGAAAGAAGGTATTTAAATTGAAAATTTTAGCAGTTGGAGATTTAATTGGAAATGCAGGAGTTAGCAAACTAAAAAAAGAATTAAATAAAATAATAGAACAAGAAAATATAGATTTTGTAATAGTAAACGGAGAAAATGCAGGAGAAGGAATGGGAATTACACAAAGAAATTTTAATGATTTACTAGAAGAAAAAATTGATGTTATTACAATGGGAAACCATACATGGGGAAAGAAGGATATATTTAAATTTATAGACCATCCTAAACTATTAAGACCTGCAAATTATCCTGAAGGTGTTGTAGGAAAAGGCTATAGTATATATAAATGTGGTGATAAAAAAATTGGTGTAATAAATTTAATTGGTAGAGTAGATATTAATGTACTTTCAGAAAATCCATTTATTATTGGAAAAGAAATTGTAAATAAAATAAAAAATGAAGTAGACATTATAGTTGTAGATTTTCATGCAGAGGCAACAGCTGAAAAAATTGCTATGGCAAGATATTTAGATGGAGAAATTACAATCTTATTTGGAACACATACACATGTTCAAACAGCTGATGAAACAATATTTGAAAAAGGAACAGGATATATAACCGATTTAGGAATGACAGGTCCTAAACATTCTGTAATAGGGATGGACATAAATGCTTCTATAAAAAGATTTGTTACAACTCTTCCAGAAAGATATAGAATTGCAACAGGAGAATGTATGTTAAATGCAGTTGTATTTGATGTAGATGATAATACAAATAAAGTAAAAAAAATAAATAGAATAAGAAAATAGGATATTCTGCATAAAAACATGTAAAAAGTTTAAATATGGAATTAATAGAAATATTAAAAGTTATTTTGTCGAATGTAAAGTTATATTGCGATGGATTTATTGGGAATTTTTAAAAAAAGTATTTACAATCATTTCCAGATAATGTAAAATAAAGACCATAAAAGTTGCAACAAAAATAAAATTATAGGAGGCAAAAGAAAATGGAAGTTTTAAAAATTTCATCAAAATCAAATCCAAACTCAGTAGCAGGAGCAATAGCTGGTTTGGTAAAAGAATCAAACAAAGCAGAAATGCAAGCAATTGGAGCAGGTGCATTAAATCAAGCAGTTAAGGCAGTAGCAATAGCAAGAGGTTTTGTAGCTCCATCAGGTGTAGATTTAGTATGTATACCAGCATTTGCCGAAGTAGAAGTCGAAGGTGAAGACAGAACAGGAATAAAACTTATTGTAGAGTCAAGAGCGTAAGTGAATTTATATATTAGAGCTATATAGTTTATTAACTATATGGCTCTTTTTTTTAAATAATATTTATAATAATCAATTTAAAAGCTTGAATTTTTAATTGATTTAATGTATTATTAGCATTGTATAGAGGTGAATAAATGAAATCAAATTGGATAAAGTATGTATTTGTTATAATCATAATAATTTTATTAGCTTTTGCTATATATATCATAAAAAATGATGAACAAGAAAAGAAGCAAGAACAGGAATATACGGCTAATACACAGGAAGAAAAAGTCAAAGAAATAAAAATAGGAATTGCCAAATTAGATACAATAAATCCTATTCTTAGTAATAATAAAAATGTGCAACAAATAAGTAAACTAATATATGAACCATTAGTTGATTTATCTTCTGACTATAAAGCAGAACCATGTTTAGCCACAGAATGGGCCAAACAAAGTGATAATTCATATTTAATTAGATTAAGAGAAAATGTAAGATGGTCAAATGGGCAATCATTTACAGCAGATGATGTACAATTTACAATTGATAGGTTAAAAGATACTCAAACAATATATTCTTCTAATGTTCAGGATATTACAGGTATAGAGGTAATAGATGATTATACTATAAAAATAAATTTAGATAAAGAAGTTCCTTTTTTTGAATATAATTTAACATTTCCAATATTATCTAAAGAATATTATCAGGGAGAAGATTTTGCATCGACTTCTAAAAATTCAGCACCAGTTGGAACAGGAAAATTTAAAATAGCAGATGCACAATCTTCATATATAACCTTAGAAAAAAACACAAACTGGTGGAATAAAGAAAAACAGATAGTATTAGAAAAAATAACGGTCAACTTATATTCATCAGTAGGTGAACTATATAATAGTTTTAAAATAGGAAATCTTGATGAAGTTGCAACAGATAATACAAATGTACAAGATTATATAGGCAGTATGGGATATACACCTAAAGAAATAAAAGGAAGAGATTATACATTTTTAACATTAAATATGTCAAATGAGTTGTTAAGTAAATTAGAAGTTAGAAAGGCATTAGCATATTCAATAGACAAGGAAAACATAACTTCAAATATATTTAATAATAGATGTTATGCAACTAACTTTCCTCTAGATTATGGAAGCTGGTTATATCAAGAAGATGGTAGCAGTGGTTATAATACAGAACAGGCTAAACAAGTATTAGTTGACTCAGGATGGACATATAAAAGTGGTGTATGGCAGAAAACTGAAAATAAAAAGACACAAAGAATAGAACTAAATTTATTAGTAAGAGCTAGTGATTCAAATAAGGTTGCAGTAGCACAAAATATAAAAGAACAATTAGAAAATCAAGGTATAAGAATAAATATAGTGCAAGCAGCTGATCAACAATATAATAATATGATAAATAATAAAAGCTATGATATCGCATTATGTAGTATGACAATGTCTCCAAGTCCTAATTTAGAATTATTTTTTGGAGAGGGAAATTTATCTAATTATGCTAATGAAGAAGTTTTTAATATAATAAATGAAGTTAAAAATACAACAGATGAAAATGTAATAAAAGAAAAATATCAAAGATTAGTAGAAATCTACAAATCAGATATTCCATATATAAGTTTATATAATAATAAATATACAGTTGCTTATAATTCTGAATTGGTTGGAGACCTTACTCCTAACTGGTTTAATGCATTTTACGGAATAGAAAGCTGGTATAAATAATTATAAAATTTATAAAAAGTATTGACAAAACAAATATTTGTTATATAATGTGAATATCAAACAAAAGTTCAATAAATTTAGGAGGAAATTATGGGAGAAAACGCAGAAAAGAAAAAAGCACTAGAAGTTGCTATGAGTCAAATAGAAAAACAATTTGGAAAAGGTTCAGTAATGAAACTTGGAGAATTTAAAGCTATGGAAATAGAAGCAATACCAACAGGAGCATTAAGCTTAGATATAGCATTAGGTATCGGCGGAGTTCCAAGAGGTAGAATTATAGAAGTATTTGGACCTGAATCATCAGGAAAAACAACATTAGCATTACATATTGTTGCAGAAGCACAAAAAATGGGTGGAGAAGCAGCATTTATAGATGCAGAACATGCATTAGATCCAGTATATGCAAAAAAATTAGGGGTTGATATAGATAATTTAATAGTTTCACAACCAGATACAGGTGAACAAGCATTAGAAATTACAGAAAGCTTAGTTAGAAGTGGAGCTTTAGATGTTATAGTAGTAGACTCTGTTGCAGCACTTGTTCCTAAAGCAGAAATAGATGGAGATATGGGAGATTCTCATATGGGATTACAAGCTAGATTAATGTCACAAGCATTAAGGAAACTAGCAGGAGCAATAAACAAGTCTAAAACAGTATTAATATTTATTAACCAATTAAGAGAAAAAATAGGAATTATGTTTGGAAATCCAGAAACTACTACTGGTGGTAGAGCATTAAAATTCTATGCTTCTGTAAGAATGGACATAAGAAAAATAGAAAATATCAAACAAGATGGAGAAGTTAAAGGAAATAGAGTACGTGTAAAAGTAATTAAAAACAAAGTTGCTCCACCATTTAGAGAGGCTGAATTTGACATTGTTTATGGTCAAGGTATTTCTAAAGAAGGAAATATTTTGGATATGGCTGTAAATCTAGATATTGTAGAAAAAGCAGGATCATGGTTTAGCTATAATGGTGAAAGAATAGGCCAAGGTAGAGAAAATGTAAAAAGATATTTACATGAAAATCCTGAAATGCTAGAAGATATAGAAGAAAAAGTAAGAGAAAATTTTGCAAAAGCATTTGAACAAAGTCTAGGAGAAGAACTACCAAGCAAAGAAGACAATGATGACGAAGAATAATTTGTAATTAAATACAATACAAAAATACACTTTATATTTAAAATATAGAGTGTATTTTTTATAAAAACAAATATGTTAATGAATAATTTAAAACAATATAAAATACTTGATAATTGGACTAAGTTATAGTAAAATGTGAAAGGAAAGAAGGTATATATGTATACAATAGAAGAATTTGATAGAGAGAAAACTAGAGTACTTAGATACATATTATATAAAAAAAGAAGTGAATATGAAGTACGTAATAAATTTGAAAAAACAATAGAACCAGAATTATTAGAAGATATAATTGAATATTTAAAAGAAGCAAAATACATAGATGATAAAGAATATATAGAGAAAACTATAAATAACTTTATGATATTAAAAAATTTATCTCAAAGAGAAATAAATTATAAGTTAATTTCTAAAGGCTTAAAAAGAAATGATATAGAAGATTATATGTATGAAAATAGTGAAGAACTGAAAGAATATGAGATAAAATCAGCTTCAAATATAATATTCAAAAAATCAAATTCAATGGAAAAAGAAGAAATAAAACAATATTTATTAAAAAAGGGTTATAAATTAGAAAACATCAATATAGCATTTGAAAACAAATAAAGGAGAATGGAAATGGCAATACTAACATTAGAAACAAAAAAATACGCAATAAAAATAGATAATTTTGAAGGGCCACTTGACTTGTTATGTCACTTAATAGATAAAAACAAAATGAATATATATGATATAAATTTAAGTGAGATAACAGATCAATATATAAATTACTTAAGGGAACAAGAAAAATTAAATTTAGAAATAGCAAGTGAATTTTTAATAATGGCTTCCACATTGTTATATTTAAAGTCAAAAAGTCTTTTACCTAAACAGGAAGAAGAGGAAGAAGAAATAACAGAAGAGGAATTGATTAGAAGAATTATAGAATATAAGAAATTTAAAGAAATTAGTAAAGTATTTAAAAGCCAATATAATCAACATGCAAATAGATATTTTAAAGTACAAGAAAATATTAAGTTACCTAAACAAAAAATAGAAAAAAATTATGAAAACACAATAATACCAGAAATGTATAAAAAAGTAATAGAACGTAATGAAGAAAAAGTAAATCAAAATGCCAAAAACATAGAAAAAATAGCTATTACAGATAATTATACAGTTGCTAGCAAAGTAAAAGAAATGTTTAAAGTGTTAATAAAACAAAAAAGATTTGTATTTAACAAATTATTCTCTTTAAATAAACATAATAGACAAGAAGTTGTTACAGCTTTTTCCGGACTATTAGAACTTTCAAGAAGAAGCAAAGTACAAACAAAACAAGACGAATTGTTTGGAGATATTGAAGTTGAAAAAGCACCCAAAAAACCCTAAAATAATTTATATTTTAGGGTTTACATATAGGGTTTTATAATCAGTATATATGACCATACCTGGTTTAGAACCTTTAGGTTTCTTTATAAATTTTACTTCACAAGTATCAACAGGAACATTTGTAGAAAAACGAGCCTTACTATGATATGCTGATATTTCAGCACATTTTAATAAAATATCTTCAGAAGGTAATTTACCATCTAATAATAGAACAGAGTGGCTACCGTGAATATCTTTAGTATGAAACCATATATCTGTTTTTTTAGCATATTTTAATGTCAAATAATCATTTTCTTTATTATTTCTTCCAACTAAAAGTGTAAAACCATCAACAGTATATTTTAATGGATTGAAATTAACGTTTTTATTTTTTGTTAAATTCTTTTTAGTAATTTTATGATTTTTTTGTTTACTTAATTTTTTAGTATTTTCATAAAAAATTTGATTTTCAGAAATTTCATCTAGAATTGTAGCAATTTCATCAATAGAATTTGCTGATTCTAATTCATAAATTACGCTTTCAATATAATCTAATTCTTTTAATGTATCTTGCTTTTGAATAGTTACAATTTCTAATGCATTTTTTAGTTTGTGATATTTTTTGAAAAATCTTTTAGCATTTGTACTTGGAGAAAATCTTTCATCTAATGGAATAGTTATCATATTGTTATTATCATAATAATTTTCTAAACAAATGCTTTTTACATTTTTATTTGGAATTTTATACAAGTTAGAAGTTATTAATTCACCATATAATCTGTATATATCCATACCATCACATTCTTTAAGTTTGGTATTAATATTTTCTAGTCTTTTATTATATTTTTTTAATGTTGATAATATTAATCTTAACACACTATTTTTAGAGTTCTTTAATTCTTCAGAACTTTCTTTATCAAAGTAAAAGTCATCTATAAAAAAGTTTAGATGAAAATTATTAAAATCTTTTTCAGCTGGAATTAGATAATAATTATTATTAAAAATATCAAAATCCAATTTATCTGCATCAATTTTATTAATAACATCTTGTAGATAGTTATAGATATCATGTAAATTTGTTATAGCTAATTTTTCTATTATAAAATCAATATATTTTTTACTTATACCATTAAAAGTCTGGCTAATTTTATTAGAAAATTCAAGTGGATTAGAAGTATCTATAATGCTATTAAATTCTTGAAAATTACTTATATCTAAAAAATTTTTTTTGTTAATTTCAGGATATAAATATTTAATATGAGGAACAACTATATGTGTTGAAGATTCATTATTTATATGTCTTAAACAATCTATAATAATTCCCTCATCATTAAGCAAAATAATGTTACAATGTTTTCCCATAAGCTCAACTATAATTTTTGAACTTATTATATCATCAACATCATCAAATCCTTCTAATTCAATTGTGATAATTCTTTCTAAAGAGTTTGTTATAACATTTTTTAATCTTAATCCTATTAAATGTTTACGAAGAACCATACAGAAATTTGGAGCAACTTTTGGATTGGATTTTTGATGTGTTGTCAAATTTATTCTATAATTTGAAGGGTTAATACAGATATTTAGAGCATAATTAGATCCATTTAAATACATACCTATAATTACTGTATTAGAATTAGGTTGAAAAATTTTATCTATTCTTGCACCTTTTAACAATTGAAGTTCAGATGCAATAGCTTTAGTTACAATTCCATCAAATGCCATAAAATAACATCCTTTCTTTTAAAACTTCATATATAATAACACAAAAATAAGTAAAAAGCTATTGAATAAAAAAAATCTTAAGTGTATAATATGAGTGGAAAAACATTGAAAAGAGGTAAATATGGAAGAAAGTAAAGTAAAAAGAATATATGAAATTTTAAATAATATACCTGTTACTGAAAAAAACAAAGACTTAATAGAAGAAATCAGGGAAAAACTATTAAACAAGGAATATATAGAAGCATTAAGCAAAATAGAAGAACTAAATAATTTAAAAGAAGACGAAGAAGATTTAGACGAAACTGATGAAGAAGAAACAGAAGAACAAAATGGAATATATCCAAAAGAATTAAGTAACATAAAACTAGAACATATATATATGGGAATGTTATTAAATGATCCAAAACAAATAGTAAAATATTATTTTAAATTTGAAGAATGTTATTTTGAAGATCCAGCAGTTTTAAATGCATATAAAAGTGTGCTATTTACAGAAGGTGGAGCTTATAGTTCAGAAGAAGCTAAAGCTAATTTTAATTTTGCTAGAGATAATGAAGAAAGTTATAAATTTAAAATGCAGTTAAAAGAAGAAATGGCAAATAAAAATTATAATATGGAAAAAGTATATATAGGCTTAAAAAAATTATTTGTTTTGAGAAAAAGTTATTTAGCAATTCCTATAAAAAGTATTCAAGACAAAGTTGTTGAAATAACGCAATACATCTTATATGATAAAATGTCAGTAGAAGAAGTTGAAAGTGCAATTCAACAAGTAAATGATACAGAAAAATTTAAAAGATCTGTATTAACATCAGATTTAACAAGCTTTCTAGAAATGGGTGATAATAACTTAAGAAATGGATTACCATTACCATTTCCGATTATGACAAAAGTTTTTAAAGGAATAAGAAAAGGAGAAACAATGGCAATAGCAATGCCATCAAACTCTGGTAAAAGTAGGATAACAATTGATATTGCAGCACATATTGCTTTAGTACATAAAAAGAAAGTACTTATTATTTCAAACGAAATGTCAGAAGAAAAAATGAGATTATGTTTAATAACAACAATGATAAATAATAAGGCAATTCAAGAAATGCATGGACAAAAAGGTTTAAAAATAACAGAAGGAGAATTGTTAGAATTCAAATTTAGACCAGATGATCCTAAATCAACAGATGTTGATGAAGACGGATATATAACAAGACATGATGGCGAAAAACAAGGAGACTTTGTAAAAAGATTGCTTAAAGAATCAAGCGATTTTAAAAGAACAGTGGCTGTAACTGAATGGGCTAATAAAGAAATTGGAAATTCAATTTATTTTATAAACATAACAGACCATACAAATGATGAACTAAAAAAAGTTATAATGAATTATTATTACAAAGAACAAATTGAATATGTATTTTATGATACTTTAAAAACAGATATTGCTAATATTGGAAATGGAGAAGAAGTAAAGAAAACAGCAACAATATTATCAAACTTAGCTCAAAACTTTGATATGTATATTTGTTCAACCCTTCAATTAGCGGAAAGTAATACATTACCAGTAAATTTAAATGTAAATGACTTATCAGCTAGTAGAACTGTAAAAGAAGTTTTAGATACATTAAGTTTAATGAAACAAATAAATAGAGATACATTACAAAATTATGAATATTCATTAGAGGAAGTTGATACAAAATTCTATGACTTGAAAAAAGAAAAAGATCCAGATGTCAGATATTATGCATGTGTAATAGACAAAAACAGGGCAGGTGCAAAACCTACACTTGTATTTAAAATAAATTTAGCATATAACATTTGGGAAGAACTTGGTTATTTAAGATTAAAACAGGGAAATGAAGAAAATTAATTTCACAAAATAAGACTTTTTTCATAATATATAAAAAATGAAAGGAGTTTTATTTTATGGATTATGAATTAATGATGAATGGAAATGTAAAAATAGGACAAAAAGCACCAGAATTTACTGCTACAACAACATTTGGAGAAATATCACTAAAAGATTATGAAGGAAAATGGTTAGTCTTATTCTCACATCCACGGAGATTTTACACCAGTTTGTACGACAGAAATGATAGCATTTACAAATGCACATCCATATTTTAAAAAATATAATACAGATTTACTAGGATTAAGTATAGATAGCAATAGTTCACATCTTGCATGGGTGTATGACATATATTGCAGAACAGGAATAAGAATATCTTTTCCGATTATTGCAGATAGAAATGGAGAAATTGCTAGAAAATATGGAATGATATCAAATAATATTAGTAATACAGAAACAGTAAGAAATGTGTTTATTATTGATCCTAATGGTATAATAAGAGTGATATTAGTGTATCCAATGAATGTTGGAAGATTTATACCAGAAATATTAAGGATAGTTCAAGCATTGCAAACAGCAGACAATAATAATGCATCAACTGCAGCAAATTGGTTGCCATATCAACCTGTTATAGTACCAATGCCAAAGAATTTTACAGAATTAGAAAAAAGAAAAAATGAAATAGAAAAAAATAATAATGGAATAAGTTGGTATTTAAGTTTTAAAGAACCACAAAACAATTTAATAGATAAAACATAATAAATATTTGAAAATATTAGAGGGAACAAAAATGGAAAATAAGAAAATTGCAAATAAATATAGTATATTATTAAAAATTATTATAAGTATTTTGACTATAATAATATTATTAGGAATTTCTATATATACATATGATAGATTAACAGTTAATAATGAATATTTAATTAGTGAAAAGAATTTGGAAATACCAATTTTTTTATATCATCATATAGTAAAAGAGGAATCAGAAATTCAGTATGATTATATGCAAACAACAGAAAAAACATTTGAAGAACAAATAAGAGGTTTAGAAAATTTAGGATATCATTTTATAAGTTATCAAGATTTAATTGACTATAATAATGGGCAAAAAAAATTGTACAAAAAATCTTGTGTTTTAACATTTGATGATGGATGTAGAGATATCTATACAAATGCATATCCAATTTTACAAAAATACAATATACCTTTTACAATGTTTGTTGTTACAAATGCAGTAGGAGCAGATGGATGTGCTTCATGGGAAGAATTAAAAGAAATGCAAGATAGTGGATTAGCATTAATTGCATCACATAGTACAAATCACACAGAATTTAATAAATTGTCAGTAGAAGAAACCTTAGAAAATGTAGATAGCTCATATAAAGCACTAGAAGAAAATCTTGGAGAACAAAAGACAAAAATCTTCACATATCCATATGGATTATATAGCCAAGAACAATTAGAACCACTAAAAGAAGAAGGATATGTAATAAATTTAACAGATAATAAAATAAATAAATCTAAAGATTTAAATTTATATGGTTTACATAGGTGCTATCCACTAAGTGATTCCTTATTTAAAATGGAATTAAAAATAATTTATAGAAGTATTAGATACTAAAATAATAGTTTGATAAATAGTCTTTTTATGATTTTGTAAAAAATCTGTGAATTATATTCCTTTTTATAAAATTTTATGATAAAATACTATGCGAAAAGGAGAGAGAGGAATGTCAATGCAAGAGATAACTGAATTTTTAGATAATAAAATAGAAAAAAATGAGAATATATTAGAAATAACATTTTTTGAAGTTCGAGTAAAAATGAATTTATCAGAAGAGCAAACTCAGGAATTTTTAAAGCTATGCAAAACAAGACTTGAAAACTTAGGATATCAAGTATATTTTACAGGAGCTAAATATACATATGGAGGAAGAAAAAAAGTAGTAGAGTCAAATGATTTAATGATAGCAGTAAAAGAAGTAGAAGAATAAATGTTAATAATAAAAATAATTAGTAAAAAATAAAGGCAAAACTTATGAAGTTAGAGCCTTTATTTTTTATGTTTATAATTTTAGTCTTTTCTATTTCCAAATATAGAAAGTATTCTTAAGAAAATATTAATAAAATCTAAGTATAATTGCATAGCACAATAAATATGAATTTTTTCTTGATCTATGTTTAATTCACTTTGCAATAATTTTACTTTATTAATATCATATATTGTAACACCACAGAATAATGCTAGAATTAACCAGTCAATAAATAGATCAAAAGCAGAATTTTTAATAAATAGATTTATAACACTAAGTACAATTCCAGCAATTAAAAATACTGTGATATATGGTCCCCATGAGCTTAAATCTTTATTAGTTTTATAACCTATAAAAGCTAAAATTCCAAAAACTAAAGCAGAAATAGCAAATAAGTAAACAACAGAATATAATTCATAAACTACAAAAACAACAGATAAAGTAATACCATTAAGCATTGCATATATGAAGTATAAAATTCCGACTGCTACTGGTGGAAGCTTTCTAAATAGAAAACTAAATAATAGTACAGCTACAAGCTCAACTATTAATAATACACCAAAAGAACCACTTGTAACTATATTTACAAACAATCCTGAAGAATATGTGTACCATGCAATAATTCCAGAACCAAGTAAACCTAAAAACATCCAGAAAAATGTTTTTCCAAGTATTTTGTTTTGAACGTTTACATCATCTTTCATATTAACTTACTCCTTATTTATATTTAGGCTTTTATGGATACCTATAAACCAAATGTTAATAATATTATTATATAATTATAATGATTTTATTTCAATAATATAGAAAAAAATACTACACAAAATAGAAAAAGTTGAAAAAAGAAAAGCTAAATGATAAAATGGCAATGTAAAATAGTATATAAAAATATAAAATAACAAGGAGAAACTGATGGGTAAAGTAAATTGGACAAAAGACCAAAAACAAGCGATATATGAAAAAGATTCAAATATATTAGTAGCAGCAGCTGCTGGTAGTGGTAAAACAGCTGTGTTAGTAGAAAGAATAATAGAAAAAGTTATAAATGACAATGTAGATATAGATAAATTATTAGTAGTAACATTTACAAATGCAGCCGCTTCTGAAATGAGAGAAAGAGTGTTAGATGCAATATATAAAAGACTTGATGAAGACCCAGAAAACGAAAAATTACTTAGACAAGTTACATTATTAAATAAAGCAAATATATGTACAATAGACTCATTTTGTTTAGATGTAGTAAGAAATAACTTTTATATATTAGACAATTTATCGCCTAACTTTAGAATAGCTGATACGACTGAAATCGAATTATTAAAGCAAGAAATAATAGAGAATATTTTTGAGAAAAAATATGAAGAAGAAAATGAAGAATTTACTAAACTGATACATACATATACAAGTTATAGAGATGATACACCATTAAAAGATTTAATAATAAAAATATATACATATATTCAAAGTAATCCATTCCCAGACAAATGGTTAAATGAAAAAATAGAAATGTTTAATTTACAAGATAAAATTGATAGAAATTTTGCTGAAACACCTTGGGGAATAGAATTAACAAAACAAATTGAAGAAGAACTAACAGATGGAATATATTCTTTGGAAAATATAAGCAATAAATTATCAGTAGAGCCAGAACTAAGTAAATTTTGGCTAACAATAAGAGATGACATTGATAAATTAACAGGATTAAAAAACAACCTTGATAATTGGGATAAAGCGTATGAAATAAATCAAATCTTACATTTTACTACATGGCCAAGACAAGCATCACATTTGCCATTAAAAGATGAAGCAAAACAAGTAAGAGACAATGTAAAGAAAAAAGTACAAAAAGTATTAAACAAAATATTGATATGTAATTCAAAACAAGCAAATGAAGATATATTTGATATGTATTCTACACTTTCTAAACTAAAGAATTTAGTATTTGAATTTGAACAAGAATTTTCTAAAAGAAAAAGAGAAAAAAATATAGTTGATTTCCATGATGTTGAACATTTTGCACTTCAAATATTATTAAAAGAAGAAGATGGAAAAGTTAAGCCTACAGATATTGCTAAAAAATATCAAGAAAAATTTGAAGAAATAGCAATAGATGAATATCAAGACAGCAACTTAGTACAAGAATATATACTAAATTCGGTATCAAATGGAAAAAATGTATTTATGGTTGGAGATGTAAAACAAAGTATTTATAAATTTAGACAAGCAATGCCAGAATTATTTATAAGTAAATATAATACATACAAAATAAAGGATAAAAAAGAAAAAGACGAAGATTTAAAAATACAGTTATTTAAAAATTTTAGAAGTAGAAAAAATATATTAGACTTTACGAATTTAATATTCCAAAATATTATGAGCAATAATTTAGGCGATATAGACTATAGAGAAGAAGAGTACTTGAATTTAGGCACTAATTACAGTGAACTAGAAAATCAGAATATGAACACAGAAATACATATAATAGATTTAGCAACAGAAGAAAATGCTGAACTTGATGTTCAAAATTTTGAAAGTAATAATGAAAATGATGAGATGGTGGAAACAGAAGAAAGAGTAGAAGACTCAGAATTAGAAGCAAAATTTGTTGCAAATAAGATAAAAGAATTAATTAATAGTGAATTTAAAGTATGGGATAAAAAAATAGAAAATTATAGAAATATAACTTATAAAGATATTGTTATTTTATTAAGATCAACATCAAGTTTAGCACCAATGTATGAACAAGAACTAATAAATCTTGAAATACCAACATTTGCAGATAGTTCACAGGAATATTTGGATAGTATAGAAATCCAAACAATAATGTCATTATTAAAAATAATAGATAACCCAATGCAAGATATTCCGCTTGTAACAGTATTACGTTCTTATATAGGAAAATTTACAGATAATGATTTGATACAAATTAGATTATCAGATAAAAATGACAATTTCTACACATGCTTAGAAAAAGCCATAATAGATGTTAATGAAGAACTAAAGAATAAAATAAAAAGATTTATAAATAATTTAAATACTTGGAGAAAAGAACAAGAATATCTATCTTTAGATGAACTTATTTGGAAAATTTATAGTGATACAGGTTATTATAATTATGTTGGTTTAATGCCAAATGGATTACTAAGACAAGCAAATTTAAAAATGTTATTTCAAAAAGCTAAACAATATGAAACTAGCAATTATAAAGGATTATACAGTTTTATAAATTTTATAGATAAATTAAAAACATCTAGTGGAGATATGGGTGCTGCAAAGATAATTGGTGAAAATGATGATGTAGTTAGAATTATGAGTATTCACAAAAGTAAAGGACTAGAATTTCCAGTAGTATTTTTATCAAGTACAAATAAACAATTTAATTTGACAGACTTAAACCAAGATGTCTTATTACATCAAGAAGTGGGAATAGGTGCTAAGTATATAGATTATGATAAACAAGTCCAATATGATACATTAACAAAAAGTGCAATTAAAAATAAAATATTTTTAGAAACTTTATCAGAAGAAATGAGGATTTTATATGTAGCATTAACAAGAGCAAAGGAAAAATTATTTATAACAGGTATTAATAAAGATTATGAAAAAAATATATCAAAACTTATAGAACAAACAGAAATGTACAAAAAAGATAAAAATAAAATAAACCCAATTTTAGTAAAACAATATAAAAAATATTTAGATTGGATATTATTAGTATATTTATATGAAAAAGACAATATAAAAGATATGATGGAATTACATATTCATAAAAAACAAGAAATATTAGAATATGTAAAACAAGATAAAAAAGAAGAAGTAGACGTAATTAAAAAGATAGAAGAAAATCTAAAAAATGATGTTGAAACTTCAAAATCAATGGAGAACATAGAAAATATACTAAATTATGAATACCCATATCTAATAAATACAGTCATCCCAACAAAAACATCTGTAACAGCATTAAAAGAATTATCGATAAAAAGCAAAGGAAATCAAGCTAATGACCAAAAAGAAGATATAAATATTGTAACAGAATTTGCCAAACCTAAATTTTTAAATGATAGTAAAGAAGAAAAAATAACATCAGCTAAAAAAGGTACTTTAATACATATGTGTTTACAAAGGTTAAATGAAAAGGAAGAATATGATTTTGCTAAGGTACAAAATTTAATAGAAGATTTAAAAGCTAAAAAAATTATCACACAAAAAGAGGCTGAAAATATTAATATCAACAAAATTTTGACGTTTACAAAATCTGAAATATGGAAAGAACTAAAAGAAGCTAAAGAAATACAAAGGGAGAAGCCATTTTATATAAATATACCAGCCAAAGAAATTTATAATGAAAATACTGATGAAAATATATTAGTACAAGGTATAATTGATTTGTATTATATAAGTAAAGATGGAAAACTAAAATTAATTGATTATAAAACAGATTATGTAGAAAAAGGCGAAGAAAATAAATTAATAGAAAAATATAAAAGTCAACTAGGATTATATGAAAAAGCATTAGAAAAGGTATTTAAAAGAAAAGTTGATGAAAAATATATTTATTCTGTTTATTTAGAAAAAGAAGTAAAAATAGGTTAGATAAATTCATATAAAAACAAGTAACATAAAATCTATAAGCTAAAAGTATTGAAAAAACACTATATCTTTGGTATAATAAGGTTATTGAATTAAAAGGATGGAAAAAATATGGATAGATTAAAAACATTTTTAAAATATGTATTATGGATTGTGATTTTTGCAATATTATCTGAGTTGCTTATTTCTGCAAGTTTGAAATCATCTTATGTAGACATTACAAGAAAAGATTCTACATCACAAGTAGAAATCTCACAAGCACAAGCAACACTTGTAAATGGAAAGATTAAAGGTACAATAAATGATGATAGAAAAGATAATTTAACTGGTAAATATGTAAAAATTACTTTATACTCAAAAAGAGAAAATGAAGTAGGAAAAAGATATATACCAATACAAACTACAGATGTAAATAGAACACAAGATTTTAGTTTGTATTTTGAAAAAGAAGATGTAAAATCATATGAAATATCAATTGTAGAAAACAAAGATAGTGGTGAACTTGAATTTCTTCCAAAAGAAATGTCAAGAGCACAAATATTTGTTGCAACATTATTTGCATTAATGATATTTGGATAATTTTATAGAAAAATGTTTAAAATTCTAATAAATGGAAAAACTAATATAAACCTTCTCAAGGAGGTGATATATTGGTTTTTCTTTTTGCTTTTATAATGATTATCATTATAGTTTATATAATAATATCACTAAAAATAAATTTTAAGATAGAAACATTTAATTATAACTCAATGCTTCCTAAAAAAGTAAAACTGAAATATAACATTTTAATTACAATATATATATTTAATAAAATACCAATTATAAAAATAAAACTAACAACAAAAAGCTGGAATAAAATACGCCAAAAAGTTAAAAAAAGAATCGATGAAATTGATGTAACAGATATAGAAAGAGATAGAGAAATAAATAAAAAGATATTAGAAATAACAAAAATGCTAAAAATAAATATAAAAGATTTTAATTTAAGATTAGAGCTAGGAACAGAAGATGCTATAATAACATCGTTTCTAGTACCAATTATTGGAATAATAATATCATATTTATTAAGACAAAATATGGTAGATTTTAAAAGACAAAAATTTATAATTCAACCAGTATATTGTAATCAAAATTTATTAAATCTAGTATTTTCAGGTATATTTGAAATAAAAATGATACATATTATTAATATAATATATGTCTTAATAAAAGGAAGAGGAAAGGAGTGGAAAAATGAGCGAACAACATCCAATAGAAGGGCTTATGGTCACAGCTATGAATAGTATTCAAGATATGATAGATGTAAATACTATTATTGGAGAACCAATTGAAACTTCTAACAATATAGTTATTATACCAATATCTAAAGTTTCATTTGGATTTGCAGCAGGTGGCAGTGAATTTAAAGGAGAAACAGTGGATGAATACACCAAAAAAGACAAAGAAGAGGCAATTCAATATAGATTGCCATTTGGAGGTGGTTCAGGAGCAGGTGTTACGATTAACCCAATAGCATTTTTAGTAATTCAACCTAATAATGTAAAATTAATGCCAGTTAATCACAGTTCATCATTAGATAAATTATTAGATTATATGCCAGATTTGATGGAAAAAGCTAATAATATGATGAATAAATGTGTACAAACTAAAAAAGAACAAACTCAAAAGATTATAAAAGAGATGCAAAAAAAACAACAAAAAAATAATAAAAATGAGGATCAAACAACAAAGGAAAAAGAGCCTAAAACTGTAGAAAAAACAATTATACAAGAAGAACCTAAAAATTCAGAAGAAATGTATGAATTTGAATATGATGAAACTTTAGAGGACGAATAAATAAAGTCCGGCAATAAAGCATTAAAATTATAAAAAAGAACAGTTGAAATATAAGATTTTCATTACGTTTCTCGGTTTATTACGAAATTAAAGAAATTCTAACTTGTTTTATGGCACCCTTCCATTAAAAATGGACTCTTTCCATAAAACTACGTAAGAATTTCTAAGATTTCTTCATGCACATTCGAAACTTCATTCAAATTTTATATTTCAACTGTTTTTGTATTTTTTAAATTCTTAGTAAACTTACCCAAGAATAATAAATTTTTTTAGAAATTGTAAATAAATTAGTTTTTTCAATAGTATTTTTAGCAACAACATCTACCTTTGCAATAACATTACCATTGACTGAAAAATTAACTTCACCAAGTTTTTGACCAGCAGTTACTGGAGCTGAAATTTCATCAGGAATATCAACAATTTGTTCAATATTTTTATCTTTGCCTTTTTCTAATAATGTTCCAACATTATCACTTAAAACCGCTTCTACACTAGATTTAATACCTTTATTTACATTTAGAGTTTTTACTACATCATCTTTTTTCCCTAATTCTTTAAAAGAAAATGAATTAAAACCATAATCTAGTAACTTTTGAGCTTCTGCAAATCTCACTTTTGTAGAAGGAGCCTTCATAATTACAGCAATTAAAGATAAATTATCTCTTGTAGCACTTGCAGATAAATTGTATAAAGCTAAACCAGTTGAGCCAGTTTTTAATCCAGTTGCACCTTTATAATATTTTATTAATTTGTTAGTGTTAGAAAGTTGTGACTTTCCGATCACGTAAAGTATCCATCCAAATAGTGGTATACTTGGTTATATCTGGGTGTTTAGAAAGTAGTTCACGAGACATTAAAGAAATATCATAACTTGATGTAACATGACCATCTTCATCTAATCCATGGCAATTTTTAAAAGTAGTATCATTCATACCAAGTTCTTTTGCTTTATCATTCATCATTTGAACAAAAGCATCTTCTGAACCAGCAATAAATTCAGCCATAGCTACTACACAGTCATTTGCAGAATTTACACAAATTGCTTTTAACATTTCATCTACACTTAAAGTTTCTCTAGGATCTAACCAAATTTGAGAACCACCCATACTTGCAGCATTTTCACTACATGGAACTTGGTCAGTTAAATTTATTTTACCACTATCTAATGCTTCCATTATTAATAATATACTCATAACTTTAGTAACAGAAGCGGGACGTAATTGCTCATGAATATTATGTGCATATAAAATTTGACCAGTGGATTGTTCAATTAAAATAGCAGAAGTAGATTCTAAATTAAGACTATTGTTTTCTTGGATAGAGCTATTTAAGTCTGATTCAACTTCTTCTAAAGGTTCTTGGCCAGAAGACCATACATACACACTATCTTGTGCTAAACATGGAAATAAAAAATATGTATATAAAGAAAAAACAAGAAGTAAGCTAATAATTAATTTAAATATTCGCATAAAAAATCCCTCCAATTGATATTAAAATATATTCAAAATATTTATAAATATTCAAAGGAAGGATAAAATTAAGAATTTTTTAACTCTAATATAGTAATATTAACATTTTTTCCATTTGTAGAAGCTTTAATTTTTATATCATTACTTAAATTGTTTTTAAATTTAAAATCATAACTTCCGATGTGCAACAGCAGCATCTTTACCAGATTTAGCATAAGGAACTCTATTACTATGATTATGTCTTTCTGTTACTTTTATACCATTTACTTTTGCAACAGCATTATATAAAGTAGTGCTAACTTGACAGTTTCCGCCACCAAGCCCTTTTTTCTTGTTACCATCATTATCATAAACATCAGCTTCTTGGTAACCTCTAGCAGAAGTAGCTTTACCTACTGTAGTACAAAAAGAAAATGAAGTACCACTTTTTACAGTTGTGTTATTTAAAGTATTACATGTTATTTGAATATTGTTTTGCCTAGCAGTATCAGAAGAGTAAATTTTAGTTGAAAATGATGCAAGTTCAACTTCTTCTGTTGTTGTAAGCGGAGTGCTTTGAGGCTGTTTTTGAGAGTTTTCAACAGCTTGGTTAGTATTGTTATCTGGATTATCAGGATTTTCTGTGTTTGAGTTAGGTTCAGCATTTTTTTCATTATTTTCTTCATTAGACTGAGTAGTATCATTTTCAGATGCATTATTAGGGCTGTTTGAAGAAGTTTTATTCGCTTCATATTCAGCTTGTTGATTATTTGTATTATTTTTTATTGAAAAATAAACACCTAAACCTATTATTACAATTAAAAATATTATTAAAATAACCCAATATCTATTTTTCATAATAAAATCAGATCCTTAATATATATTTAGGTTTTTATAAAAAGGAAATACCTATAAACCTATTAATAAAATAACTATCAAACTTAATATAACCAAAAGAAACATAATTTATTAGGTTTTGTTGTATTACAATTGATGTGAAACAAAATAAATAAAATTGAATAAGTGATTTAA
>ERZ827440.995-NODE-995-length-34717-cov-10.219347_pt1 | contig 34717 bp, 25 predicted proteins | sample MGYA00519774_ERZ827440 | MGnify/ENA primary metagenome ERZ827440 (study PRJEB31778, sample SAMEA3449302) | human gut metagenome | biome: human gut; feature: human-associated habitat; material: faeces | place: United Kingdom | collected 2010/2012 ... | reverse complement strand
ACGGCTGGACGTATCAGACCGGCATGGACCCGTATCAGGTGCCGCGCAGCTTCGTCTCACGCCGCATCACGCTGCCGGATTATCTGTGGTTCCTCGCCCCGTCCGGAAAAGCGTCCTGAAGACAAACGCACAGCCTGCGCCGCAGCATTTGCGGCGCAGGCTGTGCGTTTACAGCACGTGATAATACGGGCAGATGTCCTCATAGTGCCCGTCCTTCATCCGGAAGCCCTTGGGAATGGTACCCAGCTGGATAAAGCCCAGCCGCTCGTAGAGGTGCCGGGCGTGCAGGTTGGTGGCTACTACGGCATTAAACTGCAGTACCCCAAAGCCATGCTTTTTGCCCTCCTTCAGGCAGTCCAGCACCAGCTTTTCGCCAATGTGCAGCCCACGGGCCTTTTTACTTACCGCGTAGCTCGCGTTGCAAATATGCCCGCAGCGTCCTACATTGTTGGGGTGCAGAATGTAAAGCCCCAGTACCTTTCCGGCTTCGTCCTCCGCCACACCGCACCAGCTCTGCCCGGCAAAAAACTCTCTGCCGCTTTCCTCGGTCAGCAGCTCCTCCTGCGGGAAGGCAATCCCGTCCTCCACTACCTCATTCCAGATGGCTACCATCAGCGGCAGGTCCCGGCTTTCATATCCTCGTATCGTGATCTGCATGGGCCCAGCCTCCTTTTCGCTTCCTCGCCGATTCCTGCCCGCCGCAGGATACGGCCCCGCAGGGCGGCGCTTCGCGCCGTGACGGCCTGCCGGCCGTCCCCGCAGCTTCGCCGCGGCCCCTGCGGGGCCGCTTTGCGCTCCGCCGGCTTTTCAGCCTCGCCTTACTGCTCCATCAGCCCGGTGATCAGCCGGCACAGCTCGGCCGGCTCCTCTATCGGCACGCCGCCGATGAGACATCCCTCGGCATACAACAGCTTTGCGTAGTCCGCCAGCTTTTCCTTGTCGGTCACGGCGTATTCCTTCAGCTTGGCCGTTACCGGGTGGTCGGGGTTCAATTCCAGCACCACATCCGCCTTAAAGCGATTCTCCCGCCCCGGCATGGCGTTCAGCGTCTGCTCCATCTCCATCGAAAGCCCGCCCTCGGTGGAAAGACATACCGGGTGGGATTTCAGCTTGTCGGTAAAGCGCACGGCATGTACCTTTTCGCCCAGCGCCTCCTTCATCGCCGCAAAGAGATCAGCAGCCGCCTCATTTTCCTCGGCCAGCGCCTTTTTCTGTTCCTCAGTGGAAAGATCGATCTCATCGGTGCGGATATTAAGGAACTTCTTGCCGTCATACTCCCGCAGCGTCTTGATGGAAAATTCATCCACCTGCCCGGTCATATACAGCATCTCGTAGCCGGCTTCTTTTATCTGGTCGGCCTGCGGCAGAGCGTCTATTGCCTCTACCGTGCGGCCGCAGCCGTAGTAGATGGCCTCCTGGCCCTCCTTCATACGGCCCACATATTCCTTCAGGGTCGTCAGCTTCTTTTCGGTGGAGGAATAGAACAGCTGCAGATCCTGCAGGGTGTCCTTGTGCATGCCGTAGTCCATGCACAGGCCGTAGGTCAGCTGCGTGCCAAATTCCTTCCACAGCGCCTCATATTTCTCACGGTCGTTTTCCAGTAGCTTCTCCAGCTCGCCTTTAATGCGCCGCTCCAGCGCCCGTTCAATGAGCTGCAGCTGCCGGTCATGCTGCAGCATCTCCCGGCTGATGTTCAGGGAAAGATCCTCGCTGTCTACCAGGCCCCGCACAAAGCTGAAATAGTCCGGCAGCAGGTCGGCACACTTTTCCATAATAAGCACGCCGCGGGAATAAAGCTGCAAGCCCTTCTCATAGCTGGTGGAGTAGTAGTTCATCGGGGCATGGCTGGGGATAAACAGCAGGGCGTTAAAGGTGGCGTTGCCCTCCGTCCGGGTATGGATCACCACCGCCGGGTCTTCATAGTCGTAGAATTTGTTCTTATAGAAGTCGTTGTACTCTTCCGGCTTTACTTCGCTCTTTTGCTTGCGCCACAGCGGGATCATGCTGTTTAGAGTGGTTTCTTCCCACACCGTTTCATACTCCGGCTTTTCGGGGGCTTCCTCGCCCTCCGGCACCGCCTTGGGGCGGTACTGCGGCATCAGCAGGGTGATGGGGTAGCGGATATAGTCGGAATATTTCTTCACCAGCTCGGAAAGGCGGTATTCCTCCAGGAATTCGCTGTATTTCTCGTCCTCGGTGTCGTCCTTCAAGTGCAGGGTGACGCGGGTGCCCCTCCAGTCCATTTCGCAGGGCTCTATGGTGTAGCCCTCGGCGCCGCTGGATTCCCACCGGCTGCCGGTTTCCTCGCCCCAGGCGCGGCTTTCCACCGTTACATGGTCGGCCACCATAAAGGCGGAATAGAATCCCACGCCGAACTGCCCGATGACTTCCACATCCTCGCCGGTCTCGTTTTCCCGCTTAAAGTCCAGACTGCCGCTCTTGGCGATGGTGCCCAGGTTCTTTTCCAGCTCCTCGGCGGTCATGCCGCAGCCGTTATCGGTGATGGAAAGCAGCCGGTTTTCCTTATCCACCGCCAGGGCGATCTTGTAGTCGCCGCGGGAAAGGGGAATGCTGTCATCGGTCAGCGAGCGGAAATACAGCTTATCAATGGCATCGCTGGCATTGCTGATAAGCTCCCGCAGGAAGATCTCCTTGTGGGTGTAAATGGAATTGATCATCATATCCAGCAGCTTTTTGCTTTCGGCTTTGAACTGCTTCGTTCTCATGGTCACAGGCTCCTTTGCTTCTTGTTTTATCTTTTCGCGTCCGCCCCGGCAACCGGATAGATCGGTTCCGGCGGTGTCGCTGGCGTCGCAAGGCATCAGCCCGTCTTCGCCGGGCAAAAGCCTTCCTTCCGCCGCTCCTTGCCGTACCTCGATCTCTCCGGCCGCCCGGGGCGGCCGCTATCCATTTTTGTTACATCGCCACCAGCTTTTCGCCGTCGTAGTCCACCGTAATGGCAGTCTCGGGGGCGGGGTCCTCAGCAATGATCCACCGGGCCAGCAGTGTCTCCACCTCGGTCTGGATGAGCCGCTTGAGCGGCCGCGCGCCGTAAATGGGGTCGTACCCCTTGGCGATCAGATAATCCTTGGCGGCGTCAGTCAGGGTGACGGTCAGCTGCCGCTGGGCCATCCGCTTCTGCAGGTCGGCCACCAGCAGATCCACAATGCCGCGGATGTTTTCCTTGGTGAGGGGCTTGTAGAATACGATCTCATCCAGCCGGTTCAGGAACTCCGGACGGAAGCTGCGGCGCAGCAGCTGGGTCACGCCGTCGCGGGCCTCCTCGCTGATCTCGCCGTTTTCGCCGATGCCCTCCAGAATGAGGTCGGAGCCCAGGTTGGAGGTCAGGATGATGATGGTGTTCTTAAAGTCCACGGTGCGGCCCTGACTGTCGGTGATCCGGCCGTCATCCAGTACCTGAAGCAGCACATTGAACACATCGGGATGCGCCTTTTCCACCTCATCAAACAGTACAACAGAGTAGGGACGGCGGCGAACCGCTTCGGTCAGCTGACCGCCCTCCTCGTAGCCAACATATCCGGGAGGCGCGCCGATCAGGCGGCTGACCGAGTACTTCTCCATGTACTCACTCATATCGATCCGGACAATGTTGTGCTCATCGTCAAAGAGCGCCTCGGCCAGTGCCTTGGCCAGCTCGGTCTTGCCCACGCCGGTAGGCCCCAGGAACAGGAACGAGCCGATGGGACGCTTGGGATCCCGAATACCGGCCCGGCTGCGCAGAATGGCATCGGAAACCTTGGTCACGGCTTCATCCTGGCCAATAACACGGCGGTGCAGGATATCCTCCAGGTGCAGGAGCTTTTCCCGCTCGCCCTCCATCAGCTTGGCCACCGGGATACCGGTCCAGCGGGCCACAATACGGGAGATCTCCTCCTCGGTGACCTTGTCACGCAGCAGGGTGTCCTCCTTCTCCTCGGTCTCGCCTGTCTTTTCGGCCTCCTCCAGCTCCTTTTGCAGCTGGGGCAGTTTGCCGTATTTCAGCTCGGCGGCCTTATTGAGGTCGTAGCGGTTCTGCGCCATCTCTATCTCGGCATTGATCTTCTCGATCTCCTGCCGCAGGTTCTGCACCTTGCCGATGGACTGCTTCTCGTTCTCCCAGCGGGCCTTCATGCCGTTAAACTGCTCCCGCAGCTCGGCCAGCTCTTTCTGTACCTCTGCCAGGTGCGCCTGGGTCAGTTTGTCGGTCTCCTTCTTCATGGCCGCTTCCTCAATTTCCAGCTGCATGATGCGGTGCCGCAGCTCATCCATCTCGGTGGGCATCGAATTCATTTCGGTCTTGATGAGAGCGCAGGCCTCATCCACCAGGTCGATGGCCTTATCGGGGAGGAAACGGTCGGTGATGTAGCGGTTGGAAAGGGTAGCGGCGGCGATGAGGGCGGCGTCCTGAATTTTAACGCCGTGGTACACCTCATACCGCTCCTTCAAACCACGCAGAATGGCAATGGTATCCTCCACGGTGGGCTCGGCTACCATAACGGGCTGGAACCGGCGTTCCAGGGCGGCGTCTTTCTCGATGTACTTGCGATACTCGTTCAGGGTGGTGGCACCGATGCAGTGCAGCTCGCCACGGGCCAGCATGGGCTTCAGCAAGTTACCGGCATCCATGGCGCCGTCGGTCTTACCGGCGCCGACGATGGTGTGCAGCTCATCGATGAAGAGGATGATCTTGCCCTCGCTCTGCTGCACCTCGTTCAGCACGGCTTTGAGACGCTCCTCAAACTCGCCGCGGAATTTGGCGCCGGCCACCAGGGAGCCCATATCCAGCGAGAACAGGGTCTTATCCTTCAGGTTTTCCGGCACATCCCCGGCCACGATCCGCAGGGCCAGCCCTTCGGCGATGGCGGTTTTGCCGACGCCGGGCTCGCCGATAAGGCAGGGGTTGTTCTTGCTCTTGCGGGAAAGGATGCGGATGACATTGCGGATCTCCTCATCCCGCCCGATGACGGGATCGAGCTTCTGGGCGCGTGCAGCCTCGGTCAGGTCGCGGCCGTATTTTTTCAGCACATCGTAGGTTTCTTCCGGGGTATCGCTGGTGACGGTACGGTTGCCCCGCACCTGCCGCAGCGCCGCCATAAATTTTTCCTTGGTGAGCCCCGCTTCCCGGAACAGGGCGCGCAGGGTGTCATCGGTTTTCTCAAAGAGGCCGAGCATCAGGTGCTCCACGGAGGTGTACTCATCGTGCATCTCACGGGCGATCTTTTCGGCCTCGTTCAGGGCCTGCTCCAGGTCGCGGGAGAGGTACATCTGCCCGGCGCCGCTGCCGGAAACCTGGGGCAGGCGCTCCACCGCGGCGGTGAGCTTTTGCCGCAGGGAGGTGGCATCCACGCCGGCCTTCTGCATCAGCTGGGGGATGAGCCCCTCTTTCTGCTCCAGCAGGGCAAGCAGCAGGTGCTCCTGCTCGATCTGCTGATTCTGCCGGGCGGAGGCCATCTGCTGGGCGGCCTGCACGGCTTCTACACTTTTTTGGGTGAATTGGTTGAGGTTCATACACTAATCCTCCTTACCTTGGTTTGACCTTGGTTTGCTAAAATTTTTCACACGGCGACATTCCGTCGCTCGAAGTATTCCCGGTACAGCCGTTCGATCTTCGCTTTTGTTTCGCGGGAATCCGGCTCCGGTTCCGAAAAATACAGCTTGAGGGCTGCATCGAAGGTGGCAATATAATCGGCGATGAGCTCGCCGAGAGCTTCGCTGCCCAGCAGCAGGCTTTGGGGGGTGGGGCTTTGCAGCATCAAAACCCGGAGATAGCGTTCGCCATCCACCAGGCTTTGCTGCCGTCCCAGGAAAACCGTTTCCACGGTATCCCACAGGCCGTAAAAATTGACCATGGCCATGATGAGCTGGGTATTCTGCGTCCGCAGCGAGACCCGGAGGGTGCCGATGGATTGATTATCCCGGGAAAGCTCCAGGCTGTAACGGACGGTGGGATTGTACTTGTAGCGCAGGGCCGTCCGGAGATTCATCATCCCGGCGGAGGCGGCCTCCGGCAGCTGGAAGCCCGCGGCGGATTCGAAATGGCGGCGGACCTCCGCAAGGAGGTGACTCATGCGCTTTTCCGGGGTGATAAGACTGGCGTATTCGGCCAAGATCTGGTTGACCATATTGCTGCGGTTGGTGCCGCGCTGGTAGGCCAGCTTATCGATCTCATGCACCACATCCTCCGAGAGGACGAGGGAATAGACATTCTTTTTCATGCCGCCGGTTCACCTCCTTTTTCGGCTTGCAAGCTTATTGTAAACAGAAATGTGAAAACTGTCAAGCGATTTATATAAATTAAATTGCAAATTTTTTGTGAACGGCGGTTTGCGGCCGGCCGGGGAATGTGGTAAAATGGGGGGGAGAATTCCGGTGGGGAGGGGGGCCGCGCCCGCGCCCGCAGGGCGCGGAAGGCGCGCGAGCGCAGCGAGCGCGTACGCGCGTGTAACGCGCGCGCGACCCCCAAATCTGGATTTTGCAGGGAGTGGGGAAGGACAATGTGGGAAAAACTGAAGGCGACGGGGAAGCCCATCCTGCTGTATGGGATGGGGGACGGGGCGGAGAAGATAGCCGCCGAGCTGAAGAAGCGGGAGATCCCCATAGCGGGGGTGTTCGCGAGCGAGGGCTTTACCCGGGGGCAGGAATTTATGGGCTGTCCGGTGACCGACTACCGGTCGGCCAGGGAGCGGTACGGCGAGATGGTGGTGCTGGTGTGCTTTGGCACCCACCGGCCGGAGGTCATGGCGCAGATAGAGAAGCTGGCCAGGGAGCAGGAGCTGTATGCCCCGGATGTGCCGGTGGCGGGGGAGGAGATCTTTACCCGGGAATACGCGAAAGCACACCGGGAGGAGCTGGAGCGGGTATACGGACTGCTGGCGGATGATCACTCCCGGAAAGTGCTGCGGGATGTGGTGGAATATAAATTGACCGGTGATATTAAACTGCTGCGCGGGTGCGAAAGTGAGCCAAGGGAGGCGTGGGAGAACATCCTGCGGCCGGGAAAAGAGGAGCACTACATGGACCTGGGGGCCTACACCGGGGATACCATAGCGGAATTTATAGGGTATGCGGGGGAGTGGCGGCGCATCACGGCGCTGGAGCCGGATCCTGTGACCTTTGCGAAGCTGGAGAAGAATACGGCAGGGCTGCATGATTGCATTCTGTACCGGCTGGGGGCGTACAGCCGGTACGCGCGGCTGCCCTTCGCGGGTGGGGCTGGGCGTGGCTCCCACCTGGCGGCGGGCGGCGCCATGACCGAGCTGGACAGTGTGGATAACATCCTGTGCGGGCAGACGGTGAGTCTCATCAACATGGATGTGGAGGGGATGGAGGCAGAGGCGATAGCGGGCATGGCCAAGACGCTGCGGCGGCACCGGCCGAAGCTCCTAATCGCGGGGTACCACCGCAGCGAGGATCTGTGGCGGCTACCGCTGGAGGTGCTGGCTATTCAGCCGGAATATAAGGTATATGTGCGGCATTACCCCTGCCTGCCAGCATGGGATGTGAATTTTTACTTTGTGTAAAAATGGCGGTCGGCAAACTGGGCATACCGTAAAATAAAGGTAGGTGCAGGGGCAGGCGGCGGAGCCGCTGCCGGGCAAAGTCCGGCCTCCCGGCGTCCCGTTGGGGCGCCGGGGTACGCCCGCGAAGGCGGGTGTGCGGCGGAGCCGGTGGGTCTGCGGCAGGCGGAAAGAAGACCGAGAAAAATGGGATATGAACTGATCTACATAGATGAGCGGGCCGAGTGGCTGGAAAAAGCGGCGGCGTGGTTCCACCAAAAGTGGGGAATCCTGCTGGAGGCGTACCGGGAGAGCATGGAGGAGCGGGGGACAAAAATGCTGTACCTGCTGACCGACCATATCCGTTTTTATGAGCGGTATGGGTGGGAGTACCTGTGTGATGCCATGGGCGAGGGAGAGGACACCCCCAGCTGGATGTACCGAAAAAGTACGGAATAAACGGGCTTCTGCCTTGTAATAGGGCAGGAAATGTGGTAAAATATATGCTTGTGATTTGCGCCGCGGTGGAAAAGCGGCAGAAAATAAGTGCCAAAGGAAGGACGAAACACTGTGGCAAGTTTGAAAGAGGAAATCAGCCGGCGGAGGACCTTCGCCATTATCTCCCACCCGGATGCCGGTAAGACCACACTGACCGAGAAATTCCTGCTGTACGGCGGGGCGATTCAGCTGGCGGGTTCGGTAAAGGGGAAGAAAACCGCGCGCCATGCGGTTTCCGACTGGATGGAGATCGAAAAGCAGCGCGGTATTTCGGTCACCAGCTCGGTAATGCAGTTTGAGTACCAGGGGTATTGCATCAATATTCTGGATACCCCGGGACACCAGGACTTTAGTGAAGATACCTACCGCACCCTGATGGCGGCGGACAGCGCCGTAATGGTCATTGATGCGGCAAAGGGCATAGAGCCGCAGACCCGCAAGCTTTTTAAGGTGTGCGCCATGCGGGATATTCCCATCTTTACCTTTATCAATAAGCTGGATCGTGAGGCGCGCAATCCCTTTGACCTGCTGGAGGAGCTGGAGAAGGAATTTGGCATTGGCACCTACCCGGTGAACTGGCCCATTGGCTGCGGCGTGGATTTTAAGGGCGTATTTGACCGCGACCGGCGGGAAATTCTGGCCTTTAATGAATTCCACAACGGGCAGAATAAGCTGGCGACCATCGAGTGCGACATTACCGATACTGCGCGGCTGGATGAGCTGCTGGGGCCGTACCAGCGGCAGGCGCTGGTAGATGACATAGAGCTTTTGGACGGCGCGAGCTATGAATTTGACCTGGAGAAGGTGCGGCACGGCAAACTCAGCCCGGTGTTCTTCGGCTCGGCGCTGACCAACTTTGGCGTGGAAACCTTCCTCGAAAACTTCCTGAAGATGACGACGCCCCCACTGCCCCGAAAGACCGCCGATGGTGTGGTGGATCCCTTTGACGAGGGCTTTTCTGCCTTTGTGTTCAAGATCCAGGCGAATATGAACAAGAACCACCGCGACCGCATTGCCTTTATGCGGATCTGCTCCGGAAAGTTCCAGAAGGACACCGAGTACCTGCATGTGCAGGAGGGCAAGCGCATCAAGCTGGCGCAGCCGCAGCAGATGATGGCGGAAAACCGCGAGATCATAGAGGAGGCGTATGCCGGCGATATCATCGGGGTGTTCGACCCCGGCATTTTCTCCATCGGGGATACGGTGTGCGACCCCAAGATGAAGGTGCAGTTTGAGGGAATTCCCACCTTTGCGCCGGAGCACTTTGCGGCAATAGAGCAGGTGGATACCCTGAAGCGCAAGCAATTTGTTAAGGGCATGACTCAGATCGCGCAGGAGGGTGCCATTCAGATCTTTACCGAGCCGGGCGGCGGCATGGAGCGTGTGATCGTGGGTGTGGTAGGTGTGCTGCAGTTTGAGGTGCTGGAATACCGGCTGAAGAACGAATACGGTGTGGACATCCGGCGCAGCGACCTGCCCTACGGGTACATCCGGTGGATCGCGAGCCGGGACGCCGACCCCAAGACCATGACGCTGACCAGTGACACCAAGTGGGTGCAGGATCTGAAGGGCAACAATCTGCTGCTCTTTGCGAGTGAGTGGAACATCCAGTGGGCGCTGGAGCGCAACGAGGGCCTGCGGCTGACGGAATTTAACAGAGAATAAAAGAAAAGCGGCTCCGGGAGGGGCCGCTTTTTGGCGGGAGGGGAGGAACCCCGGTGGGGGGAGGAGGCCCGCAGGGCCGGCCGCTGCAGGCGGCCGTGGGCGGCCGAAGGCCGCCAAACCCCGGCGAAGCCGGGGTGCCCTGCGGGCCGTAAGCTTGCGGGCCGCGCAAACCGGCCGGAAGGCAGAAAAAGCGACCCTGTGATGGGTCGCTCTTTTGGCGCGAAAATTATTCGGCTACTACAATGGGGGCGTCAGGGGCGTTCTTGCGGACGCTCTCAATGCCATTGAGGCAGCTGGCCTTGGCCTTGTAGCCCTCGGAGGTGGCGATGATCTCGCCATTGCGGGCCTTGAGGCGGAAGCGGAACTCACCGGCTTTATCGGTGTAAACCTCAAACTTGGGGTTGGTGACGGTCTCGAAGCCCTCAACGGTCTGGTCTTCCAGCTTGGCTTCTACGGCATTTTTACGCACGCTCTCGATGCCCTTTTTGCAGGCGGCATCGCCGGAATATGCCTCGGAGGTGGCAATGACTTCGCCGTTGCCGGCTTTCAGGTCGAACTTAACGCCGCCGTTTTTGGTTTCCTTCATAACAAACTTGCCCATGTGACAGACCTCCTAAAAGAAGTTTCTTGGTACTTCTATGTTACATTGTTTTGGGTAGGAATGCAAGCAAATGAGCGAAATTCGCCGGGAAAAGGTTTTCTTTTGGGCAGAATCGTGGTAAAATAGGGACGGAATTCACAGCGAAAAGGAGTGACTGACCATGCAGATGGTGGAGATAAACAGCAAAAATGTGGATAGCATCACCCGGGAGGGCAAGACCTACCTGTACTTTACGGCGGGGTTCAGCCCCTTTGCGGCGGCCATGGAGCCGGTCTATCAGAAATTTTTGATGGAGGCGGAGCAATACGATGTGAAAGTGTGCCGCATCAATGTGACCGATGATATCGCGCTGGGGGAGCGCTTCCATGTGAAGGACCTGCCCACTATGCTGGTGTTCCGCGATGGAATGCGGGTGCACACCACCGAGGGTATTGTGCTGCCGGAGCATTACACCAATTTACTGAAGTTTTATTGAGAAAAAAGAAAGCCTGCCGCTTGGCGGGCTTTTTTAATAACCCGAAAGATGGGGACAGTGGGAAGGCGGGCGCGCCGCAGCGGGGAGGGCTGCCCGTCAGGGTCAGCACGACAAAAGCGGAGGGGCGCCCACCGTGGTGCGCGGATAGAAAGACTCTGAAAAGAGCCGGCCGGGGGAGAAAAAACGCGGTCAATAAGGGTGAAGTACTTCAACCCAAACGAAAGGAGGCAGGAGCATGAAGGACGAGGAAATTCTGCGGCTGTACAGGGAACGAAGCGAAACAGCTTTAACCGAAACCGAGCGGCAGTACGGCGTCCTGTGCGGCACCATCGCCCGAAATATCCTGCGGAACAGGCAGGACGCCGAAGAATGTGTGAACGATACATGGCACCGCGCATGGAACAGTATCCCGCCGGAGGAGCCGAGAAGTTTGGCGGCTTATCTGGGACGCATTACCCGCAATTTGGCGCTGAACCGGCTGCAAAAACAGAACCGCTTGAAACGGGGCGGCGGAGAAATGACGCTGATCTGGGAGGAGCTGGGCGAGATGCTGCCCGACCGGGACACCCCGGAGCAGCATTGGGAGCGCAGGGCCATAGCGGCAGCGCTGGAGCGCTTTTTGCGGGGACTGACCCCGGAGGAACGGATACTGTTCCTCCGGCGGTACTGGTGGGCGGAGCCGGTAAAAACGGCGGCTGCACACAGCGGCATTTCCCCGCGGCGGGCCAGGAGCATACTGGAGCGGCTGCGGCGCGACCTGCGCAACGAGCTGGAAAAGGAGGAGATCACGCTATGAAGCGAAAGGAACTGTGGGAGCTGCTGGGCGAGGTCCCGGCAGATATGATAGAGGAAGCGAGCATTCCCCGCAAGGGAAACAGGGTGCTGTGGCTGCGGCGGGTACTGCCTCTGGCGGCCGCTGTGGTGCTGCTGACCGCTACGGCGGTGGCGGCGGGGAAATACTTTGGCTGGAAAGACATACTGGGTACCCCGACCAAGGGAGTGGAGGAAAACACCGAGCCGCTGGCGGTGCAGGTGGACGCCGGGGACATCACCTTTACGGTGACGGAGACGCTGGCGGATGAACGGGTGCTGTACCTGCTGTGGGAGATGCAGGCGCCTGCGGCGATCTTCGGGGAGAGAAGCACGGCGGACGGTTGGCTGGACTTCGGGGAGGCAAGCGTGGATACCGGCGGCGGGGCTGTGTTCTCGGCGCAGCCCCCCAAGGGAAAAAGCAATATTCTGTGCGGCTATCTGGTGGCGGACTGGAACGATGCCATGCGGGGCAGCACCGCCCACCTGCGGGTAAGCGGGCTGGGACATCTGGAACGGACGGGAGATACCTTTATTGCGAAGGTGGATATGAAAGCGCTGTGTGACAGCGCTGTGCGCAAGGGGGTAGATCTTGACGAGTGGATCTCAAACTACCCGCAGATGATAGGTGACGGTGAGGGCAGCTATGAGGTGCGTAATACCGATGGTGAAGTGGTGCAAACCATTGATATGGCGTACTATGAAGACGGAAGACTGTATGTTTTTGCACGCAGCAGGGAGGACTGTACTGAACCGGACAGCCCGCCCCATGGAGTCCTTTGCGACAGCACAGGGGAGAGTGTGGAGAATGTCGGGGGGTCTGGCGGTATTTTTCATCATGTGATTTATTATGATGTGGCGGAGGAGGAGCTGCCGAACCTGCAATATATCCAGCCGGGAAGATGGCAGCGGGTGCCGGAGTATGACGCCGAGTGGGAGGTCAGTTTTGATATCCCGCAGACGGTGGAGAGTGTGGGGCTGGATGCAGCGGAGGGCGTAACGGTGAAATGCTCTCCGGTCTCGATGGAGATTACGGTAGACCGACTGATGGACCTGTCGCTGGGCTGGGCTGTGTATTTGAAAGACGGCACGGAGGTCGAGTTGAGAAGCAGAGACGGGAACCAGACAGCAACAAAAACAGAAATGAAGATGATATTCTGCAGGGCCATAGCGCCGGAGGAGATCGAGGCGGTCTACTGCGGCGGAGTCAACCTGCTGCGGCAATCCCCCGCAGCGGAGGACGAACCGGCTTTTGAGGAGATATTTGACCGATATTATTACAGGGAGCCGTTTGCCGGATACAGACTTGAGGAGCCGGTTCGGGGTGTGACGGCATTCTACAGCCGACAGAAAGGGACCCCGTTTACCGCACTGCAGGCCGGAACGGTCGTATATACTGCGGAGAAGGGCTGGAACCAGGGAATGGGCCGGTGCATCCTGATACGGCAGGAAGACGGACTGTATGCGGTATATGCCCATTGCGAGGAGCTTTATGTGCAGGCAGGCGATGAGGTGATGCCTTATACGCAGCTGGGTACAACGGGAGACAGCGGAAATTTCGGAAACGGTTCTTCGGGAGTTTTCGGCATTGAGTTCAGTCTGGTGCGGGAGGAGGATATAACGCTGAAGACCGCCCGGGACGGAACCGTGACGGGCTTTACGGTAGGCCGCAACGCATACGATACCCCCATTCTGCCGATGGAGACCGTGGAATGGACAGAGGACAGCGCATACATTGCTCCGGCGAAGAACGGGACAATGACCCAAGGAGTAATAGGGACAAGCTGTCCTACCTACCGCCTTTTTGAAGCGCCGGCCGGGGCTGCGGCGGTGGCCATGCGGGACGGCGTGGTGGAACAGACTCCGCCGGAGTACAAGGAGCGATGGATCGGTCTTATGGGCAGGCAGCCGGTATTGATCCGGCATGAGGACGGCAGCGCCATTCTGTACGGACACCTGAAAAATGTGACACTGAAGCCCGGCGATACGGTAAAGCAGGGTGAAAAGCTTGGTGAGTGCAGCGACAGCGGCGATACATGGGTAGCAGGGGTCGGTGTGATATACTACTCTGCTTCTTCCGCAAAATAAATAAAAGCATGGAAAACACCCCCGGCCGCAGGGTCGGGGGTGGGGAGGGCCGCGCCCGCCGTAGCGGAGGGTCAGCATGAGTGGGGCGAAGGACGCACCCGGATAGAAAGTAAAACCCCCGGCCAAAACGGTCGGGGGTGATTTTATGGCGTTATGGGGGTCAGCACTGGCTCATCAGGCGGATGTAGAACTCTACCGCACGGCCGATGACCTCGGTGCGGATCCGCTCATTGTTGCCGTGGATGGTGCTGCGCTCCTCGGCGGTGAGGTCCATGGCGGAGAAGCGGTAAACATGGTTGCTGACAGGACCGTAATGGCGGCTGTCGCTGCACTGTACCATCAAGTACGGGGAGACAAGGGAGCCTTGCCATGTGCCTGTCACGGCGGAAGCGACCTTATCCCACGCGGGGCAGTCGGTCTCACTGATGGGGCTGGGATTCATGCCCTCGACGCAGCGCAGTTTGACGGCGTCATTGCCGATGACCCCGCGGATGTATTCCATGGCGCTCTCCATGGTATCAGCGGGATTGAGCCGCATATTGCTGACCATGGAGGCGCTGGGCGGGATGACATTGCTGGCCTTGCTGCCCTGCATCTGGGTAAAGGCGACGGTGGTGCGCATCAGGGCGTTCAGCTCGCCGCCCTGCTTTTTGCACAGGTTATCCAGAATACCGCCGAACAGCCACAGGTTGGCAAAGATCATGCGGTAAAGGAAGGTGGAATGATGGCCGAGGGTATCGAACATCTTGGCGGCCGGGGCGGTGATGTGCATGGTAAAGGGGTGATTTTCCACCTTGCAGCAGGCATCCGCCAGTACTCCCACGGGGGTGTGGGGCTTGGGCGCGGAGGCGTGACCGCCGGCGGAGGAAACGCTGTACTCCAGATTCATCATGCCCTTTTCGGCAATACCGATGAGCGCGCAGGGCTGCTTGACGCCGGGGAATACATCCTCGACCACCGCGCCGCCCTCATCCACGACAAGCTGGATATTGATATTGTGCTCCTGGAACCAGTGGACGATATTGACGGCGCCGGGGCCGTTGATCTCCTCCTGACCGGAGAAGGCAAAGTAAATGTCCTGCTCCGGCTGGAAGCCTTGCGCAATCAGATGATCGGCGGCAGTCAGCACGCCGTTAAAGGTGACCTTGGTATCCAGGGTGCCGCGTCCCCACAGCACGCCGTCCTCAATGATGCCCTCGAAGGGGGGCTTTTTCCAGTTCTCCTCCTCCACCGGGACAACATCAAAGTGCGCCATCATGACCGAAGCCTCATCGTGGGCCTTGCCCGCCCAGTAGAACAGCAGGCCGCGGTCCGGCAGGCGGGTGAGGGTGCATTTTTCATAAACATGGGGATATAATTCCGGCAGCAGGGCGATGAGCTTTTCGAATTCCGCCGGGTCCTCCTTGGAGGCATCGATGTAGCTGACGGTGCGGCAGCGGATGAGCCGCTGAAGATTGGTTACAGCGGCTTCGCGGTCAAACTCAACGGGGGCGTAGGTTTTAGCAGCTTCGGCCTTGGGACGGAACGCCGCGGTGCGCAGCAGCACAACGGCGATGAGCAGGACAAGAACGGCCAGAATCACATAAAGTACGACCATGATAAAACCTCCTTGCGGGTGAACGGGCAGCGTTACAGGATGCCCTTTTTATACAGGATGCGGGCAACGCCCACGGTGAACAGCACGCTGACCGGCACCATAATGCCGACAGTGCTGGAATTGAGGGCGGGAACGAAGATGAAGAGAACCAGCATCAGGCAGATGGGGGCGATGGAGAGCTTGGCGTTCTTTGAGATGAACACCACACCCAGGCCGCCGAACAGGGCGGGCAGGATCTGCGCGAAGGCGGGGGCCAGGGCGGGGCTTTCCAGCACCGGGGTGAGCGGGATGATGAGAATGACGCCCAGAATGATGATGACGGTGGTGACGATGCTGGAAACGGCAATGGCCACGGTGGAAACGATCTCGCCTTCCTCGCTGTTGGCTTTCACATCGGCCTGCTCCAGCGCGTTGAGGGCACAGGGGAGCTTGAGATTACTGATATTGCCGGTGACGAAGGAGAGGTAGCTGCCGCCTGCGCCCAGCATGGGCACATAGGTCAGCGTTTCAATAAATCCGACCGCCCAGTACATGGGGGCGGTGGCGATGAGGCCCATCAGGAGGCCCTTGCCATCGGCAGGGGCGTGGAAGATGATAGAGACGGCGGCGGGGAACATCAGCAGCAGAACCATCATCGAAAGGTTCCAGACGCGGCCGTAGTGATGGACGGAATCCATATAAGTCATATTTGCTTTTTTCATGGTGTGATCCTCCTTTCCCTTAGGACAGCCAGCCGGTGATGGGAATGGCGGAGGCCATGCCGAGAATAAGACTCATCGGCAGGGCGTAATCGCCCACCCAGTGCCAGCCGGTTTTTTTCATGATAAGGCCACACAGCGCCATAATAACGGCGGAAACGATCATGACGCATACCGGGATAAGGCCGGAGGGATCGCCGTGGAAGATGGTGCCGAAATCGCAGAACACATAGCCGAGGAAAGCGGCGATCATACCGATGAACAGGGCGGAGGAGAGGATATCGCCCCAGCGCTTATCACGGTTTTCTATCTTGGTCATGCCGCCCTGCAGCTTTTTACCGATGAGCGGTACCAGCCAGATGCCCAGCATGATGCTGATGGTCATGACCCAGGCGATGGTGACATACTGGGAAGCGGTAAGGGCGGAAACCTGCCCGAAGGTGAGGCCCATGGCGCTTTCGGCATTGGTGGCGGCAATGGTCTCGTAGGAGAGGGAGCCGACCACCGAAAGGCGCAGCCAGGGCAGCGGCAGGCCGAGGTCCTTGGAGAGGGTGATGACGCTGATGACGATGGCGACGGCCGGGGCGATGGTGAAAACGCCGGCGGTGACCATGGTCTTGCGCAGCTTCTGCTGGTCCATGCCGATCTCCTTGCTGCGGCGGACGGCACGCACCAGGAAAAAGACCGACTGCAGCAGCACGGCCAGAATGATGATCCCGGCCAGCACGAACAGGATGGGGCTATTGACGGAAAAATTCACACACTGTCACTCCTTTTGCAGAGATTTGGCAGGGGCGTACCGGAGCGGGGGAGGGATGCCCGGAAGGGCTGGCCCGACCGTATCGGTGGAACGCTCCCTATAATGCAATATTTTAGCACATAAAAGGGCGAAAGGAAAGACAATGTTTACAGGGGATTGGCATTTGTTTTTGGAGGAGGTACACAAATGGAGGCGAGATAGGGTGCGTGCGCCCGCCATGCCCCCTGCAAAAAGCCCTAAATGGAAAAGCCGTGCCCGCCCCACAGGGGGGAAGGACACGGCTCTGCAAGAAAAATCAGATGTATTTCCACTGTTCCACATCAAAGACCCCGTGGGTGGTGATCTTGAGGGCGGGAATGACCGGCAGGCTCATAAAGGAGAGGGTCATAAAGGGATCGATGCCCGGGGAAACACCCATGCGGTGGGCGGCGGCCTTGGCCTGCTCCAGCAGGTCGTTTACCTCCTCCAGCGGGGCGTCACTCATTAGGCCAGCCACCGGCAGCGGTAGCTCAGCTATTACCTTTCCGCCCTCCGCCACGACGATACCGCCCTGCAGCGCCGAGATGCGGTTGATGGCAAAGGACAGGTCGGCGTCATCGGCGCCCACGGCGATGATATTATGGGAATCGTGGGCAAAGCTGGTGGCCACAGCGCCCTGCCGCAGGCCGTAACCTTTAATGTATCCCAGGCCAATGTGCCCGGTGCCATGGTGGCGCTCCGCTACGGCAATCTTTAGGATATCATGGGTGGGATCGGGGGCAGCCGCCCGGCCAAGGTTCTGGGTGATGATTTCGCCCGGGACGATGCCGATGACCGGCAGATCTCCGGCGGCCAGCTGCTGCGGCGTGACCGGCGCAATGCGGAAGGTCTCGTGCGCGCGGCGGGAAAGGCTGGGCTCCACCGCGGGCGCGTCAAAGGGTAGAACCTCGCCATCCGCAAAGACGCAGCGGCCGCGCTTATACACCTCCTGGATATTGAAGTGACGGAAGTTATCGAAGACCACCAGGTCGGCCAGGTAGCCGGGGGCGATGGCGCCTTTGTTGTTCATCAGGAAATAGCGGGCTGCCTGATGGCTGGCCACCTTGATGGCAATGATGGGATCAACGCCGCAGGCAATGGCTTCCCTGATGATATAATCGATGTGGCCGCCCTGCAAAAGATCCAGGGGGTGTTTATCATCGGTGGCAAACATGCACCGGGAGTAGTACTGCTGATTGAGCAGCGGCAGGAGTGCCCGCAGATTCTGGGCGGCGGTGCCCTCCCGTATCATGATGAACTGGCCGAGCTGCAGCTTTTCCAGCGCATCCTGGCAGGTGCTGCACTCGTGATCGGAATAGACGCCGGCGGCGATATAGGCGTTGAGATCGGCGCCGGAGAGATCGGGTGCGTGGCCATCGATTTTTTTGTGGTGGGCCTGACTGGCCAGGATTTTGCTGATGACTGCTGGGTCGCCATTGATGACACCGACATAGTTCATCATTTCCGCCAGGCCAAGAACTCTAGGGTGGTCATACAGGTCATCGATGGCCTGATAATCCAGCGTGCAGCCGCTTTCATCCAACGGCGTGGCGGGCACGCAGCTGGGCAGCATAAAGTGGACATCCACCGGCAGGCCCTCGGTGGCCTCCAGCATATAGCGGATGCCATCCACTCCCATGACATTGGCGATCTCGTGCGGATCGGTGATGACAGTGGTGGTGCCGTGGCGGATGACCGCTCGGGCAAACTCGGCAGGGGAGACCAGGCTGCTTTCCAGGTGGATGTGGGCATCGATGAGGCCGGGGCAGACAAAGCTGCCGGAGACATCCACCTCTTTGCTGCCGTGGTAGCTGCCGATGCCGGCGATGAGACCATCGGAAACAGCGATATCCCCATGACAGAAGTCATTGCTGAATACATTGAGATAGGTGGCGTTTTTGAATACGATATCGGCCGGTTCCTCCCCGCGCGCCACGCGGATGAGGCGGAGCTTGCGCCCCAGCTTGCGCTCCACGCACTGGGCGGTGGTTTCATGCGGCTTCATGACAGTCCCTCCTTTTATTTATACTGGGTGTTTTTTTCGATGAGCTTTTGGTAGATACGGTCGCGCATCCAGGGTTCGGTGCAGGCGGCCAGCGCCTCTCGCGGGGCGAACCACCGCACACCGCTGTTTTCATCGGGCTTTACCCGCAGCAGCTCGGTATCATCGGCTTCGATGAGATAGGTGCAATTGAGATGCAGGTGGGAGGGGACATACCTCCCTCGTTTTTCGTGTCCATCCACGGTAAGGATCTCGACCGAGAACAGTTCACGACTGACGGGGCGGAGCGTTTGCAGCCCGGTTTCCTCGGTTACCTCCCGCAATGCGACCGCCAAAAGGTCGGTCTCTCCATCGGCATGGCCGCCGGTCCAACTCCAGCTATTGTAGATATTGTGATAGATCATCAGCACCTTATCCCGCGCGGGGTTCACCACCCAGGCTGATGCAGTAAAATGGGCGGTTTCATTCTGCCGGGTAAAGCTACCCGGCTGCTTTAGCGCGGCCAGCAGCAGCGGCAGATCGTGCTGCTCCTGCTCATTGTAGGGCCGATAGGCGGCAAGGCTGGCTTGCAGATCGTGTGGCATGGTGTTTCCCTCCTTGGCAGAGTGGATGCAGCGGGCAGGTATGGGGAGCGCGGGGCAGGCCGCCCTGCGGGCGGCCTTACACGGCCCTACGGGCCGTGGCTCCGGCCTCCGTCCGGAGCGCCCCGCGCCCTGTGCCGCCCAGTCCGGTTCTGTCTCAAATTATACCACGGGCGGCACAAAGAGAAAAGCCCCCGAGGGGGCTTTTTTATTGCAGTAGGTTTAGTCGTGCCGAATGGCCTCCAAAGCGGAGATCTTAACAGCGCGGTTGGCAGGGATAAAACCGAAAACAACGCCGACCATCATCGAAAAGACCATTGCCAGCAGCACCAGCCACCACGGAATGATGGAAACCGCCCCGCCGTTGCCGAAGCTGAGCCCCAGCGATGCCAGAAGGTTTGCTACGATCGGCACATTGTTTAACAGATAGCTGATCAGGAAGCTGAGCCCAACGCCCACCACGCCGCCGATCAGACCGATCATAGCGGATTCGGTGAGGAACATGGCGCGAATGGCGCCCAGCTCGGCGCCCAGCACCTTCATGACGCCGATCTCCTTGGTGCGCTCATAGATGGACATGACCATGGTATTGGCAATGCCGATGGCGGCGACAAACAGAGAGATAGCCGCCAGACCGCCCAGCATGGTCTGGATCATGGTGAGTTGTTCATCGAACATCTTACGAGTATCCTCCATCGAGGAGCACTGGAAGCCCATATCGGTGATGGACTGCTGCACTGCGGCAACCGATGCAGCGTCTACGCACTTGACCCGTACCTCATCATAGTTGGTGGTGTCTGGAGCCTTTTCACCGCTGATCTTATAGTATTTCTGCTCCAGCGCCTTCAGCTGGTTGATGTCCATCAGGATGCATTCGCTGGTCTCCCAGCCCTTGTTCCAGTCCTCCACCATCACGCCGGTCACATTGGGGGTGACCTCCAAGCCTTTTTTCAGGTTGCCGTTGTTGTCATAGCTTTCGCTGTACAAAACCAGCTTATCCTTCATCATATCCACAAAGGGCTTTTTGGGGTTGCCCATGGCGTCGGTCTGGTTGCGATCCACATAGTTATTGCGCTTTTTCTTGGTATCCCGGAAGGAATACGCCACATTGGCGCCCGCCACCATGCTGTAATCCTTTTTGCTGTCTGCAAAGGAGGTGCCGTCGCTCAATTTATAGCCGAGAGCGTCAAACGCCTCGGGGTAGATGCCGATGATATTGGTATAGGCCGCATAGCGCCCGTTGCGGGATTTCAGCCGGAAGCTGACCCGGCTGCTGTAAAACGGGGTCGCGATCTGCACATGATCCATCGCCTGTATTTTGGAGAGGGCTTTATCGTCCAGCTTGGTCTCGCCTCCGCCGTAATTGTAGACATTGATGATGGTAAGATCGCCCCACTCTTGCAGCATCTGCATCATGGATTCCCGCGCACCGATGCCGAGTGAGACCATCAAGATGATGGCGCACACGCCGATGACAACGCCGATAACGGTCAGGGCGGTACGCACCCGGCGGCGGGTCAGGTTTCGCAGGCAGACGCTCAGAAGGTCAGATATCCTCATCTTCGTCTACGCTCTCCTTTTTATTTTTACGCAGCTTCAGGTACACGAATACGCCGGCAGCCACTACCGCCACACCACCGATGACCCAGAACCACGGGAAACCCGCAGGCTCTTCCATGCCGGGGTCAGTGCCGGGATCCATACCGGGGTCGACGCTGGGATTGCTGGGACCCCATACATCCTCGTAGCTGGTCACCTGCGTGGTAAAGGGCACCGAAACGGTGCGCTGGTTCATGTTGGTATCCTCGTAGGTGATAATGACCTCACCCACCAGCTCGCCCTTTTCATTCCCGGTGATGTAGAAATCGGCGCTGGAGGTGGTGCCGGAGGCCAGGTTGCCCAGATACTGCTCCTCTCCGTTATTGGAAAGCCCCTCACAGTTCAGCTTGGCGGAAAGATTGTAGATATCGGTACGGCTCTTATTGACGAAGTTGACGGAGAGGTTATTTTCCTCGCCAATGAAGATCTGTTGGGGCAGGTCGATGCCGGTCACGGTAAAGCGGTCCACCTGCAGCACCGGCATGCTGATGGTCTCGGTGGTCTTGGCATTGCGGCGCACGCCGTTATCCAGGTAGTCATAGGTAAAATCAACGGTCATGGAATGGGACTGGGCCGCCGCAGTGGGCTTCACGGTCACATTCACGGTCTTGGTGATGGTGCCCTCGGCTGCCAGCGATTCGATGTAGAAGGAATTGGAGCTGCTGGTCAGCATCATGGCATCGGGCAGGGTCATGGTCACCATCATGTTTTCCACGGCCATGGTCTTGCTGGTATTGCGGAAGGTCATGGTGATATTGCGGGTCTCACCGGCCACCAGGTCGCCCTTGCCGTAGCTGTAGCTGCTGATGATGACATAGGGCTGGGCTGCGGTAGTCTCCTCATCCGGCTTTTTGTCGTTTTCCTTTTCTGGCACGATGGTCGCATTGTCGATCTTGCAGGTTACAATAGCATTGTAGTTGCCCTGGGTAATGATAAGCTTCAGGGTGTTATCGCTGCCGCCCACATAGTATACGCCGGTCAGCTGGATTACCATACCTTTATCGGTGCTGCCTACTGTCCATTTTTCAATTTCAGCACCGGCGCCGGAGCCAGCCAGGAAGCTGCTGTCACCAGGGGTGGTAACCGAGAAATTATTCTTGTCGTAGCTGGTGGTGCCACACAGGCTCAGAAAGTCATCATCAGTAACATACAGGGTCAAATCAACATAGTTGCCCTTTACGATCTCAGAGCTGGGATTGACCTTATCCAAAGGGGAGCCGGGATATTTGGTGTACTTTTTGTTATTGGCCATGTCCTTGTGATACATCTGCCAGTAGTAGCTGCCGCTGCAAATAGCATCCAGCCGGAAACTGTCAGCGGTCTTTTCGCCGCCCAGGGTGCTCTTGGCCTGGAATACAGGGGTAATAGCCGTGTTGCCGGTGATTTCAATTTCGCCGAAATCTGCAACAGACTTTGCATCAGTATCGCCTACCTTATATGTAGCACTGACAAATTCATAGCCAGGATTTGCAGTGAAAGATACTTTTATTTTTTTTACATCATTAGGTAATTTGATGGAAGTTGTGGTGCTGTTCAAAAAGCCATTTACAGTTTTGGTGCCGCCCTTTTCGGTATCTGCGGTATCATATGTAATGGTTATTTTACCATGTGTTAATGAATCCACCGGAGCAGAAACAGTATAGGGCGGGTCAGCCGCCATCGCCACGGTGCCCAGCACCATGGCCAGCACCAGAATAAATGTCAGGATCTTGCTCATCTTTTTCACGGTCATACTCCTCCTTGGCCGGCGGCCAGTGTGTTATCGGTAAAATGTAGTTTCTCCGGCAGCTCCTCGGCAGGGGCGGCGGGAGGTTCTTGGATCACTTTGGGATTGCGGTGGTCCTCATTGGAGATGATGCGTCCATCGGAAATGGTCACAATGCGGTCGCAGTATTCTGCCAGGCTGCGGTCATGTGTCACCAGTATGATCGTGGTGCCCTTTTCCCGGGCAAACCGCAGGAACATCTCCATGACCTCTTTGGTCGTTTTGGTATCCAGGTTGCCGGTGGGTTCATCGGCAAATACCACCTCAGGATTGGTAACAAAGGCGCGGGCAATGCCCACGCGCTGCTGCTGGCCGCCGCTCATTTCATTGGGACGGTGGTCCATGCGCTCGCCCAGTCCCACCTGCTTTAGCATTTCACGGGCGGCTTCCTCACGCTTTTTGCGGGACACCCGGCGGAACATCAGCGGCATGGCCACATTTTCCACAGCGGTCATCCCCTGAATGAGATTGTAGGACTGGAACACAAATCCGATGTGCTTCTGCCGGAACACCGCCAGCTGCTTTTCGCTCATCTTGGAGATCAGCTCTCCCTTGATTTTTACCGTGCCGCGGGTGGGCTTTTCCAGCCCGGCCAGCTGGTTCAGCAGGGTGGATTTACCGCTGCCGGAGGTACCCAGTATACAGCACACCTGCCCCTGCTCGATGGTCAGGTCGATATTATCCAGAGCGACTACCTTTTCATCGCCGGTCCGGTACACCTTGCGGAGATTTTTGGTCTCCACCATGTATTGCACATTTTTTCCCCCTCTCGCAGAAAAATCATATTTCACTAAAATAAGTGTACAGTTTGATGGATTTTATTGCATCCAAAAACAAAAAATGCAAAATAATTTTGCAGCAAACTGTACTACTGGAGCTAATACAGTCAGCATACCATTTTGCCCCTATATAGTCAACGCAGTTCACGGTGAATTCATAAAATATTAAAGAACACAAAAAAGCTCCCGCACCTGTTACAGTGCGGGAGCTCCTGGTAAAACTGTTTCCTGCGGCCGTTTGCAGCCGGCGCAGGAGCTTGGGGAATGAGCCGAAGGGAAAAGAAAATGAGGACAAAACGAAAAAGTATAAAGAAGGATGAAGATAAGGAGGAGAAAGAAAAACCTTCGGCCGGGCTGTGCGCCCTTATTTATTCCACACCTTTATCATATCCGTTCAATGTGATGGCTGTGTGAAGAAATCAGGAAAAATCGGAATGATTTTCTTCACTTTCGGCGGTTAAAGCGGCATCGGGCGGCAGCAGCGGCAGCCGGAACCAGAAATCGCTGCCCTCGCCCAGGGTGCTGGCTACGCCGTATTCGGCGCCGTGGGCCTCCAGCACGCCCTTTACAATGGAAAGTCCCAGCCCGGCCCCCACGGTGGAGCGGCGGTGGTTTTTATCCACCTTGTAGTAGCGGTCCCACACATAGGGCAGGCTCTCGGCCGGAATGCCTTCGCCGTGGTCGATGACCTCCACCTTCACAGTCCCATTCTCGATGGTCTGGCGCACCAGTACGGCCCGGTCGGCCCCGGCATAGTTGATGGCGTTATTGATGAGATTATACAGCACTTGGGTCATGCGCAGCCGGTCGGCCATCACCATGGCGTCGCCGTCCGCTTCCAGCGTGATGGCGTAGCCGTCATGCAGCACCAGCTTGGCGTACCGCCCCATAATGCCGCGGATCATCTTGGTGAGATTGAGCGGCTCCGGTTCGGGGGTCTGCGCGCCACTTTGTAGCCGGGAAAGATTCAGCAAATCATTGACCAAATCAGTCAGCCGGCGGGCCTCATCTATGATGATCTGCACATTTTCCGGGGTATTTTCACCCGGCAGATCGCGCATTACCTCGGCATAGCCGGTAATCATGGTCAGCGGGGTGCGCAGGTCGTGGCTCACATTGGCGATGAACTCCTGCCGCAGATGTTCCACCTTGCTCAGCTCCCGGCTGGCATAGTTTAGGGTGTCGGCCAGCTCGGTGACCTCCCGGTAGGTGCCGCCGGTAAACTGCGTGCCGTAATCGCCGGTGGCCAGCTGCTTGGCGCTTTTGGTAATGCGGGTGATGGGACGGGAGATCATGGAGGAAAGCAGCAGCACCAGCAGGATGGAAAACGCCGTCATGATGACCGTGATGATGACCAGCTGGGCCCGCAGTGTTTCCACCGTGGTATTGATGGGCGTGATGGTGGCATCCACCATGACCATGACCGGCTCGGCGCCTTCGTCCTCTCCGCGCGTGGTCAGAATGCCGTACAGCAGCTGCTCGGTGGAGGCGGCCTGGGCGGTTGCTTTGCTCTGCATGGCGGGGGAAAGCTCCAGGAGCTGATAGTTTTCCAGCACGGTGCCGCCGTTTTCCTGCGCCTGCCGGAACAGCAGCGCCGCCTGATCGGTAAGCAGCATGTGCAGGATGCAGGAGGGCTGGTTGCCGGAGGTCAGTACCGGGGTGCCGTCCTCCCGCACGATGTGGACACAGATGAGATCCTGGCGGGTCAGACGGTTCACCTCGGTGTAAAAGTTCTCATCATTGATGCTGGCGGCTACTTCCTCGGCGGTATTTTTAATGGAGCTGGTCTTGATGGATTTGTAGAAGCTCTCCAAAAAGACGATCTGCAAAAGCCACAGCAGCATCAGCAGCAGCGCCACGAACATAGCAAAGCTGCCCACCAGTCTCCAGCGGATGCCCAGGTGGGAAAAACGGCTTTGCTTATGCTGCGGGGCAGGGGAGGACTCAGTTGGCGTCTCCGTCTGCATCGCTTTCCGGCTCTGCCACAGTTTCAAAGCGGTACCCAACTCCTCTTAGCGTGATAATGCACCGGCTGTACCGGCCCAGGCTCTTGCGCAGCAGCTTTACATGGGTATCCAGCGTGCGGTCGTCGCCGTAAAAATCATAGCCCCACACATCGTGGATCAGCCGCTCGCGGGTCAGGGCCACGCCGCGGTTGCGCACCATATAGAAAAACAGGTCGTACTCCTTGGGAGACATCTCTATGCGCTGCTCGTCAATGAAAACCAGCCGCGCGGTAAAATCCACCGTCAGCCCCTCAAAAACAAAACGGTTGTTTTCCTCGCCGCCGCTGCGCTTGATGATGGCGGCCACCCGCATCATCAGCTCCTTGGGGGAAAAGGGCTTGACCACATAGTCATCGATCCCCAGCTCGAAGCCGTGGATGCGGTCATATTCTTCGCCGCGGGCGGAAAGCATGATGATGGGCGTGCGGTTGTATTTGCGGATTTCGCGGCAGGCGGAAAAGCCGTCCAGCTCCGGCATCATCACATCCATGATGATGAGATCGAACGGCTCGGTGCGGCACAGGTCGATGGCCTCCATGCCATTGGCGGCCTCGGTGACCCGATAGCCCTCGAATACTGCGTATTTTTTAATGATCTCGCGGATCTTGGCTTCGTCATCCACGACCAGGATGTGATACATGGCGGTTACCTCCTTTGGGGGTGCAGGCTGGCATTCGGGCGGCCCCGTGCCTGGCTCCGCCGGGCTGGGGCAGCCCCCCTGCGGGGGGCGCCCTCCGGGAGCCTTCGGCTCCCGCGCGGGGCCGCCCAAAACCAGCTTCCTGCAATGTCCATGGTTATTATAGCATACTCTCCCGCGCCGATGCTATAACCTTTACGAAATGTTAATATCTTTCCTCTTGCGTTCGTCCCGTTTTGCGCTAAAATAAGATTAGAAATACCCGACCGACCGGTCGGTCGGAATATCTATCCCCCGGAAATGGAGAATCCTCTATGCTGTCTCGTCTCAGTGTCAAAAAGCCCATGACCGTATTCGTCTGCGTGATGCTGGTGCTTATCCTCGGTGTCATGTCCTTCATCAATATGACCACCGACCTCCTGCCGAATATGGATCTGCCCTATGCCATCGCCTATACCACCTACATCGGCGCCAGTCCGGAGCAGGTGGAGCAAAGCGTGACCAAAACGCTGGAAAGCGCCCTGGCTACCACCAGCGGTGTCAAGAATATCACTAGTATCTCGCAGGAAAATGTCAGTATCGTGGTGCTGGAATTTGAGGAAGGCACCGGCATGGATTCCGCCATGATCGAAATGAACGCCAGCCTTGATCAGATCGCCGGCTCCCTGCCCGAGGCCGCCGGCAGCCCGGTGCTCATGAAGATCAATCCCGATATGCTGCCCATCATGGTATTGGCGGTGGATAGCGATAATATGGCCCGAAACGAGCTTTCGGAATTCACCTCCTCCACCGTCATCCCGGCACTGGAGCGGGTAGACGGCGTGGCGTCCGTTTCCGGCAGCGGTCTGGTGGAAAGCCAGATTCGTGTGGAGCTGGATCAGGCCAAAATCGATGAGCTGAATGACAAGGTACTGGCGGCCATTGATAGCTCCCTGGCCGATGCCGAAAAGCAGCTCAAGGATTCTCGCAGGCAGATCAACGACGCCAAAAAGAAGCTGGAGGAGCAAAGCGGCACCGCCTATGCCCAGCTGGTGGCGGCCGCGCAGCAGCTGGCCGATGCCAAGGATCAGGCATCCCTCGGCTCCACCCTCACCTCGGCGGAGGTCAAGGCCATTCAGGCCGTGCTGGCCCAGTACGATAACATGGTAAATCTGCGTGATAGCTACAATGCCAGTGAAGATTACGCCCGTACCCATCTTTCCGCTGTAAAATATGCCGAGCTGCAATCTCTGCAGCTTACCCGCACCCAGCTGCGTGCCCAGCTGAAAGCCGCCCAAGCCTCGCTGGAGACCGCCGAAGCCGCCCTCAAGGAGATCGGCAGCAGTGAAGCCGCCCTGCAGCAGGATGTGACCAATGCCAAGGATGCGCAGGAAGCCGCGCAAACCGCCTACGATGAAGCGCTGGCCGGCGCACCGGAGCGTCTCAAGGACGATCCCGGCTGGCAGGACCTGCTGCGGCAGGAGCAGGAAAAGCAGGCGGAGGTGGACGACCTCCAGGCACAGCTGGAGAAGGAACCCAATAATACCGAGCTGCAGGCCGAGCTGGATACCGCCCAAGCCGCCCTTGCCGCCATCCAGGCGGAGCAGACCGCCTATATCAACCGCAATGACCCGCAAACCGTTGCCGCCGCGGAAAAGCTCTCGGCTGCCGAGGAGGAGGTGACCCGCGCCAACGCCCGGCTGGAGACCTTCCAGCAGGCCACCGAGGCGAAGGCGGAGGCCGAGAAGGCCATCGCCGACGCCACCAAAGCCATCGAGGAAAACACCGCCGCCATCAAACTCGTGCTGGGCGAGGCCGAGGGCAAGAAGTGGATCGAAAGCCACGATAAGGTGCAGGATGACTACGGCACCATTACCGAGCTGAACGCCGCCATCGATGCGCTGGCACCCCGCATACCGCAGCTAAAAAAGGAGCTGGAAACCGCTCAGTCCAGCCAAAAGGAGCTGGACGCCGCCCTTTCGCAGCTGGATAAGGCGCAGAGCCAGCTGGAGACCGGCAAGCTGGAGCTTTCTCAGCAGCTCATTCTGGCCACCCTGCAATTACAGCAGGCCGAACAGGCCCTGGATGAAGCCGAGGAGCAGTTCCGCCAGCAGCGGGATGCCGCCTACAAGGCCGCCGGGCTGGACGGCATTCTCACCCAGTCCGCCGTTTCGCAGCTGCTCATGGCGCAGAACTTCTCGATGCCCGCCGGCTATATCCAAAGCGCCGAGGGGCAGAATGCCCTCAAGGTCGGCGATAAATTTACCAGCCTGGAGGAGCTGCAGAACTGGGTGCTCTTCCAATACGATGTCGGCGATGTGGGGGAGATCCGCCTGACCGATATCGCCACTGTCCGCCTGGCGGATAACGCCGAGGAGCTGTACGCCAAAATAAACGGCAATGACGGTGTGCTGCTCACGGTACAAAAGTCCTCCATCGCTTCCACCTCCGGTGCCTGCGATAATCTCTATGCTGCCATGGCCCAGCTGGAGGAAAAATACGAGGGTCTGCACCTCACCGCCCTCAGCGATCAGGGCCAGTACATCGATCTGGTCATCAGCTCGGTGCTGGAAAATCTGCTGTTCGGCGCGCTGCTGGCCGTCATTGTCCTCATGCTGTTCCTGCGGGACTTCCGCCCCACTATCATTGTGGCGCTCAGTATCCCCATCAGTCTGCTTTTGGCGGTGGTGCTTATGCACTTCACCGGTGTCACCCTCAATATCATCTCCCTTTCAGGCCTTGCCCTTGGCGTCGGCATGCTGGTGGATAACAGCATCGTTGCCATCGAGAATATCTACCGTCTGCGCCAGCTGGGCTACAATGCCGCCACGGCGGCGGTTCACGGCTGCCGCCAGATTGCCGGGGCTATCACCGCCAGCACCCTTACCACTGTCTGCGTATTTGTGCCCATCCTGTTCACCAGCGGCCTTACCCGGCAGATCTTCGCCGATATGGGCCTGACCATCGCCTATTCACTGGGTGCCAGTCTGCTGGTCGCCCTTACCTTGGTGCCCGCCCTTTCGGGCAAAATATTGACCCGCGATACCGCAGGGAAAAAGCCCAACCGTCTCCTGAACCGCATGATAGCGGGCTACGAAAACCTTCTGCGGAAAGTACTGCGGCACAAGGCTCCCGTTCTGCTGGGCGCAGTGGCGCTGCTTATTGCCAGCGCGGTGCTGGCCGTCAGCATGGGCACCGCCTTTATGCCGGAAATGGATAGCCCACAGGTGTCGGTCTCCATCGAGATGCCGGAGGACGCCACCCAAAGCGAAACATGGGCCATGTGCGATACCGTCCTGGAGCGGATCCTTACCGTGGATGGTGTGGATACCGTCGGCGCCATGGAGGGACAGAGCATGATGAGCATGGGCGGCAGCAGCCTGTCCATCTATGTGCTGCTGGGTGATGACCGCAGCGATTCCAGCCAGGAGATCGCCAAAAAGATCGAGGAAGCCTGCGCCGATCTGGACTGCACCGTTTCCGCCAACGGCTCCACCATGGATATGAGTATGATGACCGGCGGCAGCGGTATTCAGCTGGCCGTCACCGGCGATGATATGGATGCCCTGCGGGCCGCCGCCACCGACCTGGCCCAAACCCTTTCCGCCGTGGAAGGGGTCGCTTCGGTCAGTGATGGGCAGGAGGACAGCAGCACCGAGGTGCGCATCACCGTGGATAAAGCCAAAGCTGCCGAGTACAACCTGACGGTTGCGCAGGTCTACCAGCAGGTGGCCGCCGCCGTTCTTTCCCAAACCACCGCCACCGATATCACCGTGGATAACAGTGACCTGCCGGTTGTGGTCGTCCCCGATAGCGCCGGTATCACCACCCGGGAAACGCTGGAGGAGCTCTGCCTGACCGGTACCAAAAACCAGGAGGAATGCGAGGTCCGTCTTTCCGAGATCGCCGCAGTGACCGAGGCCGCGTCCGCTTCCGCCATCCACCGTGAAAATCAGGCCCGTACCGTCACCGTCACCGCCCAGATCGCCGATGGCTACAACATCGGCCTGGTGAGCCGTGAGGTGGAAAAGCTGCTGGCCGATTATGAGATGCCGGATGGCTGCTCCTATGCCATTGAGGGCGAAAATGAGATGATCCAATCCACCATGAGCGACCTCATCCTGATGATCGCCCTGGCCATCGCCTTCATCTACCTCATCATGGTGGCGCAGTTCCAGTCGCTGCTCTCGCCGTTTATCGTGCTGTTCACCATTCCGTTGGCCTTCACCGGCGGCCTTTTGGCCCTGTGGATCACCGGCAAGGAGCTCTCAGTCATTGCCATGCTGGGCTTCCTTATGCTCGCGGGTGTCGTTGTGAATAACGGCATCGTCTTTGTGGATTACGCCAACGGGCTGCGGCTGGAGGGGATGGAACGCGCCGAAGCGCTGGTACAGACCGGCCGCGACCGCATCCGCCCCATCCTCATGACTGCCATGACCACCATTTTCGGCCTGGCTACCATGGCGCTGGGCCTGGGCGCCGGCGGCGATATGCTGCAGCCCTTGGCCATCGTTACCATCGGCGGCCTGGCCTACGCCACCCTGCTTACTCTGTTCATTGTCCCCGCCATTTACGATATTTTCCTAAAGAAAGACCCCAAGAAAGTTGTCATCGAGGAGGTAGAAGAGGTATGAACTTGCCGGAGAAAAAGGCCGCGGTGTTCCGTGCGGTATTAAAGCTGCTGCGGCAGGGCCGTCCGCTGGGAGATTTGAAGGTTTCTGAGATCGCCGAAGCCGCTGGCATCGGCAAAGGCACTGTGTACGAGTATTTCCCCTCCCGGGAGGAGCTGCTGCGGGATGCCATGCAGTACAGCAGGGCCCAGGGCTTCCAGGAACTGTACGCCGCCATTTCCGGCGCCGAGGGCTTTGAAGCCCGCTGGAAGGTCATCGAGATCACCGCCCGCCAGCTGCTGGAGTGCAGCTCCGTTTTCTTTTCACAGGTGCCCTCCATGGGGTTTCCGCAGGCCGCCCTGTATGATATCTGCGGCGGTCCGCAGGAGCGTGCCGATACCCGCCGCATGATCGGGGAGATCATGAACTGCCTGACCACTGCCGCGGTGGAGGAGGGCCTGGCCCCCCGTATGCCGGAGCCGGAATACCTTTCCATGGTCGGAGAGGGCTGTATTTCCGGCTTTCTGCTGCGCTGTGCCCTCTCGGAGGGCCGGCAGGAGGAAATAGCCGCGGCCCTGGCCGATACCCGCAAGCTCTATATTGCCGCCCTGCAGTGATTTTGGTTTCTGCAGGGGGCCGGCTCGGGGCGCAGTCCGACCCATCCTGCGGATGGGTCCAGCGGACAAATGTCCGCTGCGGCGATGCTTTGCATCGCCGGGGCTGCGCCCCGCCCGCCTGCGGCCCGTACCGCCTTAGGCGCCCCACCCGCAAAGAGATTTGCACTCTTTCTCATTTTGCGGTATGATAGGGCCAGAATAAGCATGTGAACCCCAAGCCCCCAAAAAGAGAAGGGAGGACGCCCCCGATGAAACGCTGTCTAATGCTTCTGCTGCCGGTAATTTTGCTGCTGGCGGGCTGCGGCCATGCCCCGCAGGAAAACGAATCGCTGGAATCCATGACCGCACCCATGACGGCGGATCATTCCCAGTGGCAGCAGGAGCCGTACTATATCCTGCAGTTCAATGTCGATTCCGTCATCAGCAATGCCCCCAATGTCACCGCCACCGCTTCCCGGGTCATCATCTCCCAGGGGGGCACCTACCTGCTCAGCGGTACTTTGCAGGATGCCCAGCTCACCGTGGAAATCCCCGCGGGGGAAACGGCCCGGCTGGTGCTGTGCGGGGTGGATATGCACTGTGAACGGGGCCCGGTCATCTACTCCAATGGCGGCGGCACCGTGGTGCTGCTGCTGGAGAACGGCACCGAAAATACCCTCTCCGATGGCAAAAGCTATCTCTATTCCGGCAGCAAGGTGCGGGAAGCCGCCATCAGCGTGGAGGGCGACCTGCTCATCACCGGCGGGGGCAGCCTTTCGGTGGAGGCCATCCACAATGACGCCCTGCGCAGCGAAAGCACCCTGGTCGTTGCGGAGGGCACTTTGGAGATCACCGCCTGGCGGGACGGACTGGTTGCCGGGCAGGAGCTGCAGATCAGCGGCGGACAGCTTTCCATCGCCTGCGGCCGCACCGGCCTTTCGGCCAGTTCCGCCAAATCCGGGCAGGGCAGCGTGACGCTGGCAGGGGGCACAGTGGCCCTCATCTGCGGCGGGGACGGCATCACGGCGGCCGGGAGCCTTTCGGCCACGGCAGGGGAGTACCACATCACCACCGGCGGCGGCAGCGGCAACGCCAGTTATGGCGAGACCGCCGAAAAATGGGGCCTGTGGGGCGGTCTGCCCCAGCAGCAGCCCACCGAAAAACAGCCCATCATCAACCGGGAGCAGATCGTGAGCGATAGCGCGCGGGGCCTTTCCGCCGGCAAATCCCTGGCGCTTTCCGGCGGTACCTTTACGCTGGATTGCAGCGATGCCGCCCTCTATTCCGTGGGAAGCACCAAGCTGTCCGGCAGCCGTGTCACCATTTCCGGCGGCGATACTGCCATCACCACCCAGCAGCTCACCCTTTCCGCCGGAGATGTTTCCATTCTCACCGCCCGCCGCGGTGCTGTGGCGGAGGATATGACCCTTTCCGGCGGCAGCCTGTCCATTACCGCCGCGGAGGAGGGCATGACCCTCTCCGGCGGGTATGATAAATCCGAGAGCGACCCCGCCGCTGACCTGCGCAAAATGACCGTGACCGGCGGCAGCCTTTCCATCTGCGCCGGGACCCATGCATTGGATATCGGCGGATCACTGTTCCAGTCGGGCGGCAGTCTGCTGCTCGGCTCCGGCCGGGAGCAGAACCCCCTGCGGGCTGCCACGGCCCATATTAGCGGCGGCACCCTGCTGGCGGCCGGCCCCCTCCCGGAGGAGCCGCAGCTGTATACCAGCCTGCCCCGCATCAGCGTGGAGCTGTGGCTGACCGGCGGCCGGCCCCTGACCGTCACGGCGGCGGAAGAGAGTACCCCCATGCTCTCCTTCACACCGGAAACCTCGGTCGGTTATGTTACTCTCATCAGCGATGCCCTGGAGAAAGATACCACCTACTATCTCGTCTCCGGCAGCGCCCGTATCGGCCTTTCCCCGGTCTGAACGGCGTGCCAGACACCACAAGACCTGCAAAACTCCCTCCATAAATTTTAGTACGCAAGACACGGCAAAAATCCCTGCTTCCCGGCAGGGATTTTTGAGATTTTTATTTAACTGACTAAATTATCATTTCAATATGCGACAATAATTGTACGAAAACACAACGAAATAAACGGCTATTGGTGTAGAGACGGCATCATTCGCCAAAGACGGTTTCCACCACCCGGCTGCATTCCGGCGGGGAATACCGCCAGCGCCGCAGCACCCCCTCGGTGAGGAAATACTGCACCGGCTGCGGGGCGTAGGGCGCGTCAAAGGCATCCACGATGATGAGCTTGATCTTCATTTTTTCCGGCAGGATGCTTTTAATATACACGCCCGCGTGCTGGCCGGCGCGCACGCCCTCGCAGGGCTCCGCCAGGCCGGCCAGGTTGGGGGTCAGCTCCACAAAGACGCCATAGTCCTCCACGCTGCGGATGACGCCCGCCACCGTTTCTCCCGGCAGGTACAGTGCGGCGTTTTGGGCCCAGGTGCCCAGCAGCTCCTTGTGAGAAAGCTGCACCCGACCCTCCGGCTCCACCGCCTTTACCACGGCGTAGATGCTCTCTCCCACAGCAAAGCGGTCCCGCGGGTGGCTGATGCGGGAGACCGAGATCTGATCGATGCTGATGAGGGAGGGCAGCCCGCAGCCGATATCCACAAAGCAGCCGAAGCTTTCCAGGTGCGTTACCCGCGCGGGGATGATCTCCCCAGGGGTCAGATGGTCTATGTATTCGGAACGGCAGCGCAGCTGGGCTGCCCGCCGGGATAAAATGGGCCGCGGTGCTCCGGCCTCATCGTGCTCTATCGCCGTGATGAGAAAGCAGACCGACTTATTCACCCGGGAGATGATGGCGATATCCCGCACCGTCTGCTCTTTTATTCCCAGGGCGCCCTCCTCCCGGGGGATGATCCCGCGGCAGCAGCCCATATCCACCACCAGGTTGTGGTCATAATCACACAGCAGCGCCCGTCCCTCCAAGATTTGACCGATGCGCATGGCGCTTTGCAGTGTTTCCTCATTTTGCAGATAATATCGGTTTTCCTCAGTTTCCAGCAGCATGCCCTCCGGCCAGTAATATCCCATGCTTTACCCTCCTGTTTTGCCTATTGCTTTATCTATATTCGGCGGCAGGCGGGACTATACCGGGGGGGAACTTGGGCCGCCCGCGGTGGGGTGGCTTTTCTGAGATGAAAAGTGAGTAAAAGAATTTTTGGATCAAGATTGTAGTCGCCTTAGGCGGCGCGGAGCCTTTTGCAAAGGCATAAACTGCACGCCTGCCCGGCGGGGGAAAGTTTGTAGTCGCCTTCGGCGTCGCGGAGTCACCGCGGGGTGACAGCCTGTACGCCTGCCCGGCAGGGGAAAGCTTGTAGTCGCCTTCGGCGGCGCGGAGTTTTACAAAAGGTATTCATTTGTACGCCTACCCGGCGTGGGCCTACTTTTGTTCGTGCAAAAGTAGGCAAAACACGGTCAAGGGGGACAGATT
>ERZ827440.989-NODE-989-length-34801-cov-3.724055_pt1 | contig 34801 bp, 35 predicted proteins | sample MGYA00519774_ERZ827440 | MGnify/ENA primary metagenome ERZ827440 (study PRJEB31778, sample SAMEA3449302) | human gut metagenome | biome: human gut; feature: human-associated habitat; material: faeces | place: United Kingdom | collected 2010/2012 ... | reverse complement strand
ACCAAAATGGCCACCACCAAAACCTCCTATAAAGAAGATTCCACGTCTACTAAAGAATATTACTACTAATATAAATATTACCATCATAATAATATGCTAGCTGTCCAATTGCACCACCGCAAGGAGATCTTAACTCCATATAATTTACAGGTTCATTTGCTAATATTTTTTTAAGAAATATTGAGCTATGTCTTTCAGCTTTTTCAATACCTTCGCGATTTTTTTCTAAAATAAAAGTTCTTTATTTGTTGTATGCTCTTTCAACAATATTTTGGCAATTATTGTATCTGCATCGGCATAATTTAAAATAAAATAGCCATATTCAATAAAATTATACGAAGCTTTTTTTATTATTGATAAATTATAAATTACTTGAATGAGTTACTGCACTGCTACTATGGCTTGAATGACTTGTTGTACTGCTACTGTGACTTGAATGGCTCTGATGACTTTCGTGGCTATAATGACCTTCATAACTACCTGACGAATGAAATGAATGTGACCTATGTGAAGAATGTGATCTATGTGCAGCAAATACCTCATCTGCAAAAATCATACCCGCAATTAAAACTAAAGAGCCCACTGTCAATATTTTTCCCCTACTAATATTTCCTTCCTCTTCATATAAAAAATCTGATATTTTTTTATTTACCTTAGGAAATAATTTTTTATTTTCTTCTTCCATTTAAAATCCCCCTACTAATTATTTAGAATATTTATTATTTGTCCATGTACCAGTATATTTCTTTCCATTTTTTGTATATGTACCTGTTCCGTTAAATTTATTGTCTTTAAAATCGCCTTCATACTCTTCCTTATTTGAAAAAGTCATTTTACCTTTTCCACTTAATTTATCTTCATACCAACTTCCATTATATATGGTTCCATCATTCCATGTAAACTCACCAGTTCCAGACCTTTTATCTTCTCTGAATGCACCTAGATATTTTCCAGTAGAAAATGTAGGTGTTGATTGTATAACATTGTTAGAATTATCTTCAGCAATTTGATTTTGAGTATTACTTTCAGTATTGTTTTCTTGAACAACATTTTGTGCAGTTGCTTCTTGTGTATTATCAATTTTTTTGTTTTCTTCTGTTGGAACATTTAACACAAAAGCCATAAAAATAATAAAAACCGCAATGTTTTTTATTAGTTTATATTGTTTGTTTTTTATTAAGTTATTGCTAACAGTTGGTATTGTAAAAATACCCGCTATTATTAATAATATAGAAGGAGCTGGTATTTGACTAAGATATATTAAACCAGATAATATAAAAAATATACCAATTATATATGAAATGATTTTTAAAGTTGAATTTGTACATTTTTTTGCTCTACTATTTTGCTTTTGTTCATTTAATTTTTTCATAAAACCCATCTTGCTAATTATATATTTTTATTTAGAATACAAAAAAATGTCGAAAAATGCAATTGAAATCATATTGCATTTTTCGACATTTGAAGTTGTTTAATAACTGAAATCATATAGATCTACTACAGTTTTATCTAGTGCATTTGCTATAAGAATTGCTTCATATAGTAAAATTTCGTCAGCTGGTAGTTTTCGTCCACTTTGGTGGACGATTGTATTTTTAGTGTATGATAATTATGAATTGAATTTTTCTGTTCACTTTAGTGAACGATTATATTGTGATATATAATAGTAATAATCATTTATTTTTTACTTCATTCGTTCTCATCATTCCATTTACCTTAATATCTGTTGATTTTGAACATCTCAATAAAAAAAGACCAAGTTTTTTTATCTTTTTTTCTAATCCTTCAATGTCAATTGCTTCAACACTTTATTATATTTTTGTTCATTTAATAAAACATAGTCTTTTTATCTTTAAAAACTACATCTCATTTCTGAAAATTCTTTTAATTTCATTATTTCTTTCATGAATTTTGAATTTATTATTACATTTTTTATTTCTTTATTTTCTTCTTTTTCTTTATTTGTTATTTTTGAGGTATTTTTGTTGCTCCAAATGAAAATGTCTTTCTTGCGCTTTCTGCTTCTTTTTCTTCAAACTTTTTGTAAAATTCTTCCTTTGTTGAATCTAAACATTCTTGCTTTTTCGCTGATTATATTTTTATCCTCTTTTATTTTTTATTTTTATATGATATAATTTGACAAATTTTTACAAAAGGAGAAATCAAAATGACAAAAGATACTCATATTGCTGGAGGACTTGCAATTACAATGGCTTTGGCTATGCCTCAGGGTTTTAAAGAGCTTGCTGTATGCCTTACAGCTGCAACTATTGGAAGTGTAATTTCTGATATTGATATTACGACTTCAGAATCTAGGCGCGATTTAAATAAAATTCTTATTATTTCTGTAGTAGCAATTGTTGTATGTATATTTCTTGAGGTCGTTTTTAAACTTGGTATTGTATCATTACTGCAATCTGAAACTGATATAATGAGAATTTTATGTGGAATTGGATTTTTCTTGTTTATATGTTGTTTTGGAATAAATACACCTCATAGATCATTTATGCATTCTGCAATTTGCGTTATAGCATTATCTAGTATTGTATGGCTTATTTTTCCAATTGCAACAATCCCTTTTGCAATAAGTATGCTGTCACATATATTTTTAGATTTTTTCAATACAAAAAAAGTACAGTTCTTTTATCCACTGAAGAAACCAAGAATTGCTTTTAAACTTTGCAGTTCAGATGGTAAAGTAAACAAGTGGATATGTAAAATTGCTACTGTAGTTTTTATGGTTGAACTAATTATATTTATTGCATTACAAGTCGCAACAGTTGCTAAAAATATTTAAAAGGCAATATATTGTAGTAATTAGTACAAAAAATACATTGGTTTATTACCAATGTATTTTTAAATTTTATCTGGTATTTTTTTATTTTTTAATATACTTATTTTCTTTATTGCAGAATATATAATACACATAATTATACTTCCTAATGTATCGATTAAACAATCTGTAAACTGATTTGTTCTTCCTGCCACGAATGATTGATGATATTCGTCAGTTAATGAGTATATACAGCAAATTCCTATTGCTATTGCAATTTTTTTAAAGGTGTAATTTTTACCCCAAAATGAATTTAGTACAAATATTATTAGTAACGCTAAAATTGCGTATTCTGTTGCATGTGCACACTTTCTTAGTGGAAAATTTAATTTGTCTACTGTTTCGTTTATTTGTTTTTCGGTTGGTTTTGAATTTACTACACCAATATCTTCTGATATTTCTGATGTTTTTTGTACTGTCTTTTTTATTGTTTGTTTGCTTTTTCCATTTGATTCATATGTATTCATTGATGACATTATGAATATTATTATCATCCAGATTATTGTTAATGTTATATATATAACTTTTCTTTTCATATGTACTTCCTTTTCGTTTTTGTTTATTTTACTATATGAATGTGAAATAAACAATATGTTTTTTTATATTGTTTATTATTTATATTCGCCTCTTTTTCTTAAGTCATCTTTAAAATCATCGTCATCGTATTCAAAAGCTGACATTTTAAAATGCTTTAAGAATAAATCTAAATTTCTGCAAACATAATCAATAGCATCTTCAATGTCTTTTATATCTGAATGTTTAATTTTACCAGATTTTGCTAAGATTTTTGGATTTTCTTCTAAAGAATAAGATATTGAGTAATCCTTTCCAATTATTTTGAATTTTGGCTCTTTACTTGATTCATTTTTGATTTCAGTATTTTGTTCGGACAAAATAATAACATTTAGACCAGTTCTTTTTGGGGTTAGATTGGTCATTTCAAATAAAGACTCTGATTCATTTAAATCTTTTGTTATGTTTGTATAACTCATTGGTGTTCACCTCCACTAATGTTAATTATATTATTATTGGTGGGAATTGTAAACTGAATAATATATTTGTTAACTTGTCTTGGTGAATATTTATGTGTTCTTTCATATGTAGAGCTTAAATCTTTCATTATATTAGTTCTGCGGTATTTCTAAACAATGTATAAAAATATTTTTTATTTTTGACTTTATATAAAATAATTCCCTTGGTTTATTACTATCTAAAATAACGTATTTCTAAAACATAACTCGGTAGATTCTATTAAATTAATCTGTTTTATTACTATCTGAAATAGCATATTTCTAAAACCTAACATATCCACCTTGTCTTCTGGCGGATGTTTTATTACTATCTAAAATAACATATTTCTAAAACTATAATGTGAATTATGGAGATTTGCAAGAAGTTTTATTACTATCTAAAATAACATATTTCTAAAACAGTTCTGACCAATCCCAATCATCTTTTAATGTTTTATTACTATCTAAAATAACATATTTCTAAAACTTATATGCAATCTCTCCTTGAAGTTCAAAAGTTTTATTACTATCTAAAATAACATATTTCTAAAACTACCTTTCATAACTTTTTCCCATTTTGCATGTTTTATTACTATCTAAAATAACATATTTCTAAAACCTCAAATCGTTTCAAAAATTTTTTCGGTTATTGACTCCGTATGTTATTTTAGATTAAATGTCATATTATAAAATCGTTGAAATTTTCATCAATTTCAAGGATTTTTTCATACTTCAGCTTTTCGTGTTGCTCTGATTCTATTAGTAATATGTTAATGCCATTATACAATGACATTTTATAAAATTCAATTATTTGTTCATTATTTAATATATTTTTCAAATTTGCTATTATTAAAATTTTTACCTCTGTAAATCTTGCTAAAATGCTTATCAATAGTTCCAATCTGTTTAATATATTTACATATTCTTCTGTATTTATTTTTATTCCAAACAATTTCACAATATCTGGGATTTCAATTTCATTTTTAATGGTAACTTCAAATGATAAGTCACATAATTTTTCTAACACAATTTCTTCTATATCATGTATATTTCTTTCTATTTTTGTACTTTCATCTAACATAAAACTATCTGATATATATTCGCTTATTTTTGATGTAACCGCTTTGGTATTTATATTTAAATTATATAGGTCAGTTACAAAGAACACATTATCCTGGAATTTTAAAGTTTCATTTTCATTTGAAATTAGTTGAATTTCTAATGTGCTTTCTTTTGTACTTTGAAATATTTTTTCCATAATATTTTGGAATAAATTGATGCCATACCATTTTCAACTATAATAGAGCTTATTTCTGATAGATGAACTGTTTGTATTTCTTCGCTTCTAATTACAAGATAGCCATTCTTATAACTTAATTTGCAATTTTTAGTTACTACAACTGTTCTCCATCCCATCTATTTTATACCTTCTTTCATACATTCCTGTTACAGATTTTTCTATAAATATAATATTTCTTACTCTTTTATCTTCAAATTTTTGTTTTGACATTCTTCCTGTTCTATCGCCCAATCCAATTTTTGTTAAATTTCCCTCTTCTCCACTCATTAAATTTATTATTCCATTAATAGTATCTTTTTTATCTTTTAAATCAAGCTCATTAAATGTATTTTTTGACTCAATAATCTTCTTATAATTAGTTTCAAAGATTGGATATTCAATATGCATTTTTTCTGCTAATTTATCATAAACAAATTCAAATACATTACCATATTTATTTAAATATTCCTCTTTATCTGCTTGATCATTATTAATTGCATATATTAATTCATTCATATCTAATGATAAAATTAGTTGCTTGTTTGACTTTATTTCTGAATCACTTTTTAAAATCATTTTATTTCCGTTTTCATCTAAATACTCTTGATATTTCATTATTTTGCTTTTAAATATATTAACAAATACTTCATTTTTTTCTTTTGAGTATTCTTCTAAATATTGTTGTAGTGTAATTTTATTATTCTTTATATCAGATGCAATTTTAACTGGAATACCAATCATTCTATATCTTTCAATTTTCTTTTTATCCAAATATTTATAAATTGCGCAATATGCTTTAAACTCATTTGTATATCCTCCATATTTGCTTGTATCTAAGCCATTTTTTAAACTTATCGTAGGATGCTTTTTAGGACTACATATTGTTTGCTTATAAAAAGCTCCTGTCTGTTCCATCAACATTGTACTGATATAAAAATCTTTATATTCCATTACTTTTCTTAATTTTCCAGCATCAACATATTTAGATATAAATCCAACAATAATACCATTTTTATTTTTAGAAAAATTCTTGTCATTCATATAATCTTTTACATATTTACCATATTTAAATTCATTTATATTTTTCCATTCTTTGTTTAATATATTACCGGTAAGTGCCATAATATATGCATCTTGAGCATGGTGGCAATCATTAACATTTCTATTTTTGTAGATTTTGTATTGATTTCTAAAATTATGAGTTATATTTGATCTTAAAGAAAATACATTTGTATTTTTATAATTATTATTTAAAATATTAGTAACATACTTTGTTATTTGTCTTGTTTCAACTAACTGTCTTTTAACAAACTTTGATCTATCGTCGTCATTTGTAAACATTTTAGTTTTTGTTAATCTATTAAATTTAGCTGGTGAAATAAGTCCGTTTTTTAGTAAATACTCCCACCAAGATCTCATATTTCTTTGTATTGAACTGTCAAGCAATAAATCATCTGCTTTTCTTTGATTTTCGTCTGCATATACTAATGCTTTATTGTCAATACTATCATCTTTAGTATATGAACGTGGAATTATATGATCAACCTGATACTCTGACAAACGATTAATTTCAATTGGTTTACCACTATATAAGCTTTTTCCAAGTTGAATGAAATATAAATATAACCTTTCAGAAAACTCTTTATCAGACTGATGAGATTTTAGCTCTTTATATAATTCATCATTTTTCTTAATATTATCAATTTCATTATATATGTCTATTATTTTATTAAATCTTTTCTTTGTAATTTCACCTTTTTTTCCTTCGTTTCGAGCAAACTCAATGAATATATTTTGTGGTTCACATTTCATCACTTTCACAATTTCTTTTACAACTAGCATTGCTTGCCATATTGCTCTTTTGTTAGCAGGAGAGGTTGGAATATCCTCAATATCTTTGTAATGAATTCCTTTTTCAGTTTTTGGCATAAAATCTTCAATCTGCTTTTTAAATCCAAATTCGTCTTTGTTTATAATCTGCATAAAGTTCATATTAGTATTTTCCAATTTTTCCATGATAGTTTCATTTTTATCATATGATTTTAAACCATTAATCAATTTTTTAGATAACCTAGACCAGCCAGAATAATTAAGTTTGCTTATTTTGTTTATTTGTTTATCAGATAAGTATTCAAAATTTTCCTTTAATTTCTTCTTTAAAATTGATTTATCTTCAAATATTGTTACCCAATATATCATTTTTTCGCAATCATCAAAATTATTTTCAGTAATATCTCCAATTATACTTTTTAAATCAATATATGATTTCATATTTGAATTAAATACTTTACTTGATTCATCTGTAAATCCTGTTATATTATCAATTACTAATCCATCTTGAGCTAATAATTTTTTTATATCATTTGCACTTACTTTAGTCTTTGTTAAAAATAATCTACAAAAAACCTTTTTCTTTGTATCTTTTGAAATTCTATTTTCGTCAAGTTTTATATTATTTAATTCATTTAATACACAATATTTTGAATATAATATTGATTGTTTTGGCATTACATCTTCATTAATTAAATATGTACATTTATTTGTCATTTTTCTAATAAATTTTTCAGCTGTAGCATCTTTGTCAACAACATCGTCAAAATTCCATGGACGAATTTTTTCATTACTTTTTCGTACAACCCAGGCATTACAATTCTCTTCATTTTTTTCTAAAGGACCAACATAATATGGAATTCTAAACTCCAATAAATCTTTAATTTTAGTTTTATTTTCCCTTAAAGTTTTGTAATATTTCTCTTGGTTTTCTATAATTTTTAAAAGTTCATCCCTATGTAATTGATATGGTATAGCACCATTATCAGTTACATTTAATTTTTTTAGGAAATCACAATTGTCCATTTTATCTATTATATACTTTTTATCGGTAGACTCTTTAACTTCATCAATATCATTTTTTATGTATGAATATAATGCATACCTATCACATTTTTTATTACTTTCGCCCTTATTTTTTCCATTATATGCAACATAGTTATTTTTCTTTTCATCATATATTTTAAACATTTCTTTATATTTATTCTTTGGTAAATATTTTCTATAAAATTCTTTAAGACATTTTAAGTCATCAGCATAGTCATCATATTTTTTCATAAAAGCTTTTGAAATATATTTTTTATTTTCCTCATTAGCAGAATCATCATAATTCAATATTTCTTGTAATACAGACCAACTATAAATGCTTTTTAAAATTTCGTATATGCTTGACTCTTCATTAAGATTTTCGATAATAGAATCTTCATCAACTATTTCTGTCGAAAAATCTATTTTTCCATCATATTCAATATCAAAAATTGTACTTAATTCAAATTTGTAGCCAAATATTGCATTAACAATGTTTGTAATTACTTTTTTATCTTCCTTATCAAAGTCAAACATTTTTAGTAATTCCTGTTTTTTATTTTGTCGCTTTATATTTTTATTTAATAAAATTGAGATAATATCTTCATTATCATTTATTAAAGAAATATCATATTTTTCCTTTAGAAAATCCGTTAGCTCTATTAAACTTTCATTTATTGAATTATTATCATTACTAAAGTTGCCCTCATGTAAAAAATTTCCTCTGTATTTTATAATATGGTGAATTGCCAAATATACTAATCTAAAATCTACTTTTTCAGTTGTTTCAATTAAATAATTACGTAAATGATATATCGTCGGAAATTTTTTATAATAATTCTCATCTGTAAAATTGCTATCTGAAAATAAATTATACTTTTTTCCATTCATTTCGTATTCAAAACCTTTTTCTTCTGGTACTAAATATGTATTTCTTAACATTGGAAAAAAGTTTTCATATTCCTTGTCCATATCATCTTTAAGAAGGCTTTGTAAAATATTAATTCTTTCTTTACGTCTATCTGCTCTTCTTCTAGCACTTCTAAAATTTCTTCTAGTTTCTGCTGTATGGGCCTCCTCAAAAATTCTTGCTCCCCACATATTCTTACTATTATGTTTAACTATATTATTATTTTCATCAGTTACGCACCAACCAACCGAACCTGTTCCTAGATCTAATCCAATATTGTAATTTTTTTCATTTTTCAATTGACAAATCCTCCTTTTATTGTTATTATAAATGTGCTATTAAAATTACTATCTAAAATAGCATATTGAGTTAAAATAAGTGTAAACTATAATGCCAAGTAATTGGTTTCACTTAGGTGAAGTTAGAGCTTTTCGAAGCTCTTTTATTTTTTTATTTATTTTACTCATTAGTTAAATATGTACATTAAATATCAAAATATATAAAAAATCAATAGGTTAAATATACATTTTTCAACTAGATTAAATCAAAAAATGTCGAATATTGCAATGAAAATCATATTACAATATTCGACAATATTTGACACTCAAAGTTGAAAACATAAAATAGTTTTCGTCCACCTTAGTGTACGAATGTATCTTCCGTTATCATTGTACATTACTTTTATAATCCTGATTTATATTTTCGTTGCTTTTATTTATCTCAATATTTTCAGTATGTATTTTACTATCATATTTATTATTAACTTCATCCCACTGCTTTTTGCTTATTAAAACTTCTCGTGGTTTACTTCCTCTGTATGGTGAAATTATGCCTCTTTCTTCCATTTGATCAATAATTCTACCAGCTCTTGCATAACCAAATTTAAATTTTCTTTGAATACAAGATGTTGATGCATATCCAGATTCAATAACATATTCTATTGCTTCATTTAACAAAGGATCTTCTTCATTATGTGAATCTTCGATTAGTTCACTATTTGTATTTTGTTCTATATCTAATAAATTGTTATTTATGTTATTATTATTTATCAAATCAGCGTTTGCCAAATTAATAAAGTCTACAATTTTGTTTATCTCGTTATCTGAAACAAAAGTTGCTTGACATCTAATACATTTATCACTCCACTTTTCTTTTAATAACATATCACCATTTCCTAATAAATATTTAGCATCTGGTGAATTTATAGTTAATTGAGAATCAATTACGAAACTAGCTTTAAATGCAATTCTTGTTAAAAAATTAGATTTGACTCTACCTGAAATAATCTTTGATTCTAGCTTTGTAGTTGCAACTATAAAATATATACCTACCTTTTCAGCACTACGTGTAATATTAAACATAAGCTCTTCAATTTCTGTTTTAAACTCACTTTCACATAGCTCTTCAAATTCATCTATTATTACTACAATTTCTGGCAATTTTTCTGTGATTTCTGTTTTTTGATTATATTCATCAATATTACTGCAATTTTTTTCAACAATTACATTATATCTATCTTGTAAATCTGTCATAATCCACTTAAGTACTGCACAGGCTTGCATAATATTGGTGATAGGTGGTATTAATAGATGTGGAATATTCATAAAAAAATTTGATTCTGCTCCATTTTTAGTATCTATAATTATTAATTTAACTTCATTAGGATTCGCTTTGTAAAGTATACTGCATATTATAGAAGATAATAACATAGTTTTGCCAGACCCAGTTGAGCCAGAAATTAAGATATTTGATGATTCTTTTAAATCTAATAATTTTATATTTCCATTTGCCTCTTTTCCAATAGTGACTATTAAATTAGATTTATTTGATTCAAATTTATCAGAATTAAGTATTTCTCTAAGACATACATTTTGCCTTTCTTTATTTTTTACTTGAATACCCACAAGTGATTTTGATGGTATTTTTATAATTTCTACACTTTCTGCACTTAATAAATATGCTATATCATTTTTTAATTTTTCAATTGTTGATATTCTCGTTCCTTCTGCTAATTTAATTTCATATATAGTAAATACTGGACCTATTGAGACATTTGTTACTTTTACATTAACGCCAAGATTATATAGTCCCTTCTGTATAGTTGCAGCATTATCGCTTATTTCATGAATATTGCTTTTATTTTTCTGTGGAACATTTAAAATTTCTGTTGGTGGAAATTCATATATGTTATTATTTGTAGTATTTTGCTGATTTTCTTCTTCTAAAACCATTATGTGCCTCCTGTTTAATTTTATAGAATTACACTATACTTCTCAGCTAACATTCTGTTTTTGTTCACTATAGTGAACACATAAATTGTGAGATTATCTTATGCTAAAATTTTAAACCAAAAAAAGCCAAATTAACCGGCTTTTTTTGCTTTTCATAATAACTGTTTACGGATTACAGTTGTTACAAGTTTTACATCCCTCATTAATAAGTTCAGCTCTACTTTTACTACTATAAATTTTATTGCCTTCATTCATTTTTTTAACAGATGGACAATTTGGTTTATGAAATACGTGTGAATTTTTATTTACTATGTATCCACCATCACTTGTACTAGATGTAGAAGACTGTGTATTTTGCGTTTTTTGTTTAGTTTGTGTATTAGTATTACCGCTTGTAGTTTCTTTTTTTTGTGTAGTTGTCTTTTTAGTATTTGATGTAGTGGTTATTTTATTACTTTTTATTTTAGATGTATTAGTGTTGTTTTCAACTGCTTTATTTGTTGTTTGCTCTTCTGGTGTTGTTTTTACTTCATTTGTTGTTTGAATATTAACATTATTTTCTACTACTGTATTATTTTCTGCGACGTTATTTACTGCATCATTTGTAACTTTATTTTGTATATTGTTGCTGGATATATTATTAATTGTATTGTTTGTTATTGTAGTATTTTGTTGATTTTGCATAGCTACTTCATTTGAATTACTCGCTGTTGATGAATTTCCTGTTACTGCTACACCTAGTATAAACGCAACTATGCAAATACTTATACTTATTATATTGCCATTATTTTTAAATTTTTCTTTGATTATTTTTAATACTGGTGGTAGTATTACTACTCCTGATATTATTAAAAAAATTGCTCCAGGTGCTGAATTTGTAATGTTTACCAGTCCCATTAGTATTATAAAGCAACCTACAATCCATTGAATAATTGATAAAACTTTTTTCATATGCCTCCCCCTTTATGGAGAATATATTATCAAAAAATGTCGAAGATTACCAGACAAATCGTGTGGCAATTTTCGACATTTTTCGACAACTATAATATTGGTTTTGTTTGTATTGATATTATGTTTTAACAGTCCTATTTTTATGTTTTTTGTTCACTTTCGTGGACAGTTGTACTTAACATATCTGGATAGTGTAAAATTTCTTACTTTTCATGTTGTATTTTTAATTTAAATATCATATAATAGTAAAAAGAGAAAAGAGCTACGCTTTTTCCTCATTATTGGTTATTTTGATTAAAGTTTGATTGAGCATCTACTTCAATCTTTTCTTTTTCTATTGATACTTTAGAATTATATCCTAAGATTTTAATGTTTCTTTCATGCTAATTTGTCATCAAATTTTTCTTCCAAAATTTTCATAATACAATTTATCCAGTACTTACGCATTACTCCTTCAAATTCATCTTTATTTAATTTCGTTTGTAACATATCTCTTAAGTTATTTATCCACCTTACATCATCTTCACAATAATTAATATTTCCAACTTTTTCTAAGAATTGTGCAATAAATGCATAAAAATAATGTAAATTCCTACATCTTGAATTCAATAGCTTATTTAATAACTTATCCATATCAATATATGAGACAGATTTTTCTTTTTGTATTGCTTTATTTTTCATTAACTCAAAACAATTGTTATCTAACTGTATTCCCCATTCCTCAGATTTCAAACTTTTATCGATAGCTAATTTTAATTCATTTTTTTTCTCTCCAACAAGCTCATCCATAATTTCTTTATAAGCTCTGCTCATATCTTTGCCAACAAAAAATTCATAATTAGGATTTAATTCAACTTCATATCCTTTATCGATTACATTTTTTTTCATTATTTCAACAAGCTTTTTTTCATCAATTTCATCAAATCCAAATTTATTATACCTTAAAAACACTCTAACTATTTTTTCATATAAATTTGGTTTATATTTATCTTGTCTAATATTCTCCAACAATAACATATAATTTTTCAATGTATCCTCATCATCTAAATCATATGACTGTCTATCCAATATATTTAATGGATCATCTTTATTATCATTAACATATTCTGCATTTTCACAAGCTTTATCAAAACAATAAATAATACACTTTCTATCAAAAACAGATTTTTCAATAATATCCTTTATAAAAGTATAATTTACTATATTAAAAGCATTTTTCTCATTTCCATAATAGCTTTGCATTGAATGTACTAATATTTCTTTTCCACTTTTGTACTGAATTGAAGTATCTGTAAAACAGCACAATATTTCACCTAATATTGTTTTTTTAAAATAATTATCTTTAGATATATCTATATCCTTATATTCATCTTTTATTATTTTTACTATTTCATTGAAATTAAAACAAATATATTTTAAAATTCTAAAATTGAATATATTATTACTATTCATTTTACTTTTAATATAGTCTCTTTTCTCGTTTAATATATTAACCGCTACGCTATCTAATATTTTGTTATAACAAATATTTTCAAACAATGTATTAAAATCTGCTCTATAATATATTGTATAACCTATTGTTTTTTCAAATATAATTTTATATTCATTTTGATAATTAAAAATCTGATCTGCACGATTTAATAGTTTATCAACTGTAAATTTACCATTCCTTTCTGATTCAGTTTGTTGTTCTTCGTTTTCAATTATATTATTACTTGCTGCCACAAGCATTTTGGATTCAACATTTTTACATAGTCTGAGCTTTCCAATTTCATTCTGATTCGCAATTAAAATACATTTACATGCTCTTTTTTCAACATATGAATTAACAAATCCAAGAAATTGAGTAATTGGAATATCTGCTCTTTCAACATCATCAAAAATCAGAACATACTTATCTAAATCAGTAAACTCTTTTACCAAGTTTAAACAACTCTTTGTATTAATATCAACTTCGATATTCTTAAATGAAACATTAACAGTTTCATTTACTGCTTTTAATAAAAATTTTCCTCCACTTTTTATAATGTTAAAATATTTTTTTTCCGGCATTTTTTTAAATATAATTTCCTTATAGATTTCATCTTCAATTTCTTTTAAAGATGTTTTACCATATAACGAAATATTTATCATTATTTTACCAATTAGATTGATTTTATATTTGACTTTTCTGTTGACAAAACTTGTTTTTCCACACCCCCACGGACCGTCTATCATTATTGCATAATCTGCTATATCATTTTTTAGATATCTCTCTATAATTTCTAATGCTTGCTCATCATTTAAATATTCCATACATTATTATCTCCTATCTTATTTTTACTTTATAAATACATTTTACCAATAGTATATTTTGATACTATGTATTAGAAAAGCTGATGACAACCATATAAATAATAGTAACTTTAAAATCACTTTTTCTAAATGATTAAATACCTTATCCTATTTTATCAACAAATGGCTGCAATAATATTATTAATTCATTAATTTGTTTTGCAAAAGAAACGCCTGCACCTGTAATTGCTGCAGTGTTTGTAAGAAATGCTTTAATGTTTTTAAATGCTTTTTTAAATCTTGTAGGCTTTTCAATAGAGCAGTTTAACTGCTCTTGTATCTCTTCAATATCGTCTATTATATTTTCTTTTTCTTCTTCATCCATATTAATATTTTTTAAAGCTTCTTTTATAGAATCAGATATATTAGTAATATTTTCATATTCTTTTTGATTTATGATATTATTTGACTTAATAACACTATTATCTGTAGCAAAATTTATTACACCATAGTTATTCATTTCTTTCATATCTTTCCCCTCATCCATTATCATTATTTTTGATAGTTCATCTTGGATATAATTAATTAACGGTTTAAATGCTATGTCTATAAAGTTCTGTAAATAATCTGTTATTTTTCTACTTCCACATGGAAATTTTAGTGCTAGACAATACAAAGATACATTATTTTCTGCAATATACTTCAAATAATCATACATTGCTTTAATATGTTTTTCTTCCTCAAATGGAATATTTATAAAACTTCTTCCAAATTCATCTTTACCAAAACAATCGTGAAAGTCGTAATCTATACCATCAATTTTATTAGATATTATGTCCTTAATAACGGACTCTTTTTCAATATAGTTATAAAATCTTCGTAAAGGTATATCCTGATTGTTATATTCAGTTCGTAAGAAATTACTAGAAACTCTTCTAAAATCCAAATTTATTTTTTTGTATTCTTTACTATCTAACATATATCAATACCACAAAAAGCGCAATACACTTTTGTCCTTCCTATATAATAATCTACCTTTACATGATTTGAGCAATTTTTACATTCAAATATTTCCTCAGTTCCATCTTTTGTTTTTAATTCTTTTATTAATTGATTCTTTAATGGCTTATATGTTATTTTTATATATTTATTGCTTTTATTACTAATTTTCTTGAATTCTTTATTTATTTCATCAATCAAATAATTACTAGCTATATTTTTAGCTTGCTCAATAACTTCCTCCGTATAAAATTTATCTAGAGAATTATTTAATCCACAATATGGACAATATCTTTCAACATATATTTGATCATTTTTTTGAACTTCACTTACTTCTAAACTGAAAGATGATTTGCAAAAAGGGCATTCGTATGATACATAGCCATCACTGTCTGCTTCAATTTCGAATTTTATTTCTTTATTTTTCATGGACACCTCCTATAATCTATCTATACAATAAAAACTTATATTATAGTATTTATATATAATAAAATAATATTATGCTGTTGTTTTTGCAACATTTTTTAAATCAATGTGTATATATATTTTCATCAACTCTCTAGTATTTTTACTTAATTTACTATAATCAGTATCAATTATTTCTCTATCGTTTATCATAATATTACAAATAAAAGCTTCATTTATATAACTCCTTTTACATATATATCATTTAGCCATTCATAATACGCTGTTGTACCTGCGTTATTTATTTTACTACCATTCATTTTAATATTTTTCATTTCATCAATTACCTTTGTTAATATAAATTCAACACACATATACTCATTTTCCTTTAATTAAATTCCAGTTAATTCATATTTTACCTCTTTAATTTTAACCAATTTTCACTATTTTTTAAACAATATCTAAATTTCTCATTTTATATCTTCCCACAGTAATATCAGATACCAAATCACTTATTGCTAATATGATATTCCAGTATATTGTAAAATAACTTTTTTGCAAAGTTTGTCATAATTTGTCGAAAAAACAAAAAACATAGATTTTTTTATTTCTATGTTTTTTTATAATCATTTTTGATATTCAAATTAATTTCTAATCTCTACTATACAAATCCCTTGTATAAACTTTATTCTTCACAACCTTTAGCTCTTCTTCAAGTCTATTGGCTAAAATTACATCTGATTTATCAGAAAATTCTTCGAAGTTGTTTATAACTTTGCAATCATTAAATTGCTCTGCTTTTAATGTTGGTTCGTATATTATAACATCAACACCTTCTAATTTTAATCTGTCTATTATTTCTTGAATTGCACTTGCTCTGAAGTTATCTGAACCACTTTTCATTGTTAGTCTGTATACTCCAACTGTTTCTGGATTTTTACGCATTATCATTTCTGTTATGTGCTTTTTTCTTGTTCTGTTTGATCTAACTATAGCTCTTATTAAATTTTGTGGTACATTGTCATAATTTGCTAATAATTGTTTAGTGTCTTTTGGTAAACAATATCCGCCATAACCAAATGAAGGATTGTTGTAATGACTTCCAATTCGTGGATCTAGGCATACTCCTTCAATTATGTCTTTAGTATTTAAACCTTTAATCTCAGCATATGTATCTAATTCGTTAAAATATGCTACTCTTAAGGCTAAGTATGTATTTGCGAATAATTTAACTGCTTCCGCTTCTGTTGAATCCATAAATTTTACCTCAACATTATCTTTTAAACTTGCATTTTTCAGTAAATTAGCAAATTCTTGTGCTCTTTCTGATTTTTCTCCCACTATAATTCTTGATGGATATAGATTATCATATAAGGTCTTTCCTTCTCTTAGGAACTCTGGGCTGAATTTAGTATGTTGTTATAAAAGATTATAGCTCTATATAAAATTTTATTTTCTACTTAGACAATTATCTTTGTATAGTTTCTATTGAAATAATTTGATTATTATAAATCTGTTCATTATCCTTTATATATATAATTTCTTCACTATTCCAATCTTCAATTCTTCTCATGGCTTTATTTAACATTTTTTTCTTCATTTTTAATGATAACTTATCATCCTCAAATGTTGCTTTGCAATTAACTTGAGATAAATTTATCCAAAAACTAATTCTATATGTCTTACATATATTACTCCATATTTTTTTTACTTCTTCAAGATCTGTTCCTATGCATTGTTCTATATCTTTTAAAACTTCTGGATATCTTAAAATTTCTGTATCCTTTATATACTTGTTACCTCCATAAAAAAAACCATTTACAGAATAGTCATAATAAATCTTTCTTGCTACACCATAAGATCTATCATTTCTTGCTCCATGCGATTTCTTATCATAATATATATCAATTATTTTATCGTAATAATACATTTTTGAATTTTCTACATCAAATCTAATGTGATATCTTTTCAATAAGTTTGTAAATTCATTTTTGCTTTTTAACACTTTTTGTAAATTCTTTATTCCTTCAGATCTGATTGCCTTGCAGTTATCTGGATTTGTTGTAAAATGATATCCATAAATTTTCAATCCATTTATATCTTTTGATTTTATTTTATTAATATAATAATTCGTTTCAAAAAAATCAGCATCTTTTTCATATTCTTCAAGTATATTTTCAAACTCCTTGTCATCAATTTCTAAAAAAGTTTTTACAAATTCTCTTGAACTTTCTTCTGTTCTTATATCATATTTCATCTTTTATTCCTTTCCGTTAGATATTTATGTTGTTTATTATTGTATCTAATACTAACTTATTAAATTATATAGGATATTACCAGTATAGCTCTTATTTTCCAAAAATTCTGTCAAATTTTGTCGAAAAGTAAAAAACACAGAATATTTTCTCAATATCCCATGTTTTCAATTTATTTTAATATTTTCTTAACAATCCTCTTCATTTTACTTATTACTTTTTTAGCAATTGATGGCTCTGGTACGTATTTTTTTACTAACTCATCAAAAGGAATTTTGTCAATATCATCAAAAAAATCATCGCTTTTACTATTTCGTGTTGAAACTGTATTCATACTTGGATTTGGTTTTATTGCTGTGAAAAAATCTACTTTCTCGCTTTTTATCATACTTGATATTTCTTCAAATAGCGCTTTACCTTTTTCAGAATTAACAATTACTAATGATGTTCCTTTTTCATCATTCATATCTGGTTTTATATTATTAATTCCCCAAAAATCAGCTAATGTAATGTCAGATGCTCTGTTTTCCTTTTTAAATTTACAATTTGTGCAAGAATCACGAAGAGCTATGTTACTTAAAAATGCTTTCATATATGTATCTTTTCCATGTCCTACATCATAAGTTTTATTGTTATTGAATTGCATTTTGACATGATATCTGTTCCAGCCTTCTAATGTTTTATCTCTAAAATACATATTTGTGGTTTTAGAATTTTCATTTTTTTGTTCCATAAATTTTTTATATGTAGTCCATACTTTTGGTGATGGAACTCCATGGCAAATTATATCTTGTAAGTTTAATTTATCATAATCTTTATTTAAAAATGACTTTAAAGCTTCTATTTGACAAGGTGTTCCTGTAAATAGAACATACCTTCCTTCATCTAAAAATTTTTTAACTTGAACATAACTTTTATTTATATCACTTTGAAGATATTTTGCACCTCTAAACTTATATAATTCATCTTTATTTTCAATATATGTATGCTCTACTTTTAAAAAATCATCATTCATTAGTAAAGTTATATTTTTTTGATTTTAGCTTTTATTTTTTCAATAGCAACATCTATACTACGCTTAATAGTTGCTCTATTTTTTCTTCTAATCTATCAATTTCACTATATGTTTTTCCTTCACTTAAAAACATATAAACTCTTTTATTTTGTGGATATGGTAAATTGTTATTATAGTATTACATTTTGATAATTATGATGATATAATGTGCTTGATTATGTAAAGAAACGGTTTTATGATTATCTTTAATGGAAACAATTATGATGAGTTAGATAATTCATCATTAACTAAAGAAGAAAAAATAGATACATTATTATTACATAAATTAGGATTTAAACTCACATCAATTGGTATGGTTTTTATAATAGAAGAGCTATCTTTTTTCATTGATAATAATTTAGATGGCTTTTTTTGTTAAAGGAAGCATATTCTATTTCAGCACAATTGCATGGTGTAGAGCTAAAAAATGTACAATGTGCTTGTTGAATCTGCTATTTCTTCAATGCTACGTTTTTCTAATGTAGAATTTTTAAAAAGTATTTTTTTCTGGTATACTTCAAATCAAGTAATTCCCCCTAGAGAATTTATGAGTACTATGATTTTATATTGGGAAGCTCATAAAAAAGAATACAGTAAAGATACAAATTAATGTGTCTTTACTGTATTCTTTTATAATTTATATTCATTCATCAGCTATGGTATAAAATATATTAACAATTTCATTATATTCTTCTAATGTTATATTTATATTATTTAGGTTTGCTTTGTTATTATATTTTAATAACTCACTTTGCTTTTGATCAAATTTATATATTATATATAGCTCATTGTTATTTTTCATTTTTCAATATACATTCACCTCTTTACGGTATTTTTATATAATATTTTTTATGTATATAGCATATTTTCATATATGACTATTTATAAATATTTCAACTTTTTATCAATCTTTTTACAATTTTCTTTCCTTTACCTAATATCCTTCTATATAAAGGCTTCGTTGAATACTTATTCATATATTTAATAATATTATTTTCATTGATACTTCCATCTGCAATTTTACTAAAGAACTCTGCTCTATTCTTATTTTGTGGTAAATTACAATTATGATTATTAGAAAAAGCTAATTCTAAATCAGTTTCATAAAATTCCATATTTTCTTTTATTTTATTAAATATTTTTGTTGCCTTTTCTGTATTAACAGTCAATAATGAAATTCCTTTTCCATCATTGAAATCTGGAAACACCTTATCTATTCCCCAAAAATCTCCTATGGTAAAATCTGCTTTTCTGTTTGAAGATACAAATTGGCAATTATTACATGATGGTCTACTTATTAATTGTGCCCCTGTAAATGCTGTAATATATGTGGCTGCACTTTTTTTAAATCCATCTTCGAATTCTATATATGCGCCATTATTCATTTCTTTATCTTTACTTCTAAAATAAATATTTTTTATCTTCTTTCCATACAATAACTCATTATTTCTTAAATACATTTTTAAAACTTTTGGAGATGGATTAGCATGGCATATAATCTCACATAATATTAGATTCTCGTTATCTTTACCAATAAAATTCCTCAAACCTTGAATTTGACATGGTGTACCGGTAAAAAGTACCTTTCTTTCTGAATCCAAAAGTTCCTTTACTTTTTCATATGAACAATTTAAATCACTTCTAACATATTTTGAAGTACTGAATTTTTTACAATCATCTGTACTCTCTGCATAATCATGCATTGCAATAAGATTTTCATTTAATTCAACTCCAAATACTACTCCATTATTATTAATAACATACTCCGCTAATATTTTAAACATTCCACCTGATGTGCTATTTTTTCGATTTTCCTCATTCTTGTTTTTTGTCGCATATGCTTTAATTGTATATTCATTATTTTTTGGATAATTGCTACAACCCCTTCTACATTTACCACATTTTATGCAACTTTTTTCATCAATTTCAGGATATAAAAATCCTTCGGCATCTTCCACCATTTTTATACATTTTTTAGGACATACTAATGCACATACTCCGCATCCATTGCAGGTGTTTTTTATTTTATTATCTAGATATGTATTATCCATTCTGAACTCCTTTTTTTAAGAATTTTCCCTTTACCATATTTATAATTAAGTTAACTGATTTTTTATTTATTAACCATGCATATATAAGTACAAGCAATATCATAGTTATATTTAAATATAAATTATTAATATAATAGCACACAAAAATTACTGGTATCATAACCATTACTGATATAATAAAATTTTTATTTAAATCAATTTTAATATACTTTCTCACATCGTACATACGATAAATAGACATTATTAAATATGCTGCTAAAGTTGAAATGGAAGCTGCATATAACCCAACAAATTTAATTAGTGCCAAATTAACCACTACATTTATTATAGCAGAACATACTGAAGTTTTTGCCACTGCTTTCGTGTCTTTCTTTGCAATATAAATAACACTTATTAAACCAACAACAACATTAAATAATGATGATATCATTAAAATTGGAATTTGATTATATGCTTGTCCAAACTTTTCATTTATCATTATTGGAAATATAAATGGCATACATACAATAATTCCAAAACATATAGCAGTAAATAATCTAAGGGTTGTATCTATAATTTTTGAAAAGAATTGATTATTATCTTTGTCATCAATATGTAAAGAAGCTGATTCTGTCCATGTCATATTAAAAATATTATAAATTGTTATATATACACTTGAAAATTTATATGCTGCTGATAATATTCCATTATCTCCTATTCCAAGAATCGATGATACTATAATTCTATCTGATGAATTAAATATCCACCATGATATTGCATTTGGTATCAATGGCAATGAATATTTCCATAATTTCTTTAACAATTCTTTACTATATAATTTAATGTTTATATATTTATATACTTTCTTTGCAAAGAATATATATAAGCTACATACACTGTTTCCAATTAATGTAGCAGTTAACATTCCATAAGCTCCCCATTTAAATACTACAATAAACAATACATTTAATAATACAGTTGTAAGAGCTGTTATGAAACTTCCTAATGCATATTTTTTATTATCTCCCAATCCTCTCGAGATTTGTAGCATTATACTTGAAAATATACAAGCAATTACGTTTGTTGCAAGATAATATTTATATTGATTATGTATGAATGGTGCTATAATAGCAAAAATTATCAAATATAATATAGATTGTAATGACACTGTTACTAATGTAGTAGTTATTGTATTTTTAATTTCTCTATCATTATTCCTACTGTCAATTAAATGTCTAAATAAAGCTTGCTCTATTTGAAATGTTACTATCGGCAAACATAAAGAAACTAATGTATTTAATAAATCTACTGTTCCATATTCTTCTGTTGATAATAGCGCTGTATATACTGGTAATAGCAAAAATGTTATCAATTGTGTGCATATTTTACCTATTGTTATTATTATTGTATTTTTTACTAGACTCTTTTCTCTATTCATATTTATTTTTTTCGCTCCTTAAATACACACTCCTCAAATTATCAAATGATTCAGTTCTTTTTTTATCCAATATTCGATTAACTTCTTTCCAATTAATTTCTTTATCAATATTATTATTATCAGCATCTATAATTTGTCTATCTCTCAAATTTAATAAATCTAACATATTTTCCAATCTACTATTTCCTGTTGCAGGTGGTCTTTGTAATTCTACGAAAAAGTCTTTATTTAAATTTATAGAAAATGCTAAACCATGAAAAGAATTTGTTACAATATATTTAGCATTTAAGAAATATCCTAACCATTCTGTTGGAGATAATGTATACATATATTTTCCATTTACCCTTCTCTTTATAGAATCAGCAATATAAATAATTTCACAATTTGTTTTCTGAGCCAACTTTTCTGCAAATTTAAAAGTCGATTCGTTTTTTTGCATAACAAATATTAATATATAATCTTTCTCTTTTGGTTCTTTAGCAATTTCAATCCAATCTTCTTTTTTTAATAATAACGTTGGATCCACATCAACATCAACATCTATATCTTTATTTATTAATTTGTGTATTATTTCAATTCCATTTTCCTCTCTTACAGAAATATGATTAAATTGACTTAGTAAGCTTTTATATTTTTCTTGTTCCTTTTTAGGAATTTCATTCATTCCAAAACTTGCTGCATAACTATTTTTCTTCTTATTATCTTTTACAAAATCCAAGAAATATGCTTTATCCCAATTTGTCAATCTATAATTCCATACTTGATCACTACCCGTAATATATTGATCAAATTCCTTTAATTGATTTAATTCATTACAATTTCTAATTATTTTCTTTGTTGTCACTATATTGCCTTCTATAAATTCCTCGAATTTCTTATTTTTTCTATAGAATATTGGGAAATATATGAAATCTTTCACTAACTTTTTTAGCGATTTATCATAAAAGAACTTAAATCTGTTATCTATTATATTATCTCTATAATCTATTACTTCGCTATCAATATTTAAATTTCTTAATGCTTTCTGTAATGCATATGTTTGCAAAACTGCGCCATAATTTACTGCTCTATGAAATGTTATTATACCAAAATTCATCTCTGCCTCCTATTTCTAATAAATATGTCGAAAATTCTTAAAAAAGATTTGTATATTATTGGAAAATTGCAAATTAATAAAAGTTCAATTTTATTGTATTTTTTATAACTATTCTTGTTATTTTTTAATTTTCTCAATTTTTCTCTAATTTCATCTGCATATTTATATATATAATCATTTTTATTATAATTTCTAGCTATATTTCTATACACATATATATTGTCTCTAATATAATTCTCAAGGTTTATTTCTTCAAATTTAGGATACTGTTTTTCTATTATTTCCTTTATTTTATCCGAAAAATATATTATATCTAAATTTTTTTCTCCAAATTTTCCCTTAGTAACAGACTGTTCTCTTTGCATATAATTATATAACCCCAAATTATTCACATACACTTTTTTTGCATGTAACAATACATTAAATAAATAAAATTTATCTTCATTAATTTTTCTCCCATCTTCAAAATCAACTTTTTCAACTATTTCACGTTTTATTAATTTATCCCAAAGACCTATTCCAAAATACTTTCCCTCTAAAAATGCATATATTGCTTCATTATTATCATATATTTTTTCTTCATTCTCTATTTTTTCATTTATAAAATTATTATTTGAAAATATCTTTTTATATCCACATATTGATATATCTGCATTATTAAATTCTAAAGTATAAACCAATGTTTCTATCATATTCTTATTTAAAGTATCATCTGCATCAACAAATATTATATAGTCACCTGTTGCCTCGCTTTTTCCTGCATTTCTTGCTGAACTTACACCTTTATTTGCTTGGTTAATTATATTTAATCGTTTATCATTAAAACTTTCACATATTTTTAATGTACTATCAGTTGAGCCATCATTAACTATAATAATTTGAATATTTTCATAGGTTTGACTCAATATAGATTCAATACATTCTTTAATATATTTTTCTGCGTTATATGCTGGAATTATTATTGAAACTTCCTTCATTATCACTTTTCTCCTTTCTAATTACAGCACTTAAAGTGAATAGTAAATAAGTTAAATAAATTGATGAGTCATGAAATGGGTTTCCAACAAATAAATATGTAAGAAAATATGTTTGTATGTAAATTGATATAGCTATTGAAAACTTTTCATAACTATTATATTTTATTTTTTTGAATTTTTTTATTGTATATATATATATATATATTAATGGAATAAATATTAATGGAATTCCAAATATTCCTGTTTCAGATGCTATTTGTAAAATCTCATTGTGTGTATCTAATGAAATTCCGTTATATGTATTGTATCTAGCATATGCTTTTGAAAAACATCCAAAACCATATCCATAAAAAATCTTATTATTAATTGATTTTTTAGCAAAATTATATAATTCTGCTCTTCCATTTAACAATTCATCCTCAGAATTTGTTTGGAATCGTGACAATGTATTATTAAATACTTGAGGAAAGATACAATACGATAAACATATTACAATTACACCAATTATCAAAAACTTTATTTTTTTCTTTGCACTAGAATTATTTAATAACAAAATAACTAGAATTGATAATATATTTAATACTAATGTAGCTCTTTTAAGCGTTAATAATAATGCAAAAATATGTAATATTATTAATACAATAGCTAACCTACTATTTTTTCTTTTAAATATTATCATCGAAAACAGAACAGCAACTCCAACACTTATAAAAAAAGCATTAACTCCAGTTGAAGCAAATATACCTGGATATGATTTCGCATATTGCACAAGATTATACATTGTAGTTTGACTATTTGAATACAATGTTGGTATTATATTACTAATATACCATTCTGGAGATATCCATGACATTATTGTCACTATTGTAGTTATTGAAGAAAACACTATTGAAACTATCTGTAAACTTTTTTCCCATTTCTTCATTCCTATTATAAGAAAAGAAATTAGCATATATATTAAATATGTTAACAGAAATCTATTTGTAGTATCTTCATCTATAGTAAATATTTTTGAATACAATATTACCAAAAAAAACAATATCGATGGAAAATACATAACTATTTTTTTATTACCACTCAATAAAAAAGCTATACATAAACAAGTCAATGCAACCACTAATGTTGCAATATAGCTAATTGAAATCGTTTTTATTGCATTAAAATAACAAGCATACATTATTATAAAAACTGCAATACTACAAAAAAGCTCACTTATTTTTTTAAATTTTACACTCTTTTCCATAAAATTTTCCCCTATACATTTATATAAAAATTTTCTAACTCCTTTGCTGTATCCATTATTAGATACCTGGCTTGTTCTATTTCAGCTTTTGTATTTTTTCTACTTAAATCACTATTCAATATTTCCTCTGCCCATTCTCTTGGAGACTGCTTTAGCTCTATAAATTTAACTAATTCAGTAATCTTTACTTCATCTGTGATTACGTACTTACTCATAAAGCAAGGCAATCCCGCCGCTTGTGCTTCTATTCCTACTACAGGCAAACCTTCATGTAAGCTTGGCATCAAGAATATATCCATTGCCCACATTAATTCATTCACGTTATCACAAAAACCCATAAATATTACATCATTTTCTAAACCTAGCTCCTTCACTTTTTTTCTGATTATTTCTTCCTTTTCACCTTTTCCAATAAGCATTAAAGTTGACATCTTATTCTTTTTATGTATTTCATTGAAAATATCTATTAAAAATTCATGATTTTTCTGCTCCGAAAATCTTCCTACATTTCCAATAACAAGTTTCTCATTAATATTTAATCTATTACGTATTTCAATTCTTTTCTTTTCATTAAATTTAAATTTTTCATATTCAACTGCATTATGAATAACTCTGACTTTACCATCTTTAACTGTTTTTTTCCCAAATAGCCATTCTCCCGCCAAATAAGCACATGCAAAATAATCAGTTGCATATTTTTTTAATAAGGGTTTACACAAATTTCCAATCATTATTTGTATTTTATTCTTTGATTGAAATCCTATATTATGTGAATGAGCTATTCTTACTGGTATTCCATATTTTTTAGCTGATTTTAATATATAAAAGTTCTTACTAGATGAGTGTAAATGAACCACTTTATAATCATTATGCTGTGAAAAAAATTCATCAATTTTTTTAAAGTAATTAAAATAATCAGTTGGTTTTCTTAACCATACACCTTTCAATTTATATACATTAGATCCCATTTCTTTTAATGTATCCTCTAATTCATACTTAACACCATCATCTAATAATAAATAATCAATTTGTATTTTATTTTTATCCATATGTTTCATATTTTCTATTACAAATGTTTGAATACCTCCTCTAAGCATTCTATCTATAAAATATAAAACTTTAACTTTTTCACTCATTTAAAGCTCTCTCCTATTTTTACTAATTTAATCTCTTTTTCTAATCCTTTTTCCTAAATTCAATATTGGTTTATATATCCCAGTTTTCAATAAAGCTAGTCTACCATATCTTTCTATTTTTATCTTAATTGTATCAGCAAAATACTTATTAAATAATTCCTCATCTGTTAATCGATTAGCATCTTCGAAAAATTGCTCTCTTTTTCCATTTTTCTTTACAGGTTGAAACATAGCCAAAAAACCATTAGTTGCTTTTTCAACATCAATTTCTTCTACTCTATTTTTTTCATTTAATAAATTTATAATATTTCTACCTTTATCTGTATGGACTAAAATTCTGCTTGTACCTTTATCATCATCAAAATTTTTATTATACTTTTCAACTTCAAAGCAATCCCATATTGTAATATCACTTTCTCTGTGTAATTTTTTGAATCTGCAATCATAGCAAGAAGGTCTATCACAAATATTAGTAAAAAATGCTCTTAAATATGGATCTGAATCAACCCCTTTATGGTATTCTTGCTTCTTATCATTATTCTTATTATATATACTTAAATTAGAATATTTATATCCATAGTATTTATCTCTAAACATTATTCTACTAATATCTCTGTATTGTCTTTGTCTCATATCTAAATATTTTTTCCATATCAAAGGTGATGGAACAGCTCTACATACAACATCAACTAATATCAAATTCTCATAATTTTTTCTTAAATAATTTTTTAAACCTTCTACTTGGCAAGATGTACCACTAAAACAAACAAGCTTTCCTCTGTTTAAATGCTCTTTTATTTCACAATAACAATTTCCTATTTCACTTTGTACATATTTGCTATTTCTAAATTTGTAAAGCTCTTCTTTTTTATCTATTCCCTTATGAATAACTTTATATTTATCATCAAATATCGCCCCATATACAATTCCATTGTTTTCAATTACATATTCCGCAATTGCAGTAAAAGCTCCTCCTGATGTACTTTCTCTTCTAATTTTGTCATCTGCATTTTGAAAAATATATGCATGCTGACTATTTTTATTTTCTTTAACATTCTTTATAGGACAAACTTTATCGCATAATCCACAATTAACACATTTGCTTTTATCTATAATAGGGTACATAAATCCTTCTTCATCTTGTTTCATTACAATTGCTTTTTTAGGACATATACTACTGCAAGCTGTGCAACCACAACATTGAGACTTTTCTTTTATTTCAATCATCTTTTTTCTTCCTTTATTTTATTGAATTTTTCAAAAATATTTTAGAACTTTCTCTAAATTTATCTATTTTTTCATTAACATTGTCAAAATTAATTTGCATTTTTATTACATCATCAACATCTTCGGTTCCACTTAATATTCTTTCTTTTAAATCAACAATTCCCAATAATGAATAAATTCTTGAATTCGTTGAAACCTTCGAATTTTTATTGCTATATCTCTCGAAAGTAAAGAATTTTGTATTATTAATTAAACTAAATACAGTTCCATGGAATGAGTCTGTACATACATATTCTGCATTTCTTATTAAGTTTATCCATTCTGCTGGTCCTATGTCATATGGTGCATAATCGCAGAATTTATCACTGTATTTTACATATTCATCTGCGTGATTTAGCGAAACTATTTTGCAGCCTGTTTTTTCTTTTAATCTTTCTGCAAATTTTCTATGCTCTATGTTTTTTCCTAGAAAATAGCATAATATATATTTTTCTTTTATTATAGGCTCTTCTTTTTGAATATCCATCCATTCTTCTTTATTTAATAATAAAGTTGGATCACATACTAATGTTGCTTTATTATCCGATAATTGCTCTACTAATTTAATCCCCGCTTCTTCTCTAGTTGATAAGCAATTTATTCTATTTAAGAATTTTTTATAATCATTTTTATATTTATCAGGAACAGTTGATACTCCAAAGCTTGTGGCGTATGATACTTTATTTACATTGTCTGGCACCCAGTTTAATGTATAATAATCTGCTACAACATTTACTGGTAACCATAATTGATCACTACCAACGATTACATCAGAATAGTTTGCACATTGCGCACTTAGCTCTTTATATGTTTTATATGGTTTTGTTAATTTAAAATTCTTTTCAAATTCTTTGTACTTGTTGTCTCTTATTTGTATATTATTGCCTAAATTTTTATTTATTTTTTTATCAAGTTTTAACTTTACCATACCTAATTTTGATTTAATAAATGGAATATTTGTTATTTGTGACATATAATATTTCTTTTTTCCATTTGCAAAGTCTATGTTTTCATCTATATTTATTGTTTCATTTGGTATTTCCATATTATCTAAAACTTTTTGTGTTGCATATGCCTGTAGCATACTTCCGTAATTGTGTTTAAAATAGCATGATACTATTCCTACTTTTTTATCCATGTCTTTCCTCCAAGTTAATTATATATTTCTTTATATTTTTTGCACATATTTGTAATAGTATAGTTATTCTTTATATCACTAATAACATTTTTTTGTATTCTATTTATATCTACTTTTTTTTCACTTATAGAATTTATCACATTTTCATATTCCTTCAAATTATCACATACAAATCCGTTTTCTCCACTTTTTATTACATCTCTGTTTCCTATAACATTACTTACTATACAGATTTTACCTAAATACATTGCTTCTAACAATGCTATTGGTAATCCTTCCCATAATGACGGTAATATAAATATGTCATTTTTACATAGTTGTTTTAACACATTCTCTCTACTTGCCCAACCTGTAATTTGGATATTTTTGCTTGTCAGTGATTCTTTAAGCTCTCCATCTCCAATCCATGTAAATGTATATTGTGGAAATCTTTCCGCAATTTCATTAAATAATTTTGGATTTTTTTGAAAACCTATTCTTCCAACTGTACATATTTTTAGGTTGTTTGTGTTTATTTTCTCTGGTATTATGCCTTTTATAAATTTGTCTATTTCGTCTGTATTTACACCATTATTTACATATGTACAATTTTTTGTTAATTTTAAAGTTTCAGTATATTCGCCTTTAGAACATGCAATTGTTTTACATCTCCTTTTATACATTGCTGCTAATTTTTCTATTGATTTATATATAAATCTTTTTATTGCTGAATCATCCTGTTTTAAAAATGAATATCCATGTGGCGTATAAAATAACTTCCTATTTTTACTACTTATTACTAATCTTCCAATTATTCCTGCTTTTGATGAATGCATGTGCACTATATCTGGATTTTCCTGTTTTATTATTTGCTTTACTTCTTTACATGCCTTAAAATCGTTTACACCAATACTTCTTGTGAAATTTTTTACTTCTATAAATTTTATATTTTTATTAAAATACTCTTTAAAATTTTCAGGTGTTTGGTTTCTTTTTGCATATGCTATTACTATCTCATAATCTTCTGACATACTATTTGATAATTCTACTAAAAATGTAAATACACCACCACCAAAAGCCTCAACTAAATGTAATATTTTCTTTTTTTTATCTTGCATTTCTGTTTCCTCTCTTATTACCTTGCACCTTTACTTTGAAATACCGATACAACTGTCCACATTATAATCTTAAAATCAAACCATAACCCTTTATTATTTGTATAAAATCTATCCAAACGGCATCTATTTTCGAAGCCCACATCAGACCTACCTCTTGCCTGCCATAATCCAGTTAATCCTGGTTTGTTTTTTATTACATCATCATAATACTCACCCATATCTTCTTTTTCTCTTGGTAAATATGGTCTTGGTCCGTACTAACGACATTTTTCCAGTAAGTACTCCAACAAATTGTCCGGAATTCATCGAGACTAGTTTTGCGTATAAAAGCCCCGACACTTGTTATTCTAGGGTCGTGCTCTAATTTTTTATTTTTCAAATACTCTTCCTTTATCTCCGGATTTTCTTTCATTAACTTTTCCAACACTTCTTCTGCATTATAAACCATACTTCTTATTTTATATATTTCAATCTCTTTTCCATCTTTTCCAATTCTTTTTTGTTTAAATAAAACAGGGGCGTGATCACCTTGTTTTAAATATGCTATTTTAACTATTGCCATTATTGGTATTAGCAACATTGTACCTACTATTCCTGCACATATATCAACTGTTCTTTTTACAAATTTATATACTCCTATTTTTGTTTTGTACCTTACTATTTGTAATGCTCTGTATGTTTTTGATACTTTTCTTAACGATTTTAATTTACCTTTTACCATAGATTTTGATAGTGTTTGTCTGCCCTTTGTTTCGTTAACGTCTGTCATTACCTTTTCCATAGAAAATCCCCCATTTTTAGTTTTACATCCTTTAGACATTGCATTTTTTACAATACAATATTTTTTCTTATGTATACTTGAAACTGTTAGATAATGGCTTTTTCTAATAGTTTTGCTTGTTTGCTTTTATTTTCCGTCTACTTTACTGTTTCTTATTAAACTATATTTTTCCATGTTTGTCAATTATTTTTGAGCTTTTTTTATTTTTTTCGACATGTATTTATTTTGTTTTTATACTTAAAATTCTAAAATACTAAAATAAATATCTTTATTTGATGCAAAAAAGCAGAGGTATTCTCTGCTTTTTGCTCATGTATTCTTTTTTGCTTTTGTTTTTTGATTACTTTATCACGTAATAAATTGGTTGTTCGTATATAACGATTTTCTTTTTTCCTTGTTTTACGTCTTCAAGAAATTGTGCCACCAATTTAGGTGTAATCCGTTTCCGTTGATAGGCTTTTAAAATGCCGTACCGCATGTCGAATTTATACCTTGCCTGGTCTTTTGCAACAGTAATAATTACTTTTGCTGGTTTGGCTAATATATACAAACTATAACCATCTTGGCATTTGGTTGTTTGCAAATAATAACCTTCTTGTGTTAGGTTTTCTACTTCGCATTTTGAAAACGTTCTTTTGTTTTCGGACGCGATATAGTTTACGTCGATTATTTGATCTGCTTCAATCATCGCAGACCCCTCCTTTACCAAGTTTTACTTATTTTAACATATTTTTTGTTTTTTTCAATACATTTTTGTCACATTTTTGTAAAATTTTTCTTTTTGTATTGACTGATTAAATATTTTATGTTACCATTTGAAATGTACGTAAAAACCTAATACCGAAAAGGAGTTGAAAATGAAATTAAAATTGTTTCACTATTCACCCGAATATGTCTTGGATTATAATTCATTAATCCTGAATTATGACGAAAATTTAAATGTATGGGAATTGGTTGGTTTACACCACCGCGAAGTATTCATTTTTGGTAAAGAAAACTTAGAATGTGCTTTGCGTTTGTTTCCATATCATGAAACATTATTCATAAGTTACGATTTATATTCGCAATTTTGTGATATGTTTCAAGAAATTTTCGAATACGACCCTGATTCAGATGATCCATATAAATACTTATATGACAACATTTTTTTTTTTTGTGATTCTGAAGAAGAGCCGGTTGATCTTAACACATTTAACTATGGATGTGAAAAAGAACCAGTTTACGGCGATTTGTAAACTCCTTATGGCGGGCACTTGATTTATTCTGTGCCTGCTTTTTTATTATTATAAAAGTTTATCAAGAAAGAAGTGATTATTATGTTAAAAAGCGACAAAAAGAAGCAAACTTCAAAGAGCTTTTCCTATACTAACACTAATGAAAATGAAAAAACTAAAGAAAACAAACCTAAAAAGAAAATGAATATTGTTTTAAAAATTTTTCTTATACTTTTTACTATTATTTTAATATTTGTTATAACAGTTTTTACTACCGTATATTTTTATTTACAAAATAAACTTGGCAAAATAGATTATGTTGATTTAAAGAGCTCTGAAATAACTATAAATAATGGTATTGACAATTCTTTAGCAACCTACAGAAATATTGCCCTATTAGGAATAGATGCCAGATCAGATACTTTTAATCGTGGTAACAGAAGTGATTGTATTATGATTTTAAGCCTTAATGAAAAAACTAATGAAGTAAAAATAGTCTCTGTTTACCGAGATACTTACTTAGATATTGATGGACATGGTTTAGATAAAGTTACTCATGCATATTCATATGGTGGTCCTAAACTTGCCTTAAGCACTTTAAATAAAAACTTAGATTTAAATATTACAGAATTTGTTGCCATAAATTTTGATACTGTTCGTACTGTTGTTGATAGTATTAATGGTATTACAATGCCTATTGACTCACAAGAAGTTAAATATATTAACAATTATATTAATTCATTAAATAAACAATTTGGTACATCTTCTAAAAATATTACAACACCAGGAACTTATACTTTAGATGGTGTGCAAGCTTTAGCATATTCAAGAATTCGTTATACTGATGGCGGTGATTATAAAAGAACTGAGCGCATGAGAGATGTTTTTACAGCTGTATTTAAAAAGGCTAAAACAATGAATGTTTCTGAGTTAAATAATTTAGCCGATACAATTTTGCCACATGTTTCAACTAATATAAACAAAAAAGAAATAACAAATATGATTCCAAAAGCTATGTCTTTTAATATAAATGATAGTTTTGGATGGCCTTACCAAACAGACGGAAAATTAATTAATAAAGTATGGTATGGAATACCTTTAAATTTACAAAATAATGTTTCGCAGTTACATTCGGCTTTATTTGATGAAGAAAATTATGAGCCAACTGAAACTGTAAAAAATATTAGTAATAATATAATTCAAAAAACTGGTTTAAAATAAATAAGAGCCTGCAAATGCAGGCTCCTTTTTTTTTGCGACTTGATTTTTTTTTCACTTCTTTTTAAAGAAGTTGAAAAAACTCTTTTTTTCAGGATACAATATATCTTTGTACTTCTTTATTTCTTCTTCACAAAGACATATATATTCGGACTTTTTTTGAGGATTATCTTTAAAATCGATTGGATAATCCGGATCTTCTTTTGCCCGAATTATTTCTTCTTCCCAAAACTCTAAATGGGTTTTGGCATATGCTTCTTCGTATTCTGATATACTTTTTTTCATATAAGACCTCCGAATTTTTGTAGCAAAAATTTTTAAACGTATGATGTTTTTAAGTATATCATATTTCAACAATTCTGTAAAGTGTTATTGTTATTTTATTACACAAAAATAAAATAATAATAATGCTCCTAATATAATTCTATACCATCCAAATACTTTGAAATTGTGTTTTTTAATATAATTCATTAGGAATTTTATTATCCATAATGATACTATAAATGCAACTACCATTCCTAGAATTAATAAAGCCATTTCTGTTCCTGTAAAGTTTAGTCCATATTTTACTATTTTTAATAAACTTGCTCCAAACATTACTGGTACTGCTAAATAAAATGTAAATTCTGCTGATACCTTTCTTGATACACCTATTAATAATGCTCCTATTATTGTTGCTCCTGAACGTGATACTCCTGGAAATATTGCTGCTATTAATTGAAATATTCCTATTATTATTGCATCTTTGTATGTTATTTGTGGTATACTGTTTATTCTTGTTTTTCTTCCTTTGTGCCAATTTTCTACTACTATAAATGCTACACCAAATACTATTAATGCAATAGATACGCATGTTGGATTATAAAATAGTGCTTCAAATTTATCATCAAATAATAATCCTATAACCGCTGCTGGTATGCATGCTACTAATATTTTTCCCCATAAATTTGTTATTTTTTTATCCAAATGTGATAATAAACCACTTTTTGAAAATGCCTTTTCTGGCTTATTTGTAAATGGCCATATATCCTTAAAATATATTAATACTACGGCAAGTATTGCACCTAATTGTATTACTACTTCAAACACACTAAAAAAGTTGTCTGAAAC
>ERZ827440.986-NODE-986-length-34883-cov-3.665011_pt1 | contig 34883 bp, 31 predicted proteins | sample MGYA00519774_ERZ827440 | MGnify/ENA primary metagenome ERZ827440 (study PRJEB31778, sample SAMEA3449302) | human gut metagenome | biome: human gut; feature: human-associated habitat; material: faeces | place: United Kingdom | collected 2010/2012 ... | reverse complement strand
ATCTTGGCCACCTCGTCCTCGGCGTTCTGCCCCTGGCGGACGCGGCAGGCCGCCTGGAAGTAGCGGCGGATGACCTCCTGCCGGGAGGCCTCGCGGCAAACCTCGTCGTCCACGATGGAGAAGCCCGCCATGTTCACGCCCATATCCGTCGGGCTCTTATACGGACATTCGCCGTAGATGCGCTCAAAAATCGTTCGCAGCACCGGGAAAATCTCGATATCGCGGTTGTAATTGACCGTCGTAACACCGTAGGCTTCCAGATGGAACGGGTCGATCATGTTCACGTCGTTCAGGTCGGCCGTCGCCGCCTCATAGGCGAGGTTGACCGGGTGCTTGAGCGGCAGATTCCAGATCGGGAAGGTTTCAAACTTTGCATAGCCTGCGTTTATTCCCCGCTTGTGATCGTGATAAAGCTGGCTTATGCAGGTCGCCATTTTGCCGCTTCCCGGCCCCGGGGCTGTGATAACAACGAGGGAGCGTGATGTTTCAATGTAATCGTTTTTACCAAGACCGTCCTCGCTTATAATATGCTCCACATCCGAAGGGTACCCGGCAATGGTGTAGTGGCGGTAGCATTTTATTCCGAGTGTTGTAAGATGCTTTAAGAAAGCGGCGGTGTTGGGCTGATTGTTAAAGCGTGTAAACACAACGCTTCCCACATAAAGCCCAAGCTCCCTGAAGGTGTCGATAAGGCGCAGAACATCGCTGTCGTAGGTAATGCCGAGGTCGCCTCTTGTTTTGTTGTTTTCAATATCCTCCGCATTTATTGCGATAACGATTTCCACATCCTCCTTAATCTGAAGGAGCATTCTCATCTTACTGTCGGGTTCAAAGCCGGGGAGTACACGGGAAGCGTGATAATCGTCAAAGAGCTTGCCGCCGAATTCGAGGTAAAGCTTGCCGCCGAACTGGGTAATGCGTTTTCTGATCTGCTCCGACTGCATTTTAAGATATTTTTGATTATCAAATCCTGTTTTTCCCATAATAAATGTACTCCTTCTAACAAATTCTTCATAAAGTATATCACAAATTCCGATAATAATAAAGGGTATTTTTCAAAAAAACACAAAAAATTTATCCTCTTCTGAATTTTGCTATGCAATAGAGGGCACGAATGCCGTCCGACAGCCCGATTTTTTTGCCCTCCTCGTTGGTTCTGGGCTTGTAGGAAATCGGAACCTCGGCAATTTTTACGGTTTTTGAAACCTTTGCGGTTATTTCCGGCTCGAAGCCGAAGCGGTTTTCGGTAATTTCAATGCCCTGTATGAGCTCTCTTTTGAAAGCCTTGTAGCAGGTTTCCATGTCCGTAAGCTTCTGACCGGTAAAGAGGTTTGACAAAAATGTCAAAAAAGCGTTTGCGATGCGGTTTGCAAGATAGCCCTCCCTTTTTCCCTCAAGGAATCTTGAGCCGTAAACCACATCGTTTTTGCCCTCGAAAATGGGCTTGACGACCTTCGGGATTTCCGTCGGGTCATACTCGTCGTCCGCATCCTGAATAATCACAACATCCCCCGTAGCGTGGGAAAAGCCTGTGCGAAGCGCCGCACCCTTTCCCATGTTCACATCGTGGTAGAGTATTTTTGAGACCAGGGGCTTTACATCATTTTCCAAAATATCTCTTGTTCCGTCGGTGGAAAAATCGTCAACCACTATGATTTCCTTTTCGTATTCGGAAATCCCATTGACCTTTTTTACAATCGAAAGAATATTGTCCTTTTCGTTATAGCAGGGAATTACAATACTTAATTTTTCCATAGTTCCTCCTTGTAAAGCGGAATTTTATCGTAAATCAAAATCGAATAATTTTCAAAATTTCGTACTTCCCGAGGCTCACCGAGCACGGATTTAACATTTTCATCGGTAATACCGTAGTCAAAGCCGTAACCGAGGCGAGTGGTAAAAATTCCGTTGTAGCGGTATGTGTCCTCCTCGGGTGAGGGGCTGTTTCTCACAATGATAAAGCTTGCAGGCTCGTCGTACCACGAATTTTTGCAAAACCAGACTCTCGGAGAAAGCCTTCCGTCCTCATACTTAATCGCCCGAACGGAAAGCTTTCCGCCGGAATACGCAGAAAGCACGCTCGAATCCCAAAAAGCCGCATAGCCTTCCGTCAGGTTTTCCCGTTCCAGATAAGAACTCAGCCTCGAAAACGAGTTTTCGGCAGAATACGGGCTTCCGTGTGGCATAACCGAGGAGGCAAAAAGCATAATTCCAACAGCGGCTGATATAATGCGCAAAAACCCCGTGGGCTTAAAATTCCGTGCGACAAAAATTGCAAGCATCATGGGCAAAAATGCGATGTATCTTCCGGTTGTTATGTCGGTTGTGTAGGTCGTAAGCCACAAAACAGCCGTCATGACGATAAAGCCCATACCGAGCATTACGGACGGAATGTCAAAATCCCTATTTTTAATGAGCTTTTTTATTTCCCTTCCCAAAAGGAAAAGCGCAAATGCGCAAACCAGGATTTTTACCGCAAAAACCGCAGTTTTCACACTGAAAAGGTCTTTCCCGAAAAAGTAAGAATTAATGAGCCGCAAAACATACTCGATGTAAAGCCCGATATTTCGTGGAATATCGCCTATTTCCGAAAAATACGATGTGTAATAATCGTTCCAGTCCGCACCGCCTATAAAGCAATACAGCTTTTCAAAAGCCATGCCGAACACGCAAGAAAGAACGGCAAAAACCCCTGCACTTCTTTTGATTTTCCCGATTATCGCAAGAAGCACGGCAGGCAAAACAATAAGCAAAAGCGCGGTTCTGTCGCCGCAGCAGGCAAGGCAGGTCACAATAGAGAAAAGCACAAGAAAGGAGCGTTTTCCCGTATCATTAAATCTCATTACAAGATAAACTGCAAGAAATGACAGCCCGAAAACACTTGTATGCACAAAGGAATGTGAAAGCGCATAGGTTGTGGGAACAAGTCCCAATCCCAGAAGCGCAAAAAACGCCGTCAATCTATCCGAAACCCTGTAGAACACAAGGGGCAGAGCGCACAAAACCATAAATGCGTACATCAAAAAGCAAGCCAGATGATAAGCCCTTAAGGACACGCCGAAAACGGCAACCGACACCACAAACCAAGGTAAATCGGTGGTTATAAAGCTAACGCCGGTAAGATGCCAGTCGGAAAGCAAAATGTTTCCGGAAAGCACATCCTTTGCCTCAAGCAGCATACACGCACCGTCGGAATTTATCGGCTGCTTTGAAATTTCAGAAATGAGATACACCGCAAAGCCAACCGCAAAAAGTACGGCAAGTAAGATTTTTATTGCCTTTTTCATCAGAATTCAATCCTGTCGTAAATAAGTATATCATAAATTTCAAAATGCAAAACGCTTTCGGGTTGCCCGAAGGTTTCAATAATCGCATCGTAGGTAAAAGGCTTTTCGGAAGTTCCGCCTATTTGCTCAATGGGAGCAAGATGCATATTGAAAATGCCGTTGTAGTTGTAATTTTGCTCCTCCGAATCGGCTTTTTCTCTTCTCACAACCACAAAATTACCGCCCTTGTACCAGGAATTTTTGCAAAACCACCTTCTGGGCTCAACGCCCTCCTCCCCGGCTCTCACTGGACTTATGTGAACTGCGCCGCCTGAATATGCATCCACAACCGTAGAATCCCAAAACGCTCCATAGCCTTCCGTTAAGCCTTCATCCAAAAGAAACTCCGAAAGCCTTGAATATGTGTTCTCCGGTGAAAAAGAGCTTCCGTGGGGCATTATGTTTGCCACCGCAAGGAGCACAAACAAAACGCATAAAGCGTAATTAAAAAGTCCCTTCGGGGGAGAAATGTCGATTGTTCTCGCAACGGTCACGGCAAGCAAAAACGGCAGGAAAGCTATATACCTCCCCGATGTCAAATCCGAGTTCATCGTGGTTAAAAAAAGCATAAGGCTTATAAGCAAAAAACCTATTCCGAGTGCCGAAATTGCAATATCCGACTCTTCCTTCCGCACAAGAGAGCGTAAAGACAGAAAAATCGCATAGAACGCAAAAAGCACAATAATTATTTTAAGGGCAAACACGCCTGTTTTCAAGGTGAACAATTCCTTGCCGAAAAATCTTGAGTTCACAAGCCTCAAAAAATAATCTATGTAAATTCTTATATTTGAAGTAATATCGGAAAATACCGCAAAGCTTGTTCTTGAAAGTGAGTTAAGCTCTGCACCGCCCGGGGCTAAGAATATTTTTTCAATCAAAAACCCTATTGCAGAGCCCGAAATAAGCCCCAAAGAAACCGCCTTCGGTTTGTTTACTCCGCCGCAAAGGCTTACGGCAATAAGGGGAACAACCGCAACCGCAAGGGAGCTTCTGTCGCCGCAAACCGCCAAGGCACAAAGGGCAATAATAAATGCAAGCCTTGATTTTTTGGGGTTATCGTTATATAGCTGCACCGCAAAAATAAGCAAAAAGGACAGTGCAAACCCTGCCGTATGCACAAATGCGTTTGAAAGGGCATACACCGTAGGGATTGCCCCCAAGCCAAGGAATATACAATAGGACAAAAACTTGTCCTCAGCCTTATAAATAACGGGCAAAAGCGCGCAGACCGCCATAAAAATATACATCAGAAACACAGACAGACGAAAAGCGTTCAATCCCACGCCGAAAACCGCAGTACCTAAAATGTACCACGGAAGGTCAGTTGTAATAAAGCTTATTCCCGTAAGATTCCAGTCCGACAAAAATATATTGCCGGATAAAATATCCCGTGCTTCAAGCATCATGCAGGCGGAATCGGAATTCATCGGAAGCTTCATTATTTCAGCCCCGATAAAAAGCACCGCCGCCACAGCGGATGCGATAACGAAAACTATTTTCAGCAGCTTGACCGCAATTTTATCCACAGCCTCACCCCACCTTATAATTATACAATACGAGGGCACCTATTGTCAATGCTTTTATAAAAAAAGCCCCCGCATATTGCGAGAGCTTTCCTAAAGCTTATGAGCTTATTTATCGTCTATATCAATTCTCATTCCGGTTTCTGCGGACTTAAAGCAAGCAACCATAACCTTAAGCACGTTTCTTACCTCGTCGAGCTTAATCTTCTGAGGCTCGATTCCGTCAACCGCCTTAACAAGATTTCTGTAGAAATCATGCACATCGGACTGAGGTCTGTCAACCTCGTAGGTATCAATGGTAATCTCGTCTCTCGGAGCCATTGTCTTTGTTATGCCTGCGGCAGTCTGCACAGGGAGGACATCCTTTTCGTTCCAAGCCTTGCACTTTGCAACCTGCGCCTTTTGCGTCCAGTCGGTTATAATCGCACTTCCGTTTTTGCACTGCATATAGAACCTCGGAAGAGCGATAAAGTTCAGCGTTCCGACCTCCGCATAGCCTCTCATGCCGTCATTAAAGAACATTTCAAGCTTAAAGCCGTCATCAACCTCATCGTTTGTGTAGTTGGTAAGGGAGCAATAAACCGTTTTAACGCCTGAGGTGTTGAGCTGAAGAAGCTGATCTATGAGGTGAACGCCCCAGTCAAGAACCATTCCTCCGCCGTACTGCTTGTGGCATCTCCAGTCGCTCGGAATACCACGGGAGCCGTGAACTCTGGATTCAATGTTAAGCGGAGCGCCGATGTCGCCGCTTTCGATAATCTTTTTAATTCCGAGGAAGTCAACATCCCATCTTCTGTTCTGATGAACGGTAAATAATGAGCCCGTTCTTTTTGAAGCCTCAACCATCTCGTCAAATTCCTCAACGGTCATGGAAACAGGCTTTTCGCAAACAACAGCCTTTCCTGCCTCGAGCCCTCCGATTACAAGCTCCTTGTGGACATCGTTAGGAGTTGCAACAACAATAATATCCACATTTTTATCGTCATAAACCTCCTGAGCTGAAGCGTAGGTTTTAATTCCCTTTGACTTTGCAAGGTCAATTCTTTCCTGCTTAATATCGTAAATACCGGCTAAAGAAACCACATCGCTTTTAAGGCAATGATCGGCGTGCCAGCCGCCCTGACCGCCGTAACCGATAACCGCAACATTCTTTTTCATTATATATACCTCTCTTATACCTAAAGAATAATTAAATGATGTAATCGTTTACAACTATAGGTAGTATACTACCATTTATTCAATTTGTCAATAAATTTCGAGCTAAAACATTTTTAAAATCTCATTACATAGCCATTAATTTTTGTGCATTTTTAACAACTTTTCAAAAAAAGCTGTTCAAAACGAGATTTTTATGATATAATAAATATGAAAAAAACACATTCGGAGGAAACGAATATGAAATGTCCGTTTTGCGGTACACTTGACAGTAAGGTTATTGATTCCCGTTCCACGGAGGAAGGCGTTTCGATAAGGCGCAGAAGGGAATGTCTTAAATGCAATAAAAGATTTACCACCTACGAAAAGGTGGAGAGCATACCGATTATGGTTATAAAAAAGGACAAGCGCAGAGAGCCGTTTGACAGCTCGAAGATTATGCGAGGTCTTACCCGTGCTTGCGAAAAACGCCCCATTTCGCTTGATATGATCGAGGATATGGTTTACAAAATCGAAACCAAGATTTATAACACTCTTGAAAGGGAAATCACCAGCGACCAGATCGGCGAAATGCTTCTTGAACAGCTTAAGGATGTGGACGAGGTTGCGTTCATCCGCTTTGCTTCGGTTTACAGAGATTTTAAGGATGTCGAAACCTTCAGAAATGAGATAAATAAGATTGTAAAGCACTGATTCAATATTTTAAGGATGACCTCACTTCCTGTTTTTCTCAACAAAATAATCCCGACAAACAGACGGACTTAAAATAACCGTCGGTGTTTTGACGCGACAGGAAACCAAAATTTCTATTTAAACAAGATAAGGCTTTGGCAAGTTTTTCTGCCAAAGCCCTTTTTTGATTAAGCCTACACTATTACTCTGTACATTTCAGCGGCATCGTCCTTTTTAACGGCTTCTGCAACCTTCAAGACCTCCGCCTTAAGCGTATTTGTGCCGAAAGCGATTTCAATGATGTCGCCGACCTTTACATCGGCAGAAGCCTTAGCGACTCTGCCGTTTATGCTTACTCTTCCGCCGTCGCAAGCCTCGTTTGCAACGGTTCTTCTTTTGATAATTCTTGAAACCTTAAGAAACTTGTCCAGTCTCATTTCAATTCTCCTTTAACCATGTCCCAAAGCTCGTCAAGCTCCGAAAGGGACATATCCTCCATTTTTTTGCCCGACTGCTCCGCAAGCCTTTCCACGCCCTCAAAACGCCTGATGAACTTTTCGGTAGCGGCAGAAAGAGCCGTTTCGGGCTGAATTTTCGCAAATCTTGAAACATTTACGGCGGCAAACAAAAGGTCACCGAATTCTTCTTCAAAGCGTTCCCTGTTCCCTATTTCCGCCTTCAGCTCTGAGCATTCTTCTTCAAGCTTTGAGAACGCTCCTGAAATATCGTCCCAGTCAAACCCCGCCTTTGATGCAGCCTCCTGAACCTTGCACGCACGAAGAAGCGCAGGAAGAGATTTGGAAATACCCTGCATTGCTTCGGTTCTTGTTTTCTGACCTTTTTCCTTTTTCTTGACCTCCGCCCAGATTTTAAGCACCTCATCGGAATTTTCCGCCTTGGCGTCACCGAAAACATGGGGATGTCTCGAAATCATCTTACTGCACACACAGTCGAGCACGGTATCAATCGTAAAATCGCCGAGTTCCTTGCCTATCTGAGAGTACAGAACCACCTGTAAAAGAAGGTCTCCGAGCTCGTCTGCAAGAGCGTGCTTGTCGCTCTCTCCGGCAGCCTCGGCAACCTCATAAGCCTCCTCGATAACAAAGCGTTTCATGCTTATGTAATCCTGTTCTTTATCCCACGGACAGCCGTTCTCACCCCGAAGTCGGGCGACGATGTCCAACAAATCGTCAAAGCCGTACATATTTTACTCCTTTATCAATCTGTGTTTTTCCATAATTTCTGCCAATTTTTCACCCTTGGGAAGCATTTTTACATCTTCCTTTTTCACAATTCTTAATACAAATACCGCCGCAAAATAAACAACGATTGCCACAGCCATGCCGATAAGTGTAATAAGAATAGAGCCCATTCTTCCGCCTGAAATAAAGGATGAGCATATTTTGTAGACGGCAACCGTCACAATACCCATGATTACCGAAGCCACGCAAGGCTTAAACACGAATTCCTTTATGCTGAAGCGAAAGCCTGTTGTGCGCATGACTGAATATATGTTAAGTGCCGCAATCGTGAAGTAGCAAAGCAGGGTACTTACCGACGCACCCACAATGTTAAGCGACGGAATACTTATGAAAATAAAGCTTGCGATAATCTTTACGGCGGCGCCGATAATCATGTGAATAACCGGAAGCCAAACCTTTCCTGCCGCTTGAAGTATGGACGATGTAACCGAAACCAGCGTCACCCACACGATAGCAAAGGAAAGCACCTGTAGCATAACGGCGGATGCGTCCGTTGCGTAGAGGGCGTTTAATATAGGTCTTGCAAGAACCGAAAGCCCTATAACGCAGGGAAGTGAAATAAGCAGCGTTATTCTTATTGAAGAAGCGATAATCGTGTTTGCCTCACGGGAATCGTCAGCGGCAAATGCGGCTGAAAGAGCCGGAACAACGCAGGTTGCAATAGCCGTAATCATGGCAAGAGGAAGATTGTAAATTGTCATTGCGTAACCGCTGTATGAGCCGTAAAGCCAGTTTGCACCTGCCTTTGAAAGAACCCCCGATGATAAAAGAGAGTCGAACTCACCGTCTGTAACATACCCGGAAAACTGAGAAAATACGCTCTTTGCGGTTTCGGGGTCAAAGCTTATTTTCATAAGGATTTTTCGTATAAGCAGAGTGTCGGCAAAGGTGGTTATGCTGGAAACGCAAGCACCCACCGTAATCGGTACGGCAATCCACACAAGAGTTTTGAGAATTTTCCCGTAGGGCATGGCATCGCCTTTAGGAAGGTCTGAAACCGTAAGCCTTCTTTTCCCGAGCATATACATTACGATAAGCAAAAGCGCACCTGCGATTGTACCTGCCGTAACGCCGAATATAGCACCGCCTGCGGCAGCCTTTATACCCTCTGAAATAAAGAGGTAAGCCAAAAGCAGTCCCACAACCGGCTTGCCGGCGGCCTCAACAACCTCGGAAAGTGCGGTGGGGATCATATTTTGCATACCCTGAAAATAGCCTCTCAACCCTGCCATAACGGCAACAAAAACAAGCGCCGGAGCAATAATTCTTATGCACTGAGCAGTGCCCTCCGAGGCTTCCATAAATCCGGCGATGGGCTCGGCGAACAAAAGAAGCACAAGTGCACCGAGAAGCCCCAAAGCCGATATAAGAAGCATCTCAACCTTGAAAATTCTTTTTGTATTTCTCGTATTTCCTATCGCAACATTTTCGGAAATCATTTTTGAAACCGCAATCGGCAAGCCTGCCGTTGCAATGATAAACCCGAAAACATAGCTTTGATACGCCGAAGTGTACATACCCATGCCGTCCTCGTTGAGAACGTTTGCAAGAGGTATTTTGAACACAGCGCCGATAATTTTCGTAACCAAATTGGCAATTACAAGAATAATTGCCCCCTGCAGAAATGTCTGTTTTTTAAGCTTACTCAAATCCGCACCGCCTTTCCCGAACATAACATTATATGACTAAAAAAATCAAAGCAGAACTAAAAGGGGTAATATTTCATACCCCTTGTAAAAATTTGTCAAATTACTTAAAACGAAGGAAATCGGGAATATCAATTCCGTCATCAACCTCATTTTTCGGAGCCTTGCTCAAAATCTCGTCCATGGTAGTTGTGAAGGGCTTTCCGTCAGAAGACATTGAAGAAGCGGACGGAACCTTATCTTCAAAGCCCGTTGCAATAACCGTAACCTCGATTTCGTCCTTCATATCGTCCTTTGTCATTGCGCCCACGATGATGTTGGCATCGGGAGCAACGGCACTTCTAACGATAGAAGCTGCGGCGTCGATTTCCTGCAATGCAAAGTCCGCACCGCCGGCGATGTTGATGATAACCCTCTGAGCACCGTCGATCGGGATTTCGATAAGAGGACTGGAGATAGCAATTTTAGCGGCTTCTTCAGCTCTGTTTTCGCCCTTTGCACGGCCTGTACCCATGTGAGCGTTGCCTGCGTCAAGCATTGTGGTCTTAACATCGGCAAAGTCGAGATTGATAAGCGCAGGAGTGATAATGAGCTCGATAATGCCCATAACGCCGTGTCTTAAAACCTCGTCACCCAAAGTAAAGGCTTCGTTTACGCCGGTATTTTTCTGAGAAATCTGAAGAAGCTTGTCATTTGGGATAACAATAATCGTATCCACGCATTTTTTAAGCTCCTCGATACCTGCTTCGGCATTTTTTGCTCTTACCTTGCCTTCAAAGCTGAAGGGTTTGGTTACAACCGCAACGGTCAGAATCCCCATATCTCTTGCTATGGAAGCAACAACCGGAGCTGCGCCCGTTCCCGTACCTCCACCCATTCCGGCGGTAATGAAAATCATGTCCGCACCGGAAAGAGCAGCCGCAATGTCCTCACGGCTTTCTTCTGCGGCATCCTTGCCGATTTCGGGCTTTGCGCCTGCGCCGAGCCCCTTGGTCAGTTTTTCGCCGATCTGAATTTTCTGAGCGGCGATAGATTTTTTGAGTGCCTGATTATCCGTGTTGACAACAATAAAATCAACACATTCCACTCCGTTTTCGATCATACGGTTGACAGCGTTGTTACCGCCGCCGCCCACTCCGACAACCTTGATTTTCGCAAAATCATCGGAAATAGTATCAATAGTGTCCACTTTTACCATCAGTAAACTCCCCTTTGCAAAAGTTTTACGGTTTTATCCATTGTTTTTATGTCCGGTATAATAATTAAAAATATCATAACAGCCCTTGAAAACTGCCGCCACGAACAAAATAACACATACCGTATATATATCCAAATCCAGCTTTTTGCCGATAAATGCGGCGCCCACAGCAATAACAGCCGTGATAATGAAGCCGGAAATAAATATCTTGATATTAAGTGTTTTTTTAAGCCTTGCGTTTACGGAAAAAACCGTAAACATCAATATGTCAAGAACTATTAATCCGAAGGACTGCATAAGCCCCTGCGGAATAACAATCGGTAGAAAAAGTGCAAGACAAACGCCCAAAACAAGTGCCAGAATACAAATTAACATTATTCAACCTCCGTCCCGGCCGCCTTGGCGTATTTATTGCTGATATTCCCCGCATAAGCCGGAATATCAATTTCGTTTTCCTTTACGACATCAATTTCGAGATAATCGTCGAGCGAGTCAATAACACCGTCCTTCATTTTGAGAGCTCCCAGAAGATTGTCCGGATTTCCGATTGCTTTTATCTCATACGGAACCGAATATCTCCTGTTGTTGACGCTCACGGTAGAGCCTGCACAACGGATTTCGCTTGTTGCAATCAGCCTTTCGTCATTGACGGAAATAGCCTCGGCATCGGCGTCCCTCAGCTCGTTTATGATCCTGAGCAAATCCTCCTGATGAACCACAAAGAGATTTACTCCCTCGGAGGAAACGGTTTTATCCGTACGCTTGTCCGAAACGGTTACAATAACTCCGGGGCCTGTCACATCGCAAAGTCCCGCAGCCATTTTTGCATCCTCAAGCTGCTTTGAAAGAACCTCCGCATAGCCGTCAGAATCGCTCGCCTTTAATTTATACTCCTCAATGTCGCCTGCATATGAGGCAAGCTGTTTGTTAAGACGCTCGTTGATATTTTTTTGTGTTTCAAGCTCCGCCTGAATATGCTTGAAGTAAGCCTCGCCCGAAACCTCATTGCTTTCGGATTTACCGTTTATGCCGACACTTCGCATCTGAACCGTACCGGAAAACCCGAGAATAAAGCACAAAGCCGCAATAAAGCAAATTTCTTTTGAAACTCTCATTCAGCATTCTCCGAACCATCAAAATTTTCGTTATCTTCGTCATCCGAAGTCTCATCATCGAAAGCATCATCTGAAAGAGTGATGTCTTCCGGTCTGTAAACGGGGTCTGAACCGCTGAAATCAATAATACCGGTATCCTTTCCTTCCCCGTCGAGCTTTGCGACGATTTCCGCAAGGAAGCTGAGCTTGTATGAAAGCTCGCTTTTATCCTTTACGTTCGCAATCATTTTACCGTTATTAAGAGTAAGAGTTATGTTATCCTGATCCTTAAGATTAATTTCAACAATTCTGTCCGACAGACTGCTCTTTGAAATCTCCGACAGAATGGTGGAAATAAGCTCGAGCTTGTCTTCATCCTCTTTTGAAGGTTTAAGCTTTTTTTGCCCGTCAATGGTAACAGAAACACCCGTAATTTCGGGATATTCTCCGTTTTCCACATCCATTTCCTCCAGAACGGAGCAATGGCTGTCGATAAGTATAAATCTCCCGTCCGCATAAGGGATTATGGCGCAGGGCTTGTTTTCCTCGACCACAATGCTTACGCCGTTCGGAAAAACTCTTTTGATTTTTGCGGAATGAATATAGCTTTCGGCGTTAAGATTGTCAATAACATCTGAAAGCTTCATGGAAAAAGTATTCATCCCCACAGAAATACCGGACACTTTAGTTATATATTCGTCATCAAGATGTTGATTTCCTTCAATATTAATATATTTTATCTTAAAATACGGTGTAAAAGCCACAACTGCGACACACAAAAGCAGCAAAACCGTCACAACAAAAGCGGTTTTACGATGCCCGTTGCGTCTTTTAGCACCACCGTATTTAGTTTTCTTTTGTCTGTTCAAAGCTCAGTCATCCTCCCGGCTTATGTCCGCACCCAAAAGTGCGAAATCACGAACAATATTTTCATAGCCCCTGTCGATATGGCAAATTCTGTTTATTTCGGTTGTACCCTCCGCAGAAAGAGCCGCAACGCAAAGAGCGGCGCCGCCACGCAAATCGGTACAAGAAACCTTAGCTCCGAAAAGCTTTTTCACGCCGTAGATAACGGCGGTTCTGTCGTTTACAACGATTTTTGCGCCCATTCTCGAAAGCTCGGGCACGTGTTTAAATCTGCTTTCAAAAATATTCTCGGTCATAACGCTTGTTCCGTCAGCGGTTGCAAGAGCCGCCATGACAACCGCCTGAGCATCCGTCGGAAACCCGGGATAAGGCCCTGTTGAAATCTTTGAAGAAGCGTTAAGCCTTTTTTGTGCCTTGATAACAAGGCTATTTTCGCTTTCCGATATTCTTGCTCCGCATTCGGAAAGCGTTGCCGCAACGGCTTCTATGTGGGGATAAAATATTCCCTTAAGCTCAGCATTTCCACCTGCGGCACAAACAGCCGACATATAGCTTGCCGCAACGATTCTGTCGGGCAAAACTGAGTATTCGGTGTTATGAAGCTCCTTTACGCCCGAAATTACTATGGTAGAGCTGCCTGCCCCCAAAACCCTCGCACCCATGGAATTGAGAAAGGATGCAAGATCGCATATTTCAGGCTCCTTTGCGGCGTTGTTTATAACGGTATCACCGTCGGAGAAAACCGATGCAAGCATTATGTTTTCCGTCGCCCCAACGCTTGGAGTGTCAAGATGTATTTTTGAGCCGCCTTTGCACTTACCCTTACAGATAATTCTGCCGTGAACCTCCGAAACATCCGTCCCCATTGAGCGAAATGCCTTAATATGAAGATCAACCGGTCTTGCGCCGAGCTCGCATCCGCCGGGGCGTGAAATCTCCGCCTCGCCGAAACGGGCAAGCAGGCTTCCGCAAAAAATTACGGAAGACCGCATTTTAAGCATAAGCTCATCGGGTATCGAAAAGCACTCCGCACAGGAGGAATCCACCGTCAAGGTATCGCCCTCACGCAGAACCCCACAGCCTATAAACTTAAGTATCTCAACTGCGGCGTCAACATCCGAAAGGTTCGGGCAGTTGTGAATAACGCACTCTCCCCGATTAAGTACCGATGCCGCCAATATGGGAAGGACAGCATTTTTGGAGCCTTGTATGAAAACGCTTCCGTCAAGCCTTCTGCCACCGCAAATTTTAATCAAACTCATAAAAGCACCTCCGCACATCATATTATGCGGAAAATACTTTTTATGTTAAAGGGTATTCATAACCGTATTGTAAATAATTTCCGTTGCGTTTGTTATGCCCGCCTTTTTTGAATTTTCAGCCATGATTTTTATTTCATCGGGCTTTTCGATAAGAGAATTTACCGCATCCGAAAGTGAGTCCCCCGAAAGTTCGCTTTCGGGAAGAACCAACGCCGCACCGACCTTTTCCAAAGAGCGTGCATTGAATTCCTGGTGATTGTGTGCAACATTCGGAGAAGGAATAAGAATAGCGGATTTGCCGACAGCGGAAAGCTCGCTTACAGTCATTGCGCCCGAACGGGAAATAACAATATCCGCCGCCGCCATACATTCTCCCATGTTATATATATAAGGAACAATACGCAAATTCGGAAATTCCGCAACCGTACCGAGTTTTTCGGAAACCCTTTCAAATTCTCTTTTACCGGTTGCCAGCATGAGCTGATATTTACCCTGCGATGCGGTTTTTGCCAAAAAATCGCACACCGCATCATTTATTTTCATTGCACCGAGACTTCCTCCGTAAGCCAAAATCAAAGGACGCTCGTCAAAACCGAGATTTTTTCGTGCGTCATCACGGTTGAATTTCAGAATATCACCGAAAATAGGATTTCCGCTGAGTACGAGATTCTTTTTATCAAGATACTTGTCTGTTTCGGAAAAGCTTGTGAAAACGATGTCCGAAAACCTTGCAAGGATTTTAACCGTAACTCCCGGGATAACATTCTGCTCATGAACAAAGGTCTTTATACCAAGCCTCGAAGCGGCATACACAACAGGACCGCACACATAGCCGCCCGTTCCGATAACAGCGTCCGGCTTAAACTCCTTCAGTATCTTTTTAGACTGGGAATATCCCTTGAACATTTTCTGAACCGTTTTGAAGGTGTCCGCACAAAGCTTTCTTTTAAAGCCCGAAACCTCGATAAATTTAATGTCAAACCCGGCCTTGGGGATAAGCTCCCCCTCAAGCCCGTGGGTTGTTCCCACGAACAGGATTTCGCAATCGGGCTGCATTTCACGAAAATACTTGGCTATTGCAATTCCGGGGTTAATGTGACCGCCGGTTCCACCGCCGGAAATCAGAATTTTCATCAGATAAAAGCTCCTTTATAATTTCTTACACTGTCTTGAAACATTAAGCAGAATACCAATACCGGCAAGCAAGAACACCATTGAAGAACCGCCTGCGGAGAAAAGAGGAAGCTGCATACCCGTAACAGGCATTGACGATGTGACAACCGCAATGTTAACGATAACCTGGAGTGCCACCAACATGGTAACACCGAATGCAAGGTATCGACCGAAGCTGTCGGGCGCACGCAGTGCAATGTTGATTCCTCTGTAAATAAATATCACAAACAGTATTATAACCGACAGCGCACCTATAAATCCAAGTTCCTCGCACACTATGGAGAAAATAAAGTCGTTCTGAGGTTCGGGTATGTAAAGATACTTCTGACGGCTCCTTCCGAGGCCGAGCCCGAAAAGCCCTCCCGAGCCTATGGCGTAGAGGGACTGAACAATCTGCCAGCCGTCGCCCATTTTATCCTGAAATGGGTCAAGGAAGGTCGTAAGTCTTTTCATACGGTACGGAGTAAACACTGTAGCGATAAAAGCGAGCAGACCTGCGCCTATTCCGCCGCCGATAAACCATTTCATGGGAAGCCCTGCGATAAACATAAGCAAAATGCAAACAGCCGCAATGACCGTCGTACCCGAAAGGTGATTTTCAAGTAAAACAAGGAGGCAAATTATGCCGATGTTTATAACATATATACCCGCTTCCTTGAGCGATTTTTTGATTTTCCCCCTGTCAAGCGAGAGCTTGAAGGATATAAAAACAATCATGGTGATTTTTGCAAGCTCCGAGGGCTGAAAAGAAATCGGGCCTATACCGAGCCATCTTTTTGCGCCCTTGGATTCCGTTCCAACAACCAGAACCGCAAGCAAAATGACAATAGTGCCGACAAACATGATATTGGCGAATTTTCCGAGCTTATGGTAATCAAAGCGTGACAGAAACCACATTACAAGCAAGCCGCCGGCGGCCATAATGCCTTGATTTTTCAAATAATAATAGCTGTCGCCCATTGTATCTGCGGCACTTGCCGAGCTCGCCGAAAAAACCATAACCAAGCCAAAAAGCAAAATTATGATTATATCGGCAAGAAGGTAATAATCCACATCGCCCACAGCGCCGGGAGTTTTCATTTTTTTGAACTTAGACGGCAAAATGCCTCACCCCTATAATCCAAAGTACGCAACAACGCACATAATAAGTGTAACGGTAACAAAAACAATGTCTATTTTATTTTCCTTCCAACCGCACATTTCAAAGTGATGATGAATGGGACTCATTCTGAAAAGGCGTTTGCCTGTCTTTTTGAAGTAAGCAACCTGCAGAATGACCGAAAGCGTTTCGCAAAAGAAAACAAGACCGCATATAATAAGGATAATCGGCTGACCTAATGCAAGGGCGACAGAGCTTATAATGCCGCCCAAAAACAGAGAGCCGGTATCACCCATGAAAACCCTAGCGGGGTTTTTGTTGAAAAGAAAGAAGGCGAAAACCGCGCCAACAACCGTAAAGCACAAAACAGAAAGACCGCTTTGTGAATAAACCGTTGCGGCAATACCCAAAAAGCAAAGCACGACAATGCTGACAGAAGAAGCCAGCCCGTCAATGCCGTCGGTAAGATTTACGCTGTTGACGCACCCCAGCATAACGAATGCCGCAAAGGGATAATAAAAATAATATAAGTCCACATTGCCGCCGAAGGGAATTAAAATCTTAGTTTCACCGCCGAGATAGAACGCCGATGCTGCAATAAAGAACACCGTAACGGCAATCTGAAGCAAAAACTTCTGCTTTGAAGTAAGCCCCAGATTTCTTTTTTTGACCACCTTTATATAATCGTCAATAAATCCTACCGCACAAAAGCCCACAGCCGAAAGAAGGCAAATTATGCTCCTTGCGTCACGAAGGAGAAAGCAGGATAAAACGATAATCGGGATAATGAAAATAAATCCGCCCATCGTCGGAGTTCCGCTTTTTTTCTTGTGCCAGCTCGGGCCGATTTCCCTTATGCTCTGACCGAATTTAATGCTTATAAGATATTTTATTGCAAACGGAGCAATGGCAACGGCAAAAACAAAAGCCGCAAGCAGACCTGCCACAGAAAGCTTCATTTAAAATTCACCTCAATAAATTCACTGATTTCCGAAAGCTTCATACCGTTGGAGCCTTTAACAAGCACGCAGTCCCCCGGCTTTAAGTAATTTTTAAGAAATTCGCAGGCGTCTTGATTGCTGTCAAAGCTTTTTATAAGCCCTGCGCCTGCCGCACCCTTGGCGATAAGCCTCCCCAAAGTGCCCACCGTAATGACCGCATCCGCAAACGAAGCCTCTTTCCCGACCGCAATGTGCGCATCATTTGAAAAATCGCCCATTTCAAGCATATCGGCAAGAACCGCAATCTTCCTTCCGTTCCCTGCCTTAAGCACCGACAGCGATGCACGCATGGAATCGGGGCTTGCGTTGTAGCAGTCCGATATAAGCTTGATTCCGCCAATATTTTTTATATCCATACGGTTTCCTACGCTTGAAGCCTTTGCAATTCCCGAAACGATTTTTTCGGGTTCAACCCCAAAATGAAGCCCCACCGCAACAGCCGCCAAAGCGTTGTAGACATTGTGCTTCCCGGGAATATTTACACGGATTTTATAGCTTTCGCCGCCGATTTTTGTTTCAAAGAAGCATCCCGAGTCATCCTCCGAAACATTGAAGCCTCTTATATCGCAGTCTTCCCCGAGCCCGTATTTTATGCACGGAAGGGAAATTTTCGATAAAAGCTCATCGTCACCGTTAACCGCCAAAACGCCTCCGGGCTTTAAGCCCTCTACTATTTCAAGTTTTGCCCGAAGGATATTTTCCTGTGACCCAAGCTTTCCTATATGCGACAGACCGATATTGCTTATAACCGCCATATCGGGGCTTGCAACATGCGTCATATTTGAAATTTCACCGAAGCCGCTCATGCCCATCTCAAAAACCGCAATCTCGTGATGTTTTTCCAATTTCAGTGCCATAAGGGGCATACCTATTTCGTTGTTGAAATTGCCGTCGGTTTTTAATGTGTCGAACTTTTCTGACAGAACCGAAGCTATTATTTCCTTTGTTGTTGTTTTGCCGACGCTTCCCGTAATTGCAACGGAGGGAATATCAAACAGCTCTCTGTAGCCCTTTGCAATATCAAGGAGCGCACGCTTCCCGTCGGAAACCTTGATATAAGGCTTTGAAAACGAATAATCCGCCTCTCCGACCGCCGCCGAAGCTCCGCCCGAAAGTGCGGCACCTATAAAATCGTTTCCGTCAAAGCGTTCACCCTTAAGAGCTATATAAAGAGAACCGGATTTTACATTTCTGCTGTCCTTTGTAACCGAATCTATTGCGACATCCTCGCCAAAAGAAGTGCCGCCGCAAAACCTTGCTATATCCTTTAACCGAAGCTTAATCAAAGCTGTTCATCCTCCAATATTTCACGCACAACCTCACGCTCATCAAAATGGATTTTACCTTCCGCCAGAATCTGATATGTTTCGTGTCCTTTTCCGGCAAGTAGGATAACATCGTCCTTTTGTGCGTTTTTAAGAGCGTATCTTATAGCCTCCTTGCGGTTTTCTATAACCGTATATTTTCCGCCGGCTTCCTCAACGCCCGGGATAATCTCATTAATAATCTCAGTAGGATTTTCCGTTCTCGGATTATCCGATGTAACAATGCAAAAATCGGCAAGCTTTCCTGCAATTTTGCCCATTTTCGGTCTTTTGGTTTTGTCGCGGTCACCGCCGCAGCCGAACAAAATAACAATTCTGCCCTTTGCAAAGCCTCTTATACTGCTTAGTATGTTTTCTATACCGTCGGGTGTGTGGGCGTAATCAATCATAACGGTGTAATCACGGTTTACGGGAACAATCTCCGCTCTTCCGCAAACTCCGTTCAAATCGCCAAGTCCCTTTTTTATAACATCTGCAGAAACGCCGAGAGCGGTGCAAATCCCCACCGCCGCCAAAGCATTGTAAACAGAAAATCTTCCCGGGGTATTTATGTGCATATGAGAAACCGCACCGAGGGAGTCGCAGTCAAAATCAACACCGTCAGCACCGAATTCAATATTGCTTGCCTTTATATCCGTTGCCGAATCTATTCCGTAGGAAACGCTTACGCATGAGCAATCCGCAAGAATTTGTCTGCCGCCCTCGTCATCTGCGTTTATGATACCCGTTTTGCACATATCGAAAAGCTTTTTCTTGGCTGCAAGATAATTTTCCATCGTTTCGTGAAAATCGAGATGATCCTGCGTGAGATTTGTAAACGCACCCACATCAAATTCGCAAAACTCAACACGGGAAAGGCAAAGGGAGTGAGAAGAAACCTCCATAACCACGCAGTCCACCGCCTCCTCCGCCATTTGAGCGAAAAGCTGTGTAAGCTCAAGGGATTCGGGAGTGGTTCTTTCTGTTGGAATATCCACATCGCCTATCATGTTCTTATTTGTGCCAATAAGTCCGACCTTAAGCCCGGCGTCCTCAAGGATTTTTTTAACGAGGAAGGTTGTGGTGGTTTTTCCGTTGGTTCCCGTCACGCCGATAAGCTTAAACTTTCCCGAAGGGTGATCGTAAAACCTGTCTGCAATAAACGAAAGAGCGTGCCGCGAATTACCCACAACGGCAGTGGGGACGGAAAGCCCCAAATCACGCTCCGCAATAATCGCCGAAGCTCCGCCCGAAACAGCCGCGTTTGCGTAGATATGTCCGTCTGCGGCAAATCCGGTGATGCAAACAAACACATCGCCTTTTTTTATTTTCCTCGAATCGTAGCAAATGCCGGAAATTTCGACATCGTCAAATTCAGATTTTACATCATAACCGTAAAGCAATTCTTTCAGTTTCATAATAATCTCCAATCCACGGAAGGCAATGTGTGAAAAGCGCCTTCACACTGACACCTGCGTTTTTAATCAGCCGATTCCTGAATAAAGTTTACCGTAACCATAGTTCCAACCTCAACCTCAGCGCCGGCTTCGGGGCTTTGGGAAGTTGCGGTAACGCTGTCTTTAAGATTCGGCGCAATGTCGCTGAAGCTGTAGTTCAGACCGCTCATGTTAAGATTGTACTGTGCCTGAGCGGGAGTAAGCCCCAGAACATCGGGAACCGTTATTTTCTGTTTTGAGCTTCCCGAGGTGTAAAGAATGATTGTGGAGCCGTCCGCCACCATTGAGTTTGCGGAAGGAACTTGCTGTTCAACCTTTTCCCCGTCGCCGATAACCAAGAAGTCAAAGCCTGCGTCAACGGCGGTATTCTTAGCGTTTTCAAGGGAAAGTCCCACAACCGAAGGAACATTAACATTGTCGGAAATGCTTTCGTTTGCGCTGTACTGGGGTTCAACGCCCAGATACTGGAGAGTATCGTCAATAATTTCCCTTGCAACGGGAGCCGCAATGGCATTACCGTAATAAGAATAGCTGTCGGGGTCATCGAGCATAACGATAACCGCAATCTGCGGATCATCCGAAGGTGCAATACCCACAAAGGACGCTATGTACTTACCGCTTCCTCGGGGAAGCTTTTCGGAAGTACCCGTCTTACCGCCGACTCTGTAGCCTGCGATATAACCGTTTGTTGCCGCGCCGACCTCAACCGCCTGCTTCATGATATTCCGCATTGTTTCAGCCGTTTCTGAGGACATAACCTTCCTGACCTCAACCGGCTGCGTGGTGCTTATAACATTCCCGTCATTATCCGAAACCTTTTTTACAACATGAGGAGTGTAAAGCGTTCCCCCGTTTGCAATGGCGGATACGAATGTGATAAGCTGCAAGGGTGTAATCTGGATACCCTGACCGAACGAAGCCGTAGCAAGCTGAACTATATTAAAGCCTTCCTTGTTGTGATAAACACCGCTTGTTTCGCCCGGAAGCTCAATGCCGGTTTTATCCATGAAGCCGAAAAGCTTTGAGTATTCATAGAATTTTTCCGTACCTATTCTCTGACCGATTTGTATAAAGCCGGGGTTACACGAGTTGTAAACCGTTTCAACGAAGGTTTCCGAGCCGTGACCGTTCCTGTTCCAGCAATGGATTTTTGCATCCGCAACCTGGTACATACCGGAGCAATAGAATTTATCGTCAAGCTTAACAACGCCTTCCTCAAGAGCCGCAGCGGCAGTTGAAAGCTTGAAGGTAGAGCCGGGCTCGTAGCTGTCGCTTACCGCCTTGTTACGCCACATTTTGAAAAGTGCCTCGCTTTGTTTTTCGTCCGAATCGCCGTCTTCCTCGCCCTTAAGCCATTCCTTCATTTCGTTTGTGAGGGTGAAGGGATTGTTAAGATCGTAATCGGGAACCGAGGACATAGCCAAAATATCTCCTGTGTTCGGGTCCATAACTATAGCCGCCGCACCGCCTGCAAGATTATGCTCGGTATAGGCTTTTTTGAGATATTTTTCAACATAATGCTGAATAACCTCGTCAATTGTCAAGGTCACATTATAGCCGTCCTTTGCCTCGACGAACTGCTCATATTTATAGGGAACCTCCGTACCGTTTGCGGAGCTTGCGGAAACAATTCGTCCGGGAATACCTTTAAGCTGTTCGTCATACTCCATTTCAATACCGTCAAGCCCCTGGTTGTCGCTCCCTGTAAAGCCGATAATCTGAGCGGCAAACGCACCATAGGGATAATACCTTTTTGAATCCTCCGTCACGCTTATTCCGGGAAGCTCCAGCTCTCTTACTTTGTTGCCGACTTCCTTGTCAATCTGTCTTTTAATCGAAACATATCTTGAGTTCACGGTAAGCTTTTCATAAACCTCCTCATACTCAAGTTCAAGGACTTCGGCAAGCTTTGATGCGATTTTTTCGACATTTTTGCTGTCCTTTACAACGAGTGGATCGGCAATAACCTGCTCAACAGACGCACTTACAGCCAAAGCTTTTCCGTTTCGGTCATAAATGGTTCCTCGTTTTGCGGAAATACTGCTGTCGGAGGTTTGCTGTTCTATAGCCATTTTCTGATATTCCTCGCCCTTGTAGAGCATACGGTAAACCAGCACAAGGCACAGCAGTCCCAGCAAAACAAAGCAAGCATTCCTAAGGAAAACTATTCTTCTTTTACCGCTTATTTTAGCCTCAATTTCCACTTAAATACCCTTTCCCGGCAGGGTTGCCGAATAACAAACAGAATAAAACAAGTGAGAAATGCCCGCACTCCTCACTGTTTAACACCCAATAAAATATATTAAGAATTAATACAAGTATTCCTGAATATTACCGAGAGTTTCAATCATGGTAGCGTAGAACTGCGAAGGAGCCTCGGCTTTTTTGTTATCATCGGAATCGCTGACTTCCACAAGGTCGTCACTTTTTATGTCAACCGAAATTTTCTGACTCTTGCTGGGCTGACTCATACCAAGCTTTTCGGCAGCGGCTTCGATTGAATCGCTGTCGGTTTTGCTGTCTATTTCGCACTGAATGTTGATGTTGTCCTCTGTAAGGTCGGCATACTTTGCCTTAAGCCTGCTGATTTCATTGGTGTTATCCATAACGGAAATGTACCTGAACAAAATCGCAAACGCAACGCACGCAACCACAACGGTTCTCGATATGTATTTTAATGTTCTTTTTCTTTTTACCTTAGCCTCGGGAGCAGTAACCAAATCCGAAAGCAAGGTCTTTTCCTTTCTTGCTCCCTTCTTTGATTTTGCCGATATTTTATTGTCAACGGGATTTTTGTCAAGCTCAATACGCTTAAAGGTTATGGGTTCGTATGAAAATTTTTCAGCCATATCCGTTTCCTCCGTTAAATTTTCTCTATACAACGCAGTTTTGCGCATTTAGACCGTGGATTTTCCTCGGTTTCACACTCATCTGCAACAATGGCCTTTTTGTTGACAAGGCGGCCCTTTGCCTTGTTGCCGCACACGCACACCGGAAAGCTCGGAGGGCAGGTGCAGCCTGTTGTAAATTTCTTAAATTCGTTTTTAACTATTCTGTCTTCCAACGAGTGGAAGGTAATAATTGCAAGCCTGCCGCCGGGCTTTAAGCGGTCAAAAAATGCATCAATCGCGCCCGGGAGCAGCTCAAGCTCGCCGTTAACCTCAATCCTTATTGCCTGAAAAGTTCTTTTTGCAGGATGCTTGTCCATGCTGAAGGCACGCTTACCGTAAGCCTTCTTTATAATTTCAACAAGCTCCCCCGTGGTTTCAATGGGTTTTTCGGAGCGTTTCTCCAAAATCAAATGAGCAATCTTTCTCGAAAGCTTTTCCTCGCCGTACCTAAAAATAAGGTTTGCAAGGTCATTTTCGGAATAATTGTTGACAACCTCGTACGCCGAAAGCTTGTCATCCCGATTCATCCTCATATCGAGAGGCGAATCAAACCTATAGGAAAATCCCCTCTCCGCCGTGTCAAGCTGATAGGACGAAACCCCTAAGTCGAGTATCGCACCGTCCAAAGCTTCAACACCGATGCTGTCGAGAATTTCCCCGATATTTGCAAAATTATCGTGAACATAAGTAACATTATTATATGTAGAAAGTCTTTCCCTTGCGGATTTTATGGCACATTCGTCACGGTCAATGCCGATAAGACTTCCGCCGTTGAGATTTTTAAGAATAAGCTCCGAGTGACCGCCGCCTCCCAGCGTCCCGTCAGCATAAATGCCGCAAGGCTTTATATCGAGAAGCTCAATGCTTTTTTCAAGCAGAACCGAAATATGTTTGAACTCAGCCATCATTTCACCTACATATTGAGAAGCTCAAGCTGCGAAGCAATCTCGTCGGGGTCTGCCGAAATGGATTCGTTGTAAGCCACCCATTTTTCCTTTGACCAAATCTCAACTCTCTTTGAAACGCCGACAATAACAACATCCTTTGTAATATCGGCGTAATCTCTGAGTGTTTGGGAAAGAAGGATTCTGCCCTGTTTGTCGCAGGAGCATTCCATTGTGCCCGAAAAGAAAAACCTCATGGACGCTCTGCCGGTTGACATAGGCAAAGAACAAAGCTTTTCTTCAAAGGCATTCCATTCTGTTGCGGGGAAAGCAAACAAACAGTTATCAAGACCGCGCGTCACATAGAAAACCTCCCCCAGCTCGCTTCTGAGCCTTTGAGGTATGGTAAGCCTGTTTTTTTCATCCAAGCTGTGTTCCGATTCACCTCTGAACAACGCAGTCACCACCGTTCGTAAAAAATTTTGACACAGGATTCTGCACCGTGCAACCACTCAAGTTGCACATCGTAACACAAATCCCCACTGTCCCCCACAAATATGATTATAAACCATATTTAATGATTTTTCAAGTCTTTTTTTGAAAAAAACTTAAATTTTTTTTACAAACATATGTCAATGTACAATATATTGGTTTTACGAAGGGGGTTATCCACAATAAAATGTGCAATTTGCGAAAAAAATTTTTTTCCGCATTAATCGGCGGTGTAAATATTGCCAAAGTATTAAAATGTATCCAAAAGATTACCGAAATGTTACAATAAATGAAATTTTTATAACACAATTGCAATCTTCTTGTAATATTATAACACATTGTAATCAAAAAGTAAAGTTTTTTTGTAAATAAAAATTGATTTTTTATTGATTTTTTTTTATATGTATTATACAATATATATAGATAAGTAAGAACATACTATACGAAATAAGGTGGTGCAGCTGTTGAAGCTGATAATTCAAATACCTTGCTTTAACGAGGAGGAAACTCTTCCGGAAACCGTAGCGGACCTGCCTCGGGAAATTGACGGCATTGATGAAATTGAATATCTGATAATAAATGACGGAAGCACCGACGATACGGTCGGTGCGGCAAAAAGAAGCGGAGTTCACCATATAGTGAGCTACGCAAAAAACAAAGGGCTTGCAGGTGCGTTTATGACGGGCATTGACGCTTGCCTTAGGCTCGGAGCGGACATAATCGTGAATACCGATGCGGACAATCAGTATTGCGGTGCGGATATAGAAAAGCTTATCCGTCCGATTTTGGCGGGAGAAGCCGAAATGGTTATAGGAGAGCGTCCGATTTCGGATATTGAAGACTTTTCGCCCCTTAAAAAGAAGCTCCAAAAGCTTGGAAGCTTTGTTGTAAGAAAGGTTTCCGGCACTTCCGTTCCGGATGCTCCGAGCGGATTTCGGGCTTATACACGGGAAACCGCAATGAAGCTCAATGTTGTTTCCCGCTACACCTATACGCTTGAAACGATAATTCAGGCAGGCGACAAAAACATAGCACTGACCTCCGTTCCGATTAAAACAAACCCCAAAATCAGGAAATCAAGGCTTTTTAAAAGCATGGGAGGCTACATCAAACGCTCAATAGGAACAATTTTCAGGATTTTCACGATGTACAAGCCCCTGAAAGTCTTTGCGGCGATAGGCGGAGTGATGTTTGCTGTCGGCGTTTTGATCGGTATTCGTTTTCTTGCGTATTATTTTGCAGGGAACGGCTCGGGGCATATTCAGTCGCTTATTTTGGCGGCAATTCTGCTTATAATGGGATTTCAAACGCTGACCATAGGTCTTCTTGCGGATATAATTTCGGCAAACCGAAAGCTGATTGAGGATGTTCAGTACAGAGTCAGAAGGCTTGATTACGAAAAAGATAACGGAGATAAGGAAAAATGAAAATAGCCTTTGACGCATACCCGATTGCCTCGCCTGCCCTGTCGGGAGTGGGCATTCACGCATATAACATAGCACGAGGCATTGCAAATAGAGGAGAGGTTGACTGCGAGCTGCTTCTCTATGATTTTTTAAGACGGTGCGGTTCTGAAAAGATTCTCAAAAGCAGGATACCGAACACTCCGGTTTTACAGAACAATATACTTCCCTACGGAGTATATGCCGAAATCTGGAATGTGCTTCCCTTGTGCTATAACAGTCTTTTCGGCTCAAAGGCGGACATTTATCACTTTTTCAATTTTTTGGTTCCGCCGAAAGTCAAGGGCAAAATAATCAATACGGTTCACGACCTTGTTTTTTATACATTTCCCGAAACGATGGACAAGTCCAATTACCGCAGAATGATTAAAAATGTCAGGCGGTCGTGCGAAATGTCGGACATAATAATTACGGTTTCGGAAAACAGCAAGCGTGAAATAACAAAGTATTTAAACATTCCCGAAAGTAAGATACGGGTTGTGTATAACGGCGTAAATCATGAGCTTTTCAACCGTGACGCCGATACAAAAACCCACCTTTCGCTACCCGAGGATTACATTTTGTATATCGGTACGCTTGAGCCCCGAAAAAATCTTGTTACGCTTTTGAAGGCGTTTTCGCAAACGAAGGCGGCAAAGGACGGTGTGAAGCTTGTAATAGCCGGTGCAAAGGGCTGGGAATACAAAGAAATATACGAAAAGGCAAAAGCTCTTAATACAGATGTTGTTTTCACAGGGTATATCCCGTCTGAGGAGCTTGCGGCACTTTACAAGGGTGCAAAAGTGTTTGCGTTTCCTTCTCTTTATGAAGGATTTGGGATTCCGCCCCTTGAGGCGATGGCGTGCGGCACGCCGGTTGTTACGACAAGCGTGTCAAGCCTACCGGAGGTTGTTGGAGATGCCGCGATTTCCATATCCGATCCTCTTTCGTCCGAGGAGCTTGCAAATGCACTCGATACACTTATATATAAGGAAGAAACAAGGGAAAAATGCATAGCCGAAGGTTTATCTCAGGCTGAAAAATTCACTTGGGACAAATCCTGCGATACGGTTATGAAAATATACAAGGAGCTTAATTAAGCATATGAAAATAGCTATAGTACATGATTGGCTGACAAATTACGGCGGTGCCGAAAGGGTGCTGAGGAAAATCTGCGATATGTTTCCCGATGCCCCGATATACACGGTTGTTTACGATAAAGAGAGAATGGGCGAATATTTCGGCGATAAGGATATTCGAACAACATATATTCAGAAAATGCCCTTTGGAGTGAAAAAATACACATCTTATCTTCCGCTTCTTCCCGGTGCGGTGGAAAGGCTTGACCTTACGGATTTTGACCTTGTTATTTCCTCCTCCACCTGCTGTGCGAAGGGCGTAATAACAAGGGCGGACACCATTCATGTATGCTACTGCGCAACACCGATGAGATATGCGTGGGATTTCTATTTTAAATATAAGGACTCCTGCGGCAGGCTGAAACGGGCGCTGATACCTTTTTTTATGCAAAAAATAAGGATTTGGGATGTAGTGTCGTCAAATCGTGTTGATTGGTTCATGGCAAATTCAAAAAATGTTGCAAACAGGATAAAAAAGCATTATCGCCGTGAAAGCCGAGTTGTGTATCCCTTTGCGGACACAAAGTTCTATACGCCTTCATATAAGCCGGATAAGGGATATTACCTTTGCGTTTCGAGGCTTGTGGAGTACAAAAGGCTGGATCTTGCGGTTAAAGCGTTCGGAGAGCTGGGCATTCCTTTAGTGGTTGTGGGAGAAGGACGGGAATATTCTGCCCTTAAGGCTATGGCAAAGCCCAACATCAAATTTACGGGCAGGCTGTCAAACGAGGAGATAAAGGAATATTACAGGGGCTGTAAAGGCTTTGTTTTCCCGGGCGAGGAGGATTTCGGAATAACGCCCGTTGAAGCACAAAGCTGCGGCAGGCCGGTTATTGCCTACAAAAAGGGCGGTGCTCTCGAAACGGTAGCAGACGGCAAAACAGGGATATTTTTCTCCGAGCAGACGGTTGAATCTCTTAAAGAAGCCGTTTTGCGTTTTGAGAAAATGTCTTTTGATACAGATGAAATAAGAAAAAATGCCGAGAGGTTTTCGGAGGAAGTTTTTGAGGAAAGCTTCCGGGCATTCATCAACGAAAAGGTGAACGATGAGTAAAAAAATTGCGCTCGATGCACTTATGCTTTCAAACCGGAGAGCTGGCATCGGTAATTATCAGTACAACTTAATAAATGCGCTGAAAGGTTTCCCGTATGAATTTGATGTTTACACAAGCGAAAGCGGAATAATTAAATCCTCGGAAAACATTAATGTCATAACCGTCCCCGGTATAAAGACGGCAAAAAAGCGTCTGCTTTTTCAGCTTTTCGGCTTTGCGGATGCTCTAAATCGCGGAAAGTATGACATTGTTCATTTTCTGGATTATATGACGCCGCTGAAAAAAATCAATTCAAAAAGTCTTGTTACTGTTCACGATGTAGGCTTTTGCACCGGGAGAAATTATTTTACAAAGCAGGCGACGTTTTTCAAAAAGCATCAGATGCCCAGAGTGATTAAAAATGCGGACGGCATTATCACTGTATCGGATTTTACAAAAAGCGAAATCATAAAATACTTCCCCAAAGCGGACGAAAGCAAGATAACAACCGTTCACTTGGGGGTTGACATTGCAAACACTGAAGCCACAAAGCTTCCCGAAGGGATAAAAAAACCCTTTGTTCTGTTTGTAAGCACGGTTGAACCCCGAAAAAATATAATCTCGCTTATAAAATCAATGGAAATCCTGTGGGACAAGGGCGAGGAGGCACAGCTTGTAATCGCAGGGAAATTCGGTTGGCTGTACGATGAAACGGTGTCATATGCAAAATGCAGCCGTCATGCGGAAAAAATCAAATTTACCGGGTTTATAACGGACGGCGAGCTTGAAGCGCTTTATAACTTAGCCGAGGTTTTTGTGTTCCCGTCGGATTACGAAGGCTTCGGACTGCCTCCCCTTGAGGCTATGCGCAGAGGTGTTGCGACAATAAGCTCCAAAAATGCCTCTATGCCGGAGATTCTCGGGAACGGAGCGTATTTTGCAAACGGTGCAGCCGATACCTCGAAGAAAATCAAAGCATTGCTCGGCAGCTCCGACGAAAAGGACGAGCTTATCAAAAGAGGAATTATGAGAAGCAAAAGCTTCACATGGCAGAAAACCGCAGAACAGACGGCAAAAATCTATGAAAATTTACTTTCGGAGTGATAAAAATATATGCAAAACAAGCTTAAACCGATAGATATTTTGGTAGTTTTACTCGATGTTTTAATCACCGTGGCGGCATTTACCGGGGCGTATCTTCTTCGCGGAATCTATAACCCCACCGCAAAACCGCTCTTTGAAATAGGCGAATATTCATGGATTTTATGGATATTTATTCCCACTCAATATCTTTCGTTCGCATATTTCGGGCTTTACGGTTCAAAAAAGACAAATCCTCCGCTTATCATAGCCGCTAATCTTGTAAAAGCGTTCGGAATAACCGCACTTATATCGGCAGCGGCGGTTTTCGTTATAAAAAGCGATGTTTTCAGCAGATTGATGTTCGTAATTTTTTTATGTATCGGTTTTGTCACATTGCTTATCGAACGCCTTGTGCTGAGAATATATCTGGTTCGTGCAATAAAGAATAATACATCGCAAAAAAGAGTGCTCATAGTCGGCGATACCGACGAAAGCAAAATACTCGAAAACCTTCGTGCAAACGATGATTTGCTGGTAAATGTCATAGGATTTGTGGGAATAAACCGTGAAACAGAGCTTGGAAATGTGTCTGATATTTACAGGATAATTGTAGACAATACCGCAGACGAGGTCTATTTTGTAATAAACGAGCAGATCGGAGAATCCGTAGAAGCGGCAATCGGGATTTGTGAAAGCCTCGGAATTACAATAAAGGTTATTCTTGACCTTTTTAATCTTAAATTTTCAAAAACACAGCTCAGCTACGCAGGCAAAATGCCTATGCTGACATTCCATACAGTTTCTCTTAACGAAGGGCAGCTTTTAATAAAGAGAATAATGGACATCATATGCTCCGTCATAGGTCTTGCAATTACGGGTGTTCTGACGCTGTTTATTGCGCCTGCCATAAAGCTTGATTCAAAGGGACCGGTGTTCTTTTCTCAGACAAGGGTGGGCAAAAACGGCAGGAAATTCAAGATATACAAATTCCGCACCATGCAGGAGGATGCCGAAAATCATCTTCATGAGCTTCTTGATCAAAACGAAATGAGCGGAGCAGTTTTCAAAATGGAAAACGATCCAAGAATAACAAAGGTGGGCAGTTTTCTTCGCAAGACGAGTCTTGATGAGCTTCCCCAGTTTTTCAATATACTGAAGGGCGAAATGAGCCTTGTGGGTACTCGGCCGCCGACGGTAGGCGAGGTTGAGGAATATCAGATGTACCACAGGCGCCGCCTTTCAATAAAGCCCGGGCTTACGGGCAACTGGCAGATAAGCGGCAGAAACAAAATTACGGATTTTGAGGACATCTACGCACTGGATATTGATTATATTGATAACTGGTCAATCGCCTTAGATATTAAAATAATACTTAAAACCTTCTCTGCGGTATTATCCCGCAGGGGTGCAGAATAAGGAGAAAAAATGCCTGAAATCAGCGTAATAATACCTTCATACAACACACCCAAAGAGCACCTTGTATCGCTTTACGAATCGCTGAAAAACCAAAGCCTCGAGGATTTTGAGGTTATAATCGTCGACGATTGCTCCCAATTTGACTTTTATGAAATCATTGACGATCCTCGGTTTCGCATAGAAAGGATGCCCGAAAACGGTGGGCCGGCAAAATGCAGAAATAAAGGCGCATTGCTTTCCGTAAGCAATAAGCTTTTCTTTACGGATTCTGACTGTCGGCTTAGGGAAAGCACTCTTTCGGAGGCGGCAAAGGGGCTTAATTCCTGCCGGGTTATAATGGGCAACACGATAACGGATGTAAAAACCCGTTTCGGGAAAGCGGTAGCATATCTCGGCTTCCCGGGGGGCGGAATAATCGGATTTGACAAGGTGTGGCGGGTTGATAAGGACGGTTTTACAAACAGCATAACAAGCTGTAATCTTGCGATAAACAAAGATTTTTTTGTAAACAGCGGTATGTTTGATACCTCATTCCCCGTTCCGGGCGGTGAAGATACATATTTCGGAAAAAAAATAGTTGCACAAAACGAAAAAATAATGTATAATAGTAAACAGGTTGTCTATCATGTTGAAAGAGGAAGCTATAAAAGCTTCGTTAAGTGGCAAAAAACCCGAGGCAGAGGTAATTTCCATATTAAACGGAAGCTCGGCTCAATCGGCAGCTTTTATCGGCTGAGGCTGTGGTCTTTTAAGAACAGCCTTCTGGCAAGCAAAACTTACTTCCCCATTGTCGCTTATTTGATACTTGCCTCTTATGTTTATCAAAAAATCGGATACCGACAGGAAGCTGAAAACTATAATTCGGAGGTTCAAAAATGAGAGTATTGGTAACAGGCGGTGCAGGCTTTATCGGCTCGCACCTTTGCGAAAGATTATTGGAAATGGGTAACGAAGTCATTTGCCTCGATAACTTTTTTACAGGCCGTAAGGAGAATATCGTAAAGCTTATGGATAATCCGTATTTCGAGGTTCTCCGTCACGATATAATAAATCCAATAGATGTAGAGGTTGACAGAATTTATAATCTTGCCTGCCCCGCATCTCCCGTTCATTATCAGTTTAATCCCATAAGGACGGTGCAAACCAATGTTGTCGGCGCAACGAATGTTCTTGAGCTTGCAAAAAGGATAAAGGCGAGGGTTCTTCAAGCGTCCACGAGCGAGGTTTACGGCGACCCGACCGTGCATCCACAGGTTGAATCCTATTGGGGAAATGTAAACCCCATAGGCGTTCGTTCTTGCTACGATGAGGGTAAAAGATGCGCTGAAACACTCTTTTTTGACTATCATCGTCAAAGCGGAGTGGATATAAGGGTAATCAGAATTTTTAATACCTACGGTCCCAATATGCTTGAAAACGACGGCAGAGTTGTGAGCAATTTTATAGTTCAGGCTCTTTCAAATAAGGACATCACCATTTACGGCGACGGCTCTCAGACCCGTTCGTTCTGCTATGTTGCGGATCTTGTAACCGCAATGATAAAAATGATGGATTGCGAGGATTTTACAGGGCCTGTTAATCTTGGCAACCCCAGAGAGCTGACAATTAAGGAAATCGCCGAAATGATTATAGATTTGACAGGAAGCAAATCAAAGCTTGTATATAAGCCCCTGCCAAAAGACGATCCCACAAGGCGTAAACCGAATATCACCCTTGCCAAGGAAAAGCTCGGGTGGGAACCGCAGGTTATGCTGGAGGACGGTCTTAAATCGACAATAGAATACTTCAAAAACAGAATGTAAGATATTATGCCGATATTACGGTCGGCTTAATATATTTGCGCCTGTAGCTCAGTGGATAGAGCACCGGCCTCCGACGCCGGGTTGTCGTAGGTTCGATTCCTATCAGGCGTATAAAAATCATCATAGCGTCAGCTATGGTGATTTTTTTATATTTAAGAGGAATCGAACCTTGAGAAGGCTTGCACCGTTTGCAAAACATTCCTGTGGATTGTTTTGTAGGTGCAAGGGGCGCGAGGATTTAGCTTGTATTTTTTATTCTCCTATTGAAATACAGTTTTATTTATGATATAATTTTCAGTGTTATACAAAAAACATATCTTGTTTTTGGAAAAGGCGGTACAAATATGAAAAAGGCAAAAATATCACTTATTACAGTACTTTTTTTGCTTCTGTGTTCGCTTTGTGTATTTGCCGGCGACAATGAAGATGTTGTAGTCAGTCTGCAAATCGGCAATCCGATAATGGAGGTAAACGGAGCGGAAACCGAAATTGACAAAGGCAGAGGGACTGAGCCGATAATAAGAAACGGCAGAACTTTGGTTCCCATACGGGCGATAACAGAGGCTTTCGGAGGAAGCGTTTTTTGGGACGAAACCTCGCAATCGGTGCTTTTAAATATGGAAGATGATACAATAAAGCTTGTTATTGACAGCAAAACTGCGTATCTTAACAGCAATTCCGAAACGCTCGACGTCGCACCGACAGTCATAAACGGGCGCACAATGCTTCCCATTCGTTTTGTTGCGGAGGGCTTTAACCTGGGCGTTGCGTGGGACGGCTATGAACAGAGGATATATGTAATCAAAAATTCTTTTGATGAGTATGAATACAATTACATAAAAAGCAATGTACCTCCCTATTCGGGGGATGCATATGTCAGCGTAAACGGCAACAAGCCGCTTTTTAAAGATTATGAAATTATTGACGCTTCCTTTGAGTATTATGCCGATACGGACGAATTGGGGCGATGCGATGTTTGCTTTGCGACCGTTGCGGAGGACATAATGCCCACGGAAGAAAGAGAGAGCATAAGCTCGGTTACGCCTACGGGTTGGATAAACGCAACATATGACAATGTTGACGGGGCGTATCTTTATAACCGCTGTCATCTTATAGGCTTTCAGCTGACGGGCGAAAACGCCAATGAAAGAAATCTCATTACCGGAACAAGATACCTTAATATTGAAGGTATGCTTCCCTTTGAAAACATGGTTGCGGACTATGTTGAAAGAACAAAAGACCGTGTTTTATACCGTTCTACTCCTGTTTTTACGGGAAATAATCTTGTGGCTGACGGTGTTCTTTTGGAAGCGTATTCGGTTGCCGACGCAGGACAGGGAATATCGTTTTGCGTGTATTGTTATAATGTTCAGCCCGATATAAATATTGATTACGAAACGGGAGCAAGTTCTTATTCGGCAAAACCTACAGCGGACGAAAACAAAATATACAGAACTCCCACAGGCAAAAAATATCACTTTGATAAGGAATGCGGAGGAAAAAACAGCTTTGAAACAACGCTTGAAGAAGCAAAGCAGGCAGGGCTTGAGCCTTGCTCAAAGTGCGTGAAATGACGGAACGAGTCATTATATAAACTCCTCAATAGATCAATATACTCTTTTTATTTTCGGAGCTCATCGCTACATAAATTCCGATATTTGCACAAACGAGGAAAAGAAAAATCTAAGCCGAATACTGGAAGGCTTTGCAAAAAGAGCAGAAAAAAATGTTACAAAAGAAAACTGTTACGATATGCTTCGTGATGACGGCGGAAAAAGCCTTTCTATCACCTTTTGGGGAGAAAACTTGGGAAATCACGAATATTTAAGGCTTCCCATGATTTACCTTGCCACATGGGAAGCAAGCGGAAACGAGCATTGGCTTGAAGCCTACCGCAAAATACGAAGCGAGGCGTACGAAAAATCATTGCCGATGGGAAGCTACTGGCATCTATATACGCTTCAGCAAATGCAGGTATCCGTAAGGCTCTGTTATGACGCCGACCCTGACGAAGGCAGTAAAGAAAAATACGCATTTTTATTAAATGAGGTTGCCGACTATGCCCTCGGTATGGTTCCGGAAATTTCAAAAGAGGTTTCCGGAAGATGCGATGTTAATGTTCCTTCTCGCAGCTTCAGAGAAAGAAAGATGAGCGAAAACAACAACCTTAAAAAGCTGGGACTAAATTACTTATCCCCCGTTCACGAAGAAGCAGATACTTTTTTCTTTATGCAGGACGCCGCAAATATAGCCATTGCCGTAGGGCTTTCTCCTGACAAAAGGCTTACGAAAGAAGCGGAGGAGCTTTTTGAATATGCTTACAATAAAATAGATTTTGAAAAACATTCAAGAGCGCTTCCCGTTCATTTTCTTCAAGGGTATTACAGAGCATTTTTGTAAACCGCCAAAAGCTAAAATCCCGATAAAATAACGGACAAACGAAAAAAACGAGGACCGTTTAGTCCTCGTTTTTTTGAACCGATAAATAATCCACGGTTCATCCTTAAGGCGCCACCCAGATTCGAACTGGGGGTAAAGGCTTTGCAGGCCCGTGCCTTACCACTTGGCCATGGCGCCATATTACAAGAGACGCATCATCTGCGTCTCTTTGGTGGAGCGGAAGACGGGATTCGAACCCGCGACGTTCACCTTGGCAAGGTG